>ERZ779637.477-NODE-477-length-26206-cov-15.420596_pt1 | contig 26206 bp, 26 predicted proteins | sample MGYA00514196_ERZ779637 | MGnify/ENA primary metagenome ERZ779637 (study PRJEB29562, sample SAMEA4376700) | mouse gut metagenome | isolation source: Cecum | study: EMG produced TPA metagenomics assembly of the A DSS colitis mouse model was used to assess the...
GCGTCGATCACTTCCCACAGGCCCGGCGGCGTTACATAAAATTCATATATTTTTCCGTCGGCCGCGGCGATATCGGCACCCATCGGCGGTTTGTCTTATCCGCGTTTTTCTGGGAATTGGACAGGCTCATCTTCCAGACTGCCACATTGTTGCGCGGCTCCAGCACATCAATCGCTGAGTAGAGGGTAACGTCATAGGAAGATGCATCCACTTCCCTCACCTGTTCGGGCAGGATCCCCTTTTCCTTAAGCAGCTTAAGGCCCTCATTGCACGTGGCATAGATCTGCTCGTCCGTGATCTCCCTGCCGGAAGGCCCTCTGCGGTTCACCACAAAAGCGTAGGAGCCTTCCAATTCCTGATAATCCATCTCCTCGTCCGCCTCATGCGTCATGGCGCTCGTCTCGCTCTCCGGAAAGGTCTGGCTGCTCAGACAGCATGACAGGATATAAAGCTTCTCGTTACTGTTCATCTGGTAGCGGTAGCCCTCTCCGGCGTTTTCCACATTTTCCGTATGCAGCGTGTCCAGAATCCCCTGATCCTTATACTCCGCCAGCGCCTCCGGCCCCCATATGGAAATGAACATTGCAAGCGCCGCCAACAGCGGAACCGCCAAATAATATACCTTATTCTTCATTTGTACTATTCTCCATGGAAAACATACTATGGCAGCAGCTCTGCACACTTGCTGCGCTGAACGTGCACGCGCCATGCAGCTTGTCTGCATCCCAATTCCTGCACCTCTAAGGTACAAGCAGGAAGCTGAAACAGGAACCTTCCCCGACTTTACTCTCAATCTGCAATTCGCTGTGATGTATTTTTAAAATCTCAGCGCACAACGCAAGCCCGAGTCCCGCCCCGTTCTTGCTCCTCGCCCGGGACTTGTCCACCATGTAAAACGCCTTGACAATCTTACTCTGTTCCGCCTCCGGAATTCCGATGCCATAGTCCCTTACCGCAATCCGATAGCCGCCGTCAACCGCCTGCCCTGTCACCTCGACTACGCCTGCCATTCCACCGTCTGCCGCCTTACTGCTCACTCTGTCATCCGGCATATCGAAAATCACCCTGTCCTGAACTGCCGCAATCGCACTGCCCGTTTCCGATACAGCAGCGGTCTCCGACGCCTTACAAGCATTGTCAATCAGATTGACCAGCACTGTCTTGATCAGATTCGCCTCCATCCGCACCACGGCTTCCTCGTGTGTAAAACGGATATCCGCCTCCTTTTTCTCAGCAAACATTTCCTGCAGGTAGGCAAACAATTCTCCCACCGGCATTTCCTGCAGCTGCGGCTCCTCCTGCTTTGCCACGATGATATCCAAAAGGCGGAACGACATGGCCTCCAGGCGTTTACCTTCCGTATAGATATAATTCGCTGACATGATGCTTTTCTCCTCGTCCAGCTTGTGGGAGCGCAGCATGTCCGCATATCCGATAATCGCCGTCAGGGGCGTTTTCAGTTCATGGGCAAAAGCGCCCATAAATTCTTCCCGCGCCTCGATCTCCTCCTCCAGCTTGCATATATTTTCTTCCAGCGCGTTTGCCATCCTGTTGAAATCATCGGTGAGCTGTCCAAGCTCATCCCGGCTGATCTGCTTTGCCCGGTATGCATAATCTCCCTCCGCCATTTTTCTGGTCGCCTTGGTCAGCAGACGAATCGGCTTCGTCAGGAGAGATGCGATCACCAGCATAATGACCATTCCGGTCAACAGCATAACCAAAGTCACCTTTCGATACAGCGAAAACCCGAGGGCGCGTTCCGTAAACACCTCCGTCACATCCTTCATGGTCTCCAGATACAAAATTCGGTTCAACGCATTGATGGATACGCAGGTGTGCACATAGTAGCGTTCCTGCGCGCGAATCACGCGGTATGATTTGGTGTGCTGATCCGACTGCAAAAGCACCCCCTCGTCCGCGGTAAAACCGCCGCTCGTATACAGTATGTTTTTCTCTTCGTCCGCGATCCGCAAAAGACGGCCGCCGCTCTGTCCGCCTATTTCCAGCTTAGACGCAATCTCTTCCACCACGCTGTCCGGCAAAACACTGTACTTGAGAGGCACATTCAGAGCCGCCGTCTCAAAGGCAAAGCCCAAGATACTGCTCTCATCGATCGCCTGTCCCACCTCTCTGTCCAGAGAAGTCTCAAACACATAATTTACAAAATAAAAGCCGCTGAATCCAAGCGCCAGCGCCAGGACGATCATGGTAGACAGCACCATTTTCATTGAAAATTTCATTCCAACACCTCTAAACGGTAGCCAACCTTATACACCGCCACCAGACTATGCTCCCATCCCAGTTTTTTTCTCAGGCGCTGCACATGCAGGTCAAGCGTCCTGCTGTCCGCGAAGTATTCCCCTTCCCACACCTTTTCATATAGCGTTTCCCGAAACAGGGCGACGTTTCTATTTTTCATAAAGAGGAGCAGAAGGCCGAACTCTTTGTTCGTCAGCTCCACGGGATGTCCCGCCTTAGTCACCCTGCGCGCGTCCACATCCACCGTCACGTCTCCCGCCGTAAGATGCTGTTCCGCCTTGTTATAACGCCGCAGCACCGCCTCCACTCTGGCCACCAGCTCCACCACGTCGAAGGGCTTTACCAGATAGTCGTCGGCGCCCAGCTTCAGGCCTTTGACCCGGTGCTTGACTTCATGTTTGGCGGTGATAAAAATCACCGGAATCCCCAAAGGCCGTATGTACTCCATCACGTCATAACCGTCCGCTCCCGGCAGCATGATATCCAGAAGAATCAGTTCAAACTCTTCCTTCTCGATCAGGTCGATCGCCTGCAGTCCGTCCTGCACCGAGGTACAGTGATAGCCCGCGGAAGAGAGATTTAAGTCTATCAAGTCGCAAATCGGCTTTTCATCATCTACAATCAGTATTTTAATCATCTGTAGTCTGCCACCCCCAATAAGCCCGCGCTTTCTCTACCAGTATTTCCATCGTGTCCTCATCGCTGCACCGATATACATCCCTGATTTCCGTATCCGGCTCAAACCCGCCGGTTCGCTGATAATAGATCCGGTAATCGCTCTCTATGAGAAGCTCCCCGCCTTCGCCCTCATAGCTGTATCTGGCAAGAATCACGATGTCCTTGAGTCCGTCCCCGTCTATGTCCCGGCAGGTAACTCCCTTCAGTGCATAGAGGTTGTCGTACTCCCCCATTGGTTGTAATACCGACACAATATCCCCCTGCTCGTTCACCAGATAAATCATAAAAATGTCATAATCCGCAAGCCGGTATGTTCCCGGCGTCACCTGCAGCCTGCCAAGCTTTCCGAATGTCCGCAGATAGCATTGCTCCGTAATAACCCTGAAACGGTTCCTCTGGAGCTCCTGCAAAGTGGCCGCCGTATACAAAAATTCTGTGGAATCCCCGTCTCTGACAAAAGCCGCGATCGAGTCCGCGCTCTTGTTCATCCCGAAGCGGTTGATTTTTTCCGAAATCCGATAATCCCTGTAAAAACCGTCACCTGTCTGATTCTGAAAAAGCACGTCCCCTACCTTGTAAGTCTCACCCGCATAGACGCCGCTCTCATTGACACAGAAGGTAATGAGAACGATATCCATTTTACCGTCCCGGTTCAGATCCTGAAAGGAGACCGCCGCAATGGACTGCACCGGCTGCCGCATCCGGCCTCTGACACAGTAATTGGTCTCCAGCTGTTCCGTCCGATAAAGAATCTGCCCGTAGCCGTCCACAAGAAACAGCGCCAGCCGGTTATACCGCTCGTCAAAAGCGGGCACCAGCAAAAGGCCGTCCTCCTCGTCCGGGTTAAGCGGGAAAATCTGATCCTCCACCACAAGAAAACCGCCGTCCGCTATCCCGTCCCTGTTTTCTATCGACATCAGGCGGTCATAATACGCTTCATACTCCGTCAGCACGGAAGTCTCCTTCGCCTCCGTCGGAGCTGCCTGTACAACAAGTTCCATAAAAAGCAGGCGCCCAATCAACAGCAACACAGAAAGCGCACGCCCATATTTACACCTTCTCATCTGTCATACTCCCAAACCGCACGTTCATGTGCCGCTTCCCTCTTTCTCAAACACCGCTTTGATATGAAGCCCGCCTTCCGGCACCTCCAATTGCGGCGACGCCTCCGAGATCGTTTCCTTTTCCTGTCCTGCGGTAATCTCCCATCCCGCAAAACGATATCCTTCCTTAACCGTTACCGAAAGGGTAATCGGATAATCCGTAAAATATTCTCCCTTCCATTTCCCCTGCCCGTCAAAGGTCGGCGCAATTGTATTTAAAATAATCTCCCCCGCGGAAATATCCGTCGTTTCTATCTCCACCGACGCAAGAGCGCCCTCCAGTCCGAAATTCTCCTTCAAATGCTGCGCGGCATACGGCCTCCGGCTTTTTATAAATGTCCGGATATCCTCAACCTCCTCATCAAAATGATACAGACCTTCCTCTCCGTAAAACCGCCGCAGGTGCACCTCCATCGGCGCCCGCATCAGAGCGAGCCATTCCTCGATCACCGGCTCCGTATTTTCCACCGAAAAGGTTTCATTGGCGAGATCCATAAGCGTGACGGTAAACTGCTCTTTAAACGCGTCGCTCTGACATAAATTGCGAAACGCCGGACTTCTCTCCATAGTAAGCGCCAGCACGTCCTTCTCCACCACCGCCTCCCGCAGCGAACCTGAATTGACGTCAAACAGCATCCAGCGCCATCTGCCGTCCCCGTACATGCTCTCCGCACCGTTTTCCGACGGTTTGCGCACTCTCCAGAACGCCTCGTTCGTGCCTGGCCAGTCTACACAGCTGCCGATATAAATTTCCGTGGCGTAATAGTCAATATAGCTGCGCAGATCAATGATGTACTCGACAGATTTATAGTTTTCCTCATCTGTAAAGTCAGTGTCCTGTAAATAATTTGACATACTGCCGTAAACCGCCCAGTCCTCCTCGCTCTCCCGGGTCAGTTTATTATTTTTCATCATAATAATGTTATCGGCATCGACGCCATAATAATAGCCGAGATACGTGTCATTATATCTTTCCGTAAGCCAGTAGACACCCCAGTATTCACCGTCCAGAAACATGACGTACGGCTCAAAGCTCATCGTGCAGAAGGCCCTGTTCTGTGTCAGTGTGGACACAAGCATATCGCGAAACTTGATAAAAGCATCCTGTCCTCCTGCGGAGAGCGTCACCGTATCCGCCATATACTCCGTTCCGAATAAATCCACATAAAATCGGGCGGCGCTGCTGTATGTTTCTCTTGCGTAAAAGTTCAGACTTTTGGGCAGATAGGTGCGGCTGCCGCCCCCCTGAATCCGCACGCCGCAGGACTGCTTCAAAACCGTTTCCCGCTCCGTGTTAAAGATCAGGATATCCGCCGGACGTTCCCATGCAGATCCGTGGTTGTAGGAATTTGCGTTCTCCCATAGCGGCTGCCCGTTTTCATCAAGCTCGGTGTCATATTTACGGCCGAGTACATAAATTCCCGTATCATAGTCAAAAAGATTTCCGGGATCTGTCACAACGGACATAACATTCATATTCCGATAGCCCGCCTTCTCGTCATAGCCCACAAAATAGCTTTCCGTTTTCGCCTCGCCGAAATTTCCGTCGGCATCCCGGCAGGCCGCTCTGACAATTGTACATTTGTCAATCGGATAGTCCGGCAGGCGATACTCGCAGCTTTCCGATGAAAATATGGGCGACGTGTCGGTTCTCATGGAATGCACATTCGGCTGCGAAGTCGCGTCTTCTATAAGAATGGGGGTTGTATAAAGAAACGCATTTTCATCCGGCACAGAACCGTCCAGCGTGTAATAAATTTTTGCTCCGAAAGGGGCAGATAGTTTCAGTTCAAAAGGCTCCTCATAAAATCCGGATTCTGCGGAAAAGCGCAATTCATCAGGGCAGTAATTATCGCATAAAAGAAGCAGACACAAAGCCCCGCATATAAATACCAGACATAGCAGCGTGCATTTTCGGCTCATCATCCCACCGTCTCTCCGGACTGTACAACCCAGTTTACAGACTGAATGCCCGGAACACTCAAAAGCGCATCCAATACATCAGGATTGATTTCACCCTTTGTTCCGATTTCACAGATCATTTCCTCGTACTCGGCATTCTTGTTTGCCGTCCGCACACGAAAACTGACGACATACGGCTTCAGCTTCTCCTCAAACTGTTTCCTGTCAATCGCCTGCTCCCCGCCGCTTACAATCAGCAGATACTTATTACGGATACCCGGCACCCGGCTGGACAAAATCAAAACGGCCGCAATAAACAGCACCGTGGTAAACGTCATACGCCAGTTCCGGGAACTCACACAGAGTCCTTCCGCCATGGCCCAGAATATAAACATTGTATCCCTGCTGTCCTTTACCGCCGTCCGGAAACGGACAATGGACAGCGCGCCCACCATACCGAGCGACACGGCTATATTGCTGCTGATCATCAGCATAACCACCACGGTAATCAGATGCAGTGTCACCAAGGACCAGTTAAATTTCCTGTTATACGCAATTTTCTCCGAGGAAATGTAGTATGTCAAATAGATAATCATTCCCACCGCCAAACCGCACAACAGGATAAGCAGCGTTGTTTTCACACCGTACTCGCTGCTGTTTTTATAAAAATATCCGAGAACCTCTTCCTTTGACATAGTCAGCCTGCTCCTCAATAATTGAAATCATAAAAAACGGGACGTCCGGAACAATATTTACTGTAAGAGCCCTGCGTCAGATGAAACTGAGAAAACAGCGCCGACAAAAAACCCATAAGTTTCCCGCTGTATTTCACTTCCAGAACCGCATTTTCCCGCAGGATTGGCGTATAGCAGACGTTCTGTGAGAAAATATCCATATTGGACTCGGAAGATCTGACATTCATATCCAGCGTTACGCGCGTGTCATACATGGGATATTTGTAGGCGAGTCTGTCATACGCAATCTGGGCGACAGGACGATACAGCCCCTGCGCCATAATGCCATAAGCCATCAGACTTGTACGGGAGCTGTCAAAATATTTCCGAAGCACCTTTATATTGCCATGTGACAGCTGTGCCGCATCTGATGCCGATACAACAAGGCTCAGCTTCTGCTGACGGTCGTCGGTCTTCTGCTTAATTTCCAGTTTACACAGAGAGGCATCCTTGTCATAGATTCGAAGACGCACCTTTTTACGATCCATCACACCCGCCAGTTTTTCCGCAAAGTCAATCTGATTGACCGAATCAAAATACAGGCTCCTCACCAGATATGGCCCGTCCATGCAATGCTCGTCTCTCTGCAGCAGCCTGTCAAGCTGTTCCCCGACCGCCAAAGCCTTGTCAAGCGGCACAATATATTTGATTTCCTTTCTCTGGGAATAAAGCTCTCTGCCCATTATAACATCCGGGTCCTCTCCCGCTCACAGAAACAGCGCTGCTCTTGGTAAATCTCAATCATTATAGCACCAACAAGCCTTGATTTCAACCGTCACCGGAGCAGCCCCAGAACGGACGCGCTCTCCCGGATACCCTTTTCCCACTCCGAAGCTTCCAGCCCCAGCCTGACCAGCCCCATAACGCAGGCGCCCACCACGGGTTCATAGCACGCCTGCACAACCTCCGCTCCCTTCATCCGTTCCGAAACCCCTCGCATCACACGGGCAGTAAGGGGATTATCCGCGCCTTTGAATATACTTCCCGCCAGCACAATCTCCTCTTCCTCCGGTTTCATGTCCATCTTGCGAAATCCCGCCTCAATATAGGAGACAATCTCCCCGGAAAACGCATCGAGAAGCGCACAGGCGGCCTCATCCTCTCTCCGGGCAACCATCAGAATCTGCGGCATCAGAAAACGCAGTTCTTTCCGAAACTCACCCTCCGTCATATAGCGTTTGAGCAGCGCGTCCACATCGGATACCCCGGCCTGCCCCAGAAACAGCGGCGTCAGCTTCGTGGGCGGACACAGTCCAAGCTCCGCGTCAAACACTTTCCGCAGCGCCCGCTTCGCCAGGGCGCTTCCGCCCTGCGCCTTCTCTTCCATATAATCCCCATAGACAAACTGCCTGCCGTTTTTGTCGATCAGCGCGCCGTTCATCCCCGTTCCCGCGCAGATCACCGCGCCATGGGAACGCGCGGCGCCGCTGTAGAAAGCGATGACCGCATCATTGCAGGCAAAAATCTCTTCCAGCGACAGTCTTTCCCGCAGCGCATCCCGTATCATCACATCATCCCCCGGCCAGTCTATACCGCCGACACCCGCCACCGTATATGCAATCTCCTCTTTGCCGATCCCGGCGCTCCGCACCGCCTCTTCCACAGCCTCCTGCATCCGCTGCAGCGCACTTTCCACACCCTCGTCAGGAAAATACGCCCCCTTCGTCATCGCCCGGCCTACAATAAAGCCGTCCTTCCTCATCACCGCTGCGGCCGTTTTCGTGCCGCCCTGGTCGATACCCAGAATGTATCCCTCGTTCTTTCCCTTTTTATCCATATCTATTCTCCCTTCCGAATTATTCCCTGAAGCGTCCTGCAGTCGTTAGCTGTCCGCTTTAGCACATATCGAAGTGTGTATCGTTTTACATCTTATTTTTATCCTAACCCAATTCATCCGCGCCTGTCAACACACAAACTTCGCATTTGACTTTGTTTATAGGTATTCCGGTATACAAATGAATCGCATATACATTTTTATGCCCCGCCAAACAGCGTTTCCTTATTTTATTATTTATCACTTGGGTATTGACTTTTCGAAACATTATGTTACAATACAAGTGTAAATTATGAAACATTCTGGCACTATGGCATGTAAACGTGCACATATAGCAGAAACCGCCGGGATCTCCGCACGCAATTGCTTTTTCCCGACAGGTCATAAGAGAAAGGCGGCATATGGCTACCATATCAGATATTGCGAAACAGGCGAACGTTTCCAGAACGCTGGTTTCCAGAGTCCTGAACAACAAACCCGGAGTAAGTCCCGAGAACAGAAAAAAAATATTGGAAATTATTGAGGAAAACCACTACGTCCCCAACGGCCTCGCCAAATCTCTGGTTTTGCAGAGAACCAACACCATCGGCGTGGTGATGGACGATCTGTGCAACGACTTTTTCTTTCCTCTCATCCGCGGATTGCAGGACGGCGCGGAGGCACAGGATTACAATATCCTCTTTTGCAGCGGCCGCAAGGATATGGTTACAAGACTGAAGTATGTGGATTATCTTACGGGCGGATGCACGGACGGTATCATCGCTTACGGAAGCTGTTTTGACGATGAAGAGCTTTTCCGTTATGTCGCCGCAAAATCGGCGAACAGCGTTTTGATCGAGAGCAACCTAAGCGACGTCACAGCCGATAAAATCCTGCTTGACAATTTTCGCGGCGCCTATACCGCCACGGAACATCTGATTAAGCAGGGGCGGAAAAACATCATTCATGTGACCTGCGACATGAATTACGACGTAGGGCTGGAACGGCTGAACGGCTTTGTTTCAGCCATGCACGACTATCGGATGCCGCTTGGCCCCGACTCCATCCTCTACGCAGATCACTTTGAGGACATCGCCTATCAGCAGATGAAAAAGCGGCTGATGCAGGGTGTGCGGCCGGATGCCTGTTTCGCAGGGGCAGACAAACCCGCTTTCGGCGTTTGGCGCGCGGTTCGGGAGGCCGGCCTCTCGTCGCCCGGAGACTTTTCGCTGATCGGCTTTGACGACGACGTCCCCGACTCCAAGGATATGTTGTTTCCCGCGCTCTCCACCATGCGCCAGCCGCTCTACGAGATGGGACAGGCGGGTGTATCTCTTTTGATCGACAGAATCAATCACCCGAAGGGCGAACCCGTCACCCGGACATTTGAGGCGGAATTGGTTTTGCGGGAGACTTGCCTATAACGACTGCATTCTCGAAAACTTTGGAATTTGATATATGAAATATGCGTCGATGTGCTGCCCGACGCATATTTTCAGGAAACTGAGACAAAGCTGGCACAGATACGGAGGTAACTATGACAGACAAAGGTTTAAAAATCGCAACCATCGGCGGAGGCTCCAGCTATACCCCGGAGCTGATCGAAGGTTTTATCAAACGGCATGACAGCCTGCCCGTAAAAGATATCTGGCTGGTGGATGTGGAGGCCGGACTTGAAAAATTGAACATTGTCACCGAATTGGCCAAAAGGATGGTCGAAAAAAGCGGCGTCGATTTACAGATTCACGCCACCGCAGACCGGGAAGAGGCCTTGCAGGACACGGATTTCGTCACCACACAGTTTCGCGTGGGACTGCTGGATGCCAGAATACGGGACGAAAAAATTCCCCTGCGCTACGGCCGGATCGGGCAGGAGACCACCGGCGCGGGCGGCTTCGCCAAGGCGCTGCGCTCCGTTCCGGTTATTCTGGATATCTGCCGCGATATGGAACGGCTATGCCCCGACGCTTTTCTGATCAATTTCGCAAATCCCTCAGGCATTCTGACAGAGGCCGCCTTAAACCACAGCGCCGTGAAAGCCATCGGCCTGTGCAACTGCCCCATCAATATGATAAGCGATATGGCAGAAAAATTTGACTGCACACCGGACGACGTGTTCTGTGATTTCGTGGGCATTAACCATCTGGTCTGGGCGAGGCGGGTGCTGGTGCGCGGGGAAGATGTGACCGCAGCGGCCATTGAAAAGCTCTGCTCCGAATCAGCGAAAGAAGTAATGGCAAACATCCCGGAAATCCACTATGATCCCGCCTTCTTAAAATCTCTGGGAATGGTACCCGTGAGTTATCTGAAATATTACTACATGCAGCCGGAAATGTTCGCCGAGTGCGACCGCGCCGCAAAGGAGGAAGGCTGCCGCGCAGAGGTCATCAAACAGGTGGAGAAAGATCTCTTCGCTCTCTATCAGGATCCCGCTCTGGATATCAAACCGCCCCAGCTTGCGAAACGCGGCGGCGCGCGCTACTCGGATGCGGCATGCAGCCTGATTGACTCCATCTACAACAATAAAAAGGACATCCAGACTGTGAATGTCCTAAACTGCGGCGCGAACGCGGACCTGCCAGACAACGCTTCTATCGAACGCAACTGCGTCATCGACAGAGACGGGGCGCATCCCATACACATCGGGCGCACCCCATTAAAAATCCGTGGTCTGTTGCAAAATGTGAAGACCTACGAGCAGCTTACCATTGAAGCCGCCGTAACCGGCGATTATGACTGCGCCCTGCAGGCGCTTACCATTCATCCGCTTGTCGGCTCCGCCACCGTGGCAAAGCGGATTCTCGACGATATCCTTGTAGAAAACAAGGCGTATCTGCCGCAGTTCAATCACTGACCCACTTGGTCAAGAAGCGCAATTTTCACATCATAAAGCCTGCTCGAAAGATCAACATGTACCCTGTGTGGATTTACCAGACGCCGCGTCTCTTCCCACAGGGTATTTTGTTCTTCCTGACAGTAGGCACGGATATCCATCACCTTCGGGGAAGTATAACAACACGCGCCGTCTTTGAAAATCGGCGTCATCAGTTCCCGCAGGCGGTAACTCCCCGCGGGAAGTTTCGTCTTTTTCCACGGCTCCACCGGATCAAAGAGCAAAAGCTGCTCGTTCTCGTCATACGTCTCGTCAGCCAGACAGATCAGATCCGCCTTAATCTTTCCGCTCTCCCTGTCATATACGCGGTAGATCGTTTTATTGCCGGGGTTCGTCACCTTCTCCGTATTTTCGGAAAGCTTAATCTTCGGGATGAACTTCCCGTCCTCACCCATAATAGCCGCCAGCTTGTAGACACCCCCGAAAGAAGGGCAGTCCTTAGACGTAATCAGATGTGTGCCCACGCCCCAGGAAGTGATTTTCGCACCCTGATCCTTTAAGCTCTGGATCAGAAATTCATCCAGATCGTTGGAGGCGGAGATCACCGCATCGGAGAATCCCGCTTCGTCCAGCATCTTTCTCGCCTCTTTGGAGAGATATGCCAGATCGCCGCTGTCCAGACGAATGCCGTAGAAAGTCAGTGGGACGCCCGCTTCTCTCATCTCCGTAAAAACGCGAATCGCATTCGGCACACCCGATTTTAATGTGTCATATGTATCCACCAGAAGAATACAGGCGGAAGGGTACATTTCGGCATAAGTTCGAAAAGCCATGTACTCGTCCGGGAAACTCATAATCCAGCTGTGCGCGTGGGTGCCCTTGACCGGCACGTCAAAAAGCTGCCCGCACAGCACGTTGGAAGTGCCCACACAGCCGCCGATCACCGCCGCCCTCGCACCGTATGTACCCGCGTCGGGGCCCTGCGCGCGACGAAGCCCAAACTCCATCACCCCGTCGCCCTGCGCCGCATAACAGACTCTCGCCGCCTTGGTTGCGATCAGGCTCTGGTGGTTGATGATATTTAAAATCGCCGTCTCCACAAGCTGCGCCTGCATGATCGGCGCAATCACTTTCACAAGCGGCTCCCTGGGGAAAACCACCGTCCCCTCCGGAATCGCGTAAACGTCCCCCGTAAAGCGAAAACTCGCCAGATAATCAAGAAAATCTTTCCCGAAAATACCAAGCCCTGCCAGATAGTCAATATCCTCTTTTTCAAAATGAAGCTCTCTGATATACTGAATCAGCTGCTCTACCCCCGCCATAATGGCGAAACCGCCGCCGCAGGGATTGTTTCTGTAAAAGGCGTCAAAAATAACCGTCTCGTTCTGATCCTTGTTTCTAAAGTACCCCTGCATCATCGTCAGCTCATACAAGTCGGTGAGCAGCGTCAGGTTTTGTCTGTCCATGGATTCCCCCTCCTTTTCCATATTTTACAGGTTAAGTGAACATTTTACAATGAATTTTTACATGAATTCAGGCATTCCCTTTTCTGACTCCGCTCTCCGTACAAAGGCGGGAAGCCGTCTACACACCGGCTCCCCGCTTTAACATCCGCTTTCTATTGCTCCATCTGCCGTCCCAGAAATCCTGCTGCCGACTGAATCAGCTTCTGCTCCACCTCGCCCATCTTAGACTTGTGATCCATCTCCACCAATATCACGGAACCGATCACATCCCCCTCGCAGATAATGGGACTTATGGCTTCATGGCTGAAATCATCCCCCTCCAGACTGACCTGTATGAAATTTCTGTCTCCTTTGGTAGCCACCACGCTTTCTCTGTGGTCGATTTTCTCCTCCAGCTCCCTGCTGATGGATTTGCCTAACAGGTTCTTCATACCACCCGACACCGCGATGAACTGATCCCTGTCAGTAATCAGCGCGATGTGGCCCGACACCTGCGCCATACTCTCCGCATACTGCTTGGCAAACGTACCCATCTCACCGATTGGCGAATATTTTTTTAAAATGATCTCCCCTTCCCTGTCCGTATATATTTCCAACGGGTCCGCTTCTCTGATCCGCAGCGTTCTGCGGATTTCCTTGGGGATCACAATACGTCCCAGATCATCTATTCTTCTGACAATTCCTGTTGCTTTCATATCTGATAACCTCCGTTTGTAAGTCATAGCCTTATTTTCATTTTTTCTCTGTTTTTTTACTATTATTTGTAAGGCAGGAAATTATATGCATGGAAATTCTCGATTTCCATTTTCAAAACAGAAAGCAGCATTATATCGCCCCCTAATCCTGTCCTGCCACAGTTTCCGAAATGTCTTTTACGTCTATTCTGATTTTTATATTTTCACCGTCATTTACAAGCTGTATCCGGTCTGACAAAAGCACCTTGTTTGTCACTGCAGCTGTATCATTCACCCCTGCGGTACATTTCCCGTCATCACAAACTACACTGACAGTCACCGTGCCTTTCCCCGCCTCAAACTTCGTAGCGGTTTTCTGGTTTAAGCTAATTATTGATGCAAAACCGGATTAACCATGTTATACTGTTGTTAATAAATTCAGATGCGCAGATAGCGAATAAAAAAAGAAAGGGAGGCAAGAAACTATGGCACATCAAAATTTATCCGCTGCAGAAGCAATGGCAAAATTGAAAGAAGGAAACGACCGTTACCTGACTGTTTCCAGTAACCCGGGAGATGTATCCCCGCAGATCAGACAGAAAACCTGCGACGAGGGACAGACCCCCTACGCAACCATAATCACCTGTTCCGATTCCCGTGTGATCCCCGAAGCCGTTTTTTCCGCAGGCATCGGCGAGCTGTTCACCATCCGCGTGGCAGGCAACGTAATGGATAATCACCAGCTCGGAAGCGTGGAATACGCTGCAGACCATCTCGGCACAAATCTGGTTATCGTTCTGGGTCACACCAACTGCGGCGCTGTCGGAGCCGCTTTGAGCAGCAGCCCCGATGGATTCGTAAAGTACATAACCGATGAGATCAAAAAAGCAATCGGCGATGAGAAGGATGCGCTGAAAGCGAGCTGCCTGAACGTGGAAAGAAGCGTTTCCATTATCAAGGAGAAATTAAATCTCACTGATGAATCACCCCTCAAGGTGTGCGGCGCCATTTATCATATTGACAGCGGCAAAGTAGAATTTATGGACTAGTGCTCCATTTACCAATTAACTATCCTTTTTTGCTTGCCAGCATTCCCTTCTACTGCGTTGTTTTCGGTCAACGATGCCACCGCATCGCCTCCCTCAAACGCCTTGTATAAGGAAATTCTGGACTTCGCAAAAAGTGTATGCAATTGGAAAATGGCGCACTAGTGCCGGATCATGCAGTCCGCCTATCACAATCTGCCCACGCTCATTGGCATCATGCAGGCGGACGGCGAGTCTTACCGCGCCTTCGATGTCTCCTTTGACCCGTCTGATACGCTGTGCAATATCAGCATGGACATCGCACAGGCTTATCCGAAAAAAAGCGGGCTGTCCTCTTACCGGAGAACCGCCGCGCTGTATAAGAACTCTAAGATTGTGATAAAGGATTTCTTCGCTTTCGAAAACGACGCTTCCTCTGACGGGCAGAAAAACACGATTGTTTTGAGTCTGATGAGTTACGAAAAACCAATTTTGAAAAATGCGTCGGAAGGGCTTCTGTTTCTGCTCGGCGATCTCGGGACGCTTTCTGTATCGGGAGCCTCCCTCTTCGCCGTGGAAACCATCCCCGGCTTAAGCTCGCGTGGGATCACGACCTGTATCGCATTCTTGTAAAAGCGGAGGATTCGGAAATAGAAATGCAGATCTATTGAGAGCCACCCGTCATTATGAGTCGCTGCACAGGCATCCCGTTTTACTTCTTTACACCCTTCGCCCCTGACAGATTCGCATTCTGCAAAATATTGCTGTCAAAGGAGGTAAGCCTACTCTGCTCTTCCCGCTCCCTCTTAAGCGCCAGCTTGACCATATCGTCCAGCAGTGCCGCGTAAGGCTTTCCCAGCGCTTCCCAAAGATAGAATGCAAGGGAACCCGGAATGGGGTTGATCTCGTTTACATACACCTGATCCGTATCCTTATCAATCATAAAATCAATACGGGACACGCCGTTACAGTCAAGCGCGCGGAAGGTTTTCACCGCCAGCTCACGGATTTCTTCCCGCTTCTCGGGTTTCAAGTTCGCAGGCAGCTCCCTTTTCGCGGTTCTCATACCCTCGGAACCGCCTTTGCCGCCCGCCACATATTTATCTTCATAACTCAGAATCTCATCGCTGGAAATCGGCTCCTCGCACTCGGAAGCCTGCGCTTCCTCGTAGTCTCCCAAAACCGCGCAGTTGATCTCCCGCAGATTCATAATCGCCCGTTCCACAAGCACTTTCGTCCCGAAAGTAAAAGCATATTCTAATGCCTCCCGCAACTCCTCCCGGTCTTTCGCCACCTTGATTCCCACACTGGAACCGAGATTGACCGGTTTCACGATCACGGGATAAGGAATCTTTTTCTCTACTTTGTCGCAGGCCGCCTGTTCGCCGCTCTCATATTCTTTCCCGTACAACGTCACACAGTCGAGAACGGGAATGTCGTTATCCTTAAGCACCGTCTTCATCACATATTTATCCATGGTGACCGCTGATGCCATCACGTCACAGCCCACGAACGGGATATTGTAATGCCTCAAAAATCCCTGCAGGGAGCCGTCCTCCACATTCGCGCCGTGCACCACGGGAAACGCCACGTCGATCTGCGCCACCTCGGAACTGCCGAATTTCTTTTCCGGATATTGAATCAATTTCACACAGTTTTTCTCACCCATCAGAAAGACACGGGCGCTCTTTTTCAACAGCTCAGGAATATTTCGATAGTTGGCAATATCCGCAATCGCCTCCCCCGTATAAAGCTCGTTTTCCTTCGTGATATAGATGGGAACCAGATCATATTTCTCTTTATTGAACGCATTGTACGCCTGCAGGCCGGAGATCACGGAAACTTCGTGCTCCACGCTCTTGCCGCCAAAAAAGACTCCTACTCGAATTTTCATAATTGTTTACTGCCTCCTTCTGTTTTCATGGAACCGTGCATTTCGCAAAATCGCGTCCTCGACACGTTTTTGCTCAATCCGGGCTCTCGCCCTGTAGATATATCAAAATCAGTTATGCGAAAGCAGGCTTTCTCAAACTGCTTTTTAATATATGTGCACGGTTCTGAGCTTACGCATAATTATCCGGCAGGTCATTCTCAATCAGGATAACCTTCTGCTTTTCACCGGGAATCGCATTTACCATCCGAAAAGCCTCCTGCAGATCATCCACCGGAATCATTTTGTTCTCCGGAAATCCGGCTTCCAAAAGCCCATCCTGAATCGGCTTTGTCTGCTCCTTTCCGACAAGCACGGCATAATCGCACTTGTCGGCGGCATAAACGCCCACTTCCTTATTTTCATCATACTGCTTTTCACCAAGCTCCACCATGCCCGGCGTCAGCAGTATGCGGAGTTCCTTAAACATTGCCAGCGTGTCGAGCGCCGCCTCAAACCCATTTTTGTTGGAATTATAGGCATCATCCAGCAATATCCTGTCGCCCTGCTTCACAAGCTGCAATCTGTGGGGAACGCTCTCCAGCTGTTTCACCGGGTAGAGCAATTTTTCCATTGGAATCCCCAGCGTGTGGGCCACGGCAATGGCTCCCGCAATATTCTGCACATTATGACTGCCCACAAGCTTCGTGTGAAACTCATACGCCTTCCCCGTCTCGTCCTTCATTTTGAAGGAAGACCCTTTCGGGGAAACTGCAATATCATAAGCGTGAAAATCTGCATTCTCCGCTGTAATTCCATAGCTGACTATGTTTTTACCGGCCTTTGCGTTTCTGATATATTCGTTATCATAGTTTAAAAATACTTTCCCGGACTCCGGCACGGAATCCGCCAGCTCAAACTTGGTTGAAATAATATTGTCTATGGTGTGAAAGCTCTGCAGGTGCTGCGGCCCGATGGATGTAATAATACCGTAATCGGGGTGTACCAGATCGCAGATCTCTTTGATATCTCCTACCTCTCGCGCACCCATTTCACAGATAAAAATCTCGTGAAACGGCTTCATGTTTTCCCGGATCGTCCGCACTACGCCCAGCGTCGTGTTATAATTTCCCGGTGTGTGCAAAACATTGTACTGTGTGGAGAGCAGCGCGCTCAAATAATATTTCACGCTTGTTTTGCCGTAGCTGCCCGTGACGCCGATAATTTTCAAATCCGGCATCTCCCGCAGGATGCGTGCCGCGTCGTTAATATAGCGCTGATCGATCCCTTTCTCTATGGGATGATTTACTGCATTTGCCAGCAAAATCAGAAAGGGCTGCAAAATAAACAGGAGCAGCAGCGTCAACTCCGCATTTCTGAGCAGCGGGTGATCCGACAGCGGCAGTATGCCCTGTGAGGTCAGAAGTATCCCCCCGCCCGCCGTCATACACAGTCCGGGAAGCACCGTCGCCGCCACAGCCAGAAGATATATCATCCCCGTCGTGACAAGCATCCGCCTCACACGGGGCGTATAGACCAACGGCTTCTTTGCCTTATGAGGTTTGTTGACCAATACAGTCATTCCATTCATAACACATGCCGCAACCAGGCAGCCCGTATTTCCGGCCGCTGCAAGCGGGATGGAAACCAGCGCGTACAGGCACTTGCCGAGCAGTCTGCCCACATTACTGTGCACCCCCATCCATTCCAAGTACTCCCGGGGCTTGTAGGAGTTCTGCTGAAACATATGCATCAGATATAAAATATACCAGACCGCCCCCACCAGATAGGTGACGAGCCATATGCCAAATAAAATCATATCCATTCCCGTGTGTGATTCCTCTCTGTCACTAATCATTTCTTAAAATAAAAAACATATTCGAAATAGAATGCGCTGCGATACACCCCTTTGTGTTTCCTTCCGTGCATGTTCGCACTACTTCTCTTGCCATGTCATAAAAGGATTCCCTGGCCAAAAGATAATCTAATAAAACAAAGCTTATCTTATCTTCTGCCAGCTTTCCAACTCCTTTATTGCCGCTTGCCGCAACACAGTCATACCAACACTTCCCGTTTATTTGCTGTACCTTGCATACATTAATTAAAGCGTCTGGTTCTTTATGAGAAAAAAGCCTGCAGCGCCCCGTTTGCCTTCGCCGGCTGTTCCGCATAGGAGAAATGCCCGGCCCCCTCGCACACCACCAGCCCCGCGTCTGCAATCAATTCCTCCATCCGTCTGGCGTCTGCTATGGGCGTAGCCGTGTCCAAATCGCCCCAGATTAAAAGGGTTGGACACTTCACCAAAGGAATCAGCGGCTCCAGATCCTCATTGACCACCTTCACAAGCGTAGACCGCATCAAGGGCGTCGCGTTGTTATAGTCGGAGGAGCCGCGCTTACGCCGCATATCCTCCACCGCATCCGGGTATAGAAAATGCATCACTCTCGTGCTCATAAAAGCCCTTCCGATCTTGTAGCATCTGAGACTCACCTTCTGCCCGAAACTTTTCTTCGGCAAAATCCCGGCGCTGTCAATCAGCACGGCGCGCTCTACCGTGAAGGGCAGATTATCCCTCGCATTCATCTTAAAAAATACCCTGCCGCCGAAGGAATGCACTACCACGCTCAACCTTGTGATCGAAAAGGAAGCGATAAACTTCAGGACAAAATCCACGTAATCATCCACGCACCAGGGCGCAGGCGGCTCCGGCGTCTTCCCGAAACCCGGCATGTCAAGGGCAATCACCCGTCTTCTCTGTTTCAGCGTGTCAATCACGCTCCGATACAGGGTAATGTTAGCGCCCCAGCCGTGCAGCAAAAGTACGATTTCACCCTCACCCTCGTCAATATAATTCACAGATATTCCATCTATCGTTTTGACCATAAAATCTCCCGCGCACCTGTATCTATTTTCAATTTATGCGCTATTTTATACCTATGTTCGCCCTTTGGCAAATATATTCTCGTGGTATACCGTATGTGCAGCCTTTTCACCCCGGTCAAAAATGTACCTTGATCGTTCTGCGCGCCGGCCGCATACATTTGTATTGTACTGTATTCCCCCCATTCTATCAACCGAAAAATAGACGGAATCGTGGCCGTTTATCCCATACTCATAAACTATGCCCACTATTCCGCCATATAATCCGCATAATCCGTTTCACTGGCAAATAACATGTATGTCCCGTTCACATATCCCATGTAGCCGCTCTCTACCGCATATCCCTTCATAATGTCTCCTCCTTTCAACTCTGCTCCGCCGAGTGGATTGGCGAACTTGTGTTCTGAAAAGAGAATACCATTTATGAAGTCCTATATTTGGGACTCAAAATAAAATTCTACAATCAACACGCCTTTTACACTGACGCTGACACCGTCGTCCCCGCGTCCTCCGACTGCTTCACTTCCCCCGCGCTTGAGTAAAACACAGGCTCCAGATCCGCCTTCGGTTTCGCTGCTGCGTCTGTCTCCACATCCGTCCCGTCCGCATCTGATTCGGCGGTCTGTGTTTTCTCTTTCAGGAGCACTTTGCCGTCCTCGCTGATCTCCACGATGTCCACAATGTTATCGTTCTTATTTTCCTTCCTTTCTTCCTCCAGCTTTTTCTGCTGTTCCTCGCGCTCTTCCCTGCGGTTTTTGATCATCTCCTCGCGCTGCTCTTCCGCGATCTTTCGGGTTTCTTCCGCGTCCTTCTTCATGCCCTCGTCAGCTTCTTCCTTATATTCGTAGGCATCTTCATGGACATCACCCATATATCCCATCGCCCGCTCCATCATTGCGGTATCTCCCTTGCGTCTTGCCTCCTTAAAAACGCGAAACGGTGTGTTGAGCAGCTCCATATTCGTCCTTGCCCCAATTAAGCCTTCCATTGTCTTTGTGTGCATAAGTCGTTCCTCCTTCTCCCAAACATGCCGTCATTCCGGATTTAAATGCCGTTTCTGTACGGACAAATTTATGCCTATTTCATGTTTCGGCAAAGCGCTTTCCGCTTCTTAGCATCCTGTTTCAAACAACCCGTTCCATGTCATATGCGGTCATGCAAGCGGTAGTAGCAGGGAAAGGTCAAAAATGCCGTCCCGCATTTTCGTGCTCATAACGCCGTCGTAACCGCGCACCACATCAGCCACATTCAGCAGGCCGATCCCGTGCCCCTGCCCATTTTCTTTTTCCGTCGTTTTGTCTATCGTCATTTCATCCGCACTCATGCTGTTTTTTACCTCTAAGAGAAAGCATTTCTTGACAGCCTGCGCCTGCACCCGGATAAAGGGCTGTGGCTCCTGCCCGACATTCTCCCTCTGTAATCTTTCACATGCCTCCACCGCATTGTCCAGAATATTGCCGAACAGGACACACAAATCAAACTCATTGACACGGCACCGCCCCGGTATCCGCACGTCGCATTCCCAATCTATCCCCTTTTCCTCCGCCGTCTTCCGTTTCTGATACAAAAGCGCGTCTACCGCCCTGTTTCCCGTAGCCTCCTCATTCGTTCCAAGCTGCGCGCTGCCCTCCATCCTATTCAGGTAATCTCCCATCTTTTCCCAAGCCTGCTCTTCCCATAAGCCGCGGAGCGCAAGCACATGGTTTTTCAGGTCGTGCCGCAGCCGCTCCGCCTGACTGTACTGTTCCTCCAGCATTTGATAGACTGCCGCCTGCGCCTGATACTGTCCAGCCTTTTTCTGCTCCACAAAAACCCGCTCCATGCCGAATACATATGCTCCCACCGCGAACAGGGACAACGCCGACAAAACGCTCCAACCCACATAACTGAAAATCTGGTCATAATATATCCCCATATTACCGCCGCTTCTGAATAGAATGCCATAACTGGCGCCCCAATTTGCCACATAAGTAACAATCGTCACTACAAGAAGCGGAAGAACCAGCACTGCATACCACCTCCCCGTCTTTCCCTGAAAGACAGCGCGAAGTCGCTTTCTCATCCCGTATACTGCCATGACTGCTATACCGAAGCCGCTCCACCCGATCAGTCCGCTTTCTATATCCCCTGCAGACCCCAAAACAGGAACTTCCATGTGCCCTGCTGTGTGTTTCCAGACTAACAGCAGACAGGAAATAAGGGATTCCGAAAAGAAATACGTCAGCCACCACATCGTAATCACAGTCACCAGCACAGACACCGCTCTTATTCCCTTTTCCATCCTTTGGATAAACCGTTTCATCTTTTTACTCTCCATGATTTTGCTTCGCATAATCTCAAATGCCAAGGCATGCAGACTTATCTGAAAAAGCGCTGCCTTTCGCATGACTACACCATCCCGCGCATATATTTAAGGATTTCCCCGCAAAACGCCTCATGCCGCCTCTTGGCGATGGCAATCCGTTCCCCGTTGTCCAGCACAAGCTCCTGACTGTTATACACATCCACATATTTTAAATTGACAAGATAGCTCTTGTGACAGCGAAAAAATCCCTTTCCCTGCAGTTCCCTCTCCAAAAGGCCGATCTGCTCATAATAGCTGAATATCCCGCCCGTTGTGTGGGCATCTATCACTCTTCCCCGAATTTCAAAGTATAAAATGTCGTCTAAGTACAGCTTTTTTCTCTGCCTGTCTCTGCTGACGATAATAAATGCCTGCGATCGTTCCTGCGTTTTGCGGACAGCTTTTTGCAGCACCCTTTTCAGCTTTTTATCTTCAATCGGTTTCAACAGATACTGAAAAGCCTCCACGTCATAGGCATCAAACACATAATCCCTGCTGGCGGATATAAAGACCAGCAGCTTGTCATATGCCTTTTCCCTGACCATCTGCGCCGTTCTCATACCGTCCAGACCACCCATGATAATATCAAGAAAAATCATGTCAAAATTTTCCGACGACTGCAGTAACTCCCTCCCGCTGTAAAACTGCTGTATCGTACAGGGAGCCTTCATTTCACCCAGAATCTCTTTGATTTTTCCCGCTATTCGACTGCACTCCATCACTTCATCGTCGCACACCGCGATCCATAACATGTTTATGCTCCCTTCGTTCGCGCTTGATTTCCTGCTTTTCACACTCAATAATCCAGTATATATATCGGCTCTATGTCCGGCGCGCCTCCTCCAACGTCTTAAACGGCGCTTTCCGTGTAACAACCGTCGCGCATTATTGCGTTAAAGGTTTTCATAATAGGGGACAAAAAATCGGTTCTGACACAACAAGTCTTTCCCGACATTGTCATGCCAAAACCAAAAGCAAACCACGCCTCCCATCAGGATGCTGCGTCCACGCATAACCTTTTCCCTACAACCGATAAATCCCCGCGGAACAGGGCGCAACCGCAAAGCCGCCCTCCGCGCCTTCGATCTTACCGCCTATTGTATAGAGCGCCTCACCGGGTTTTACACCGCTTACAGGCTGTTTTCTGTCGGAAGGATTAATCACCACCAGCAGTTTCTCTTTATCGGTTTTACGAATATACATAAGCGGATAATTTTCACTCTGCATAAACTCGATTTCCCCGTCATTGCGCAGCGCCGCATGAGCCTGTCTGAACGCGATCAGCCGCTTCACCTCGCTGTAAAGGGAATCCGCATCCCCGATCTGCGCCGCCACCGTCGGACGATCCGGCGCGCTGTCCTGCGGAATGTAAAGCAGCTCCGGCTTCGCCGCCGAAAACCCGGCATTCAGGGAATCATCCCACTGCATAGGAGAACGCGAACCGGTCCGCTCATAACCGCCTTCCACCGAATGCAGCCCTTCCACATACCGCATTCCGATTTCGTCGCCATAATAAATAAAGGGTGCGCCCGGCATGGTCAGTAAGAAGGCGAAAGCAAGCTTCATCTCCTCCTTATCAAGCCTCCTTGCCAGCCTTTCCATGTCGTGATTGCCGGAAGGAATACAGATCAGCCCGCCGGACGATTTCGCGTAACTCTCCTGATATTTTTCCCAGAAAGCGCTGACATCTCCTTTTCCTCTTCTGGAAAACCAGGGCTCGTCGCATCGGAACAGATCGTTGTAATGGGAAGGACCGAAATGCAGCAGGAAATCCATATGGAAACCGCCCGCCAGAGACTTATCCGGCTCGCCCCACTCGGAAACCAGCACTGCCGCGGGAAATTCCCTGTCAAGGAACGCCCTGACATCCTGCCAGAGTTTGATCGTGCCCTTGCTGTCCTCGTCGTTTTTCACAAGGGAGTGCGCCATATCCACACGGAACCCGTCGCAGCCCGCCGAAAGCCAGAAGCGCATCACGTCTTTCATTGCCTCCCTCGTCGCCAGCGGTCCCGGCGCGTCCATCGCCTGCTGCCATTTCTTTTCAGGATCAGGCTTATAATATCCATAGTTTAGCGCGGGCTGATGAGAGAAGAAATTCACCCCGCAGGCGCCCACACGCTCCGAGATTCCCTTGAGGGCGTTCATGCCGTCCGGCTCTTCCCACGTGCTGTCCGTCCATACATAGCGGTCCGTGTACTCGTTTCGTGCCGCCTTCATGGATTCACGAAACCATTTGTGGTTCACCGAAGTATGCCCCGGCACCAAGTCCAAAAGCACATGCATCTCCCGCTTGTGGGCCTCCTTGAAAAGCCGCACCAGATCCTCATTCGTCCCATAGCGGGGCGCAACGGTGAAGTAGTCCTCCACGTCGTACCCCGCGTCGTAGAAGGGTGACAGAAAACAGGGGTTCAGCCAGAGCGCGTTACAGCCAAGCTCCTTGATATAATCCAGTTTTTCGATAATGCCCTGCATATCCCCGATACCGTCAGCGTTGGTATCGTTGAAGGACTGCGGATAAATTTCATAAAAGATTGCTGTGTTAAGCCAGTTCGGTCTGCCTGCCATAGTAGGTTCCTCCTCAGTTTTTTGCTATTATCATATCACACAGCAGTCTTACGCGGGCATCCTTTTTTACTATTGAATATAAATTTCCGAAACCGTATCTTCCACACCGTTGATCTGCAGTCTGACATGCACTTTTCCATTCTCAAATTCATCCAGCGGGTATGCCAGCGGTTCGGAAAGATTCGTCACGTCAACGGATTTGACCACGTCCCCCTGCACCAGCCACAGGATGAGCGTTGCTCCCTCCGGCACCGTGCCGCAGGAAATATCCGCGTAGAGCATCTGGGTATCCGCGTCCGTGACCGTCATATTCTTTTCTTTCACAAATCCGTCGCTAGCGCTTTTAAAATGCAGCTTCCAGACACCGTTCCGATAAGTGCTGAAATCCATGATTACGCCCATGTTCCACACGCGCTCATTGGAAGCGATATTAGTGTTGATACCGTTCCCGGAAGCCGCACTTACAATAAATCCGGTCAGACACACGAGCATAAGCGCCATACTCACAATGCCTGCAAAAATAAGCTTTAAATGATGCGTTCCCTGTTTTACCATCATTTGATCATCCTCCTTTTCAATCTTTGTTCCACATTCTTCACAATAGTTTGCAGTTACCGAAATTCGATGTCCGCAGACGTGACATGCCGTCTTTATCTCCGAGCGGCGTAGAAAGTAGAGAAGCAATCCGACAAAGGGCGAAACCGCAAAAACCATAACCGCCCACAGCACCGGATCATCGCCCCGCTTTTTACAGTCCTGATACACCCACGCCGCGAAAAAGGCGGAGCCGCACAGCGCAAAAAATGCAGACCCGATAATCAGAACGGGATACAGCATGGAAAGACCGCCAAAACCACCATTTTCCAGAAAACTCATACCAATACACCTCTTTTCCCAATGCGAACCGTAAGTTCTTCTTTTATGTTCGCCCTTTTTAAGCCCACCAGAGTAAGCAATACACCTGCCGCGCCAACATACAGACAGCTCCCGGCGGCAAAGTAAGATAAATACATATTTTCAATTATGATCCGTGCCAAAAATGCCAGCATAGAAAAGGTGAGCAGATTCAAAACCATCGGCACATACCAAAGTGACAGCTTACGCATGACAGGCTGCTTTTGCAGGACAGCTTCCTGCTCACGCAGAACCGCTTTGAGCTTGCGATTCAGTTCCGGGGACGGCACATCCGTCATCTCCACAGACGCCCGGATTACTTTTTCTATTTCCATATCAGGACGATTATCTCCCATAACCTGCTTCCTCCAATCTTTTCTTTATTAAACTTCTTCCCTTGAACAGCCGGCTTTTCACAGTGCCGGGCGGTTTCTTTATGACAGCCGCGATCTGCTCCACGGAACACTCGGAAAGGTAAAATAAATACAGCGGCACTTGGAATTTTTCCGGGAGCGTCTGTATGATCCGACGCACCTGCACGACCAGTTCTTTCTGAAGATAACCTTCTTCCACGTCTCCTTCAGACTGCATAACCGCCTCCATCTCCTCATCCATATTACTGCAAGGCGCGATCCTATTCCGGCGTGCCTGTTTTCTTCTGTCGCTTTTCCAGAGGTGATAGGCGAAAGAAAAGAACAACGCCCTCGGGTTTTTCTCCCAGTCGAGTGTCCACTCTGTCTCCAGTGCTTTGAGAAAAGTCTGCTGGTACAAGTCTTCGGCATCCGCTTTGTCCAGACAGAGTTTCAGACAGAATCTATATACGTCCGCGCCAAAACCATCTATACATTTTTCTATTTCCCCTGCATTCACCGCCTCACCTCCCCTGCCTGTTCACTTTATATTCGTCATGTAATTGCGTGAGGTTCATTCTTAAACTAAAATTTTTACAAGAACCTTTTATTGTATCTCCGCAAGAGCTTCTTGATATATTTGGCACCTGTAAATAACTTGCAAATGGGACAGATTTCTCTGCCCCATTTTCCCATCACATACAAGATAAGTATTTTGTTCCCAAACCACCCTTTTCCAATATCAGCCCGCTCCGACAAGCAGCAGTTCCTCCATCTTCGTAAGCGCCTCCCCCGTCAGCATGAGCAATGTCTCCTCATCCTTCTCGATCACCCCGCACTTTCTGTAATGGAGATAAAAGGTGGGATCGCCCTTCG
>ERZ779637.478-NODE-478-length-26146-cov-8.016826_pt1 | contig 26146 bp, 19 predicted proteins | sample MGYA00514196_ERZ779637 | MGnify/ENA primary metagenome ERZ779637 (study PRJEB29562, sample SAMEA4376700) | mouse gut metagenome | isolation source: Cecum | study: EMG produced TPA metagenomics assembly of the A DSS colitis mouse model was used to assess the...
AAAAATGAAGCTGCCGCTTCACGAATTTCCATTCGTTAAAGCGACAGCCCCTTTTTTATACCGTTTTCTATACCGGCACCTTTTCCGTCCGGCTTATGCAATCTCCACAATCCAGCCCTCCGGCGCCTTAATCCTGCCCATTTGGATTCCCGTCAGCGTTTCATACAGCCGTTTCGTCACCGGCCCCATATCGGTCATGCCGCTGGGAAGACAGATTTCTTTTCCGTGATCGACGATCTTCCCTACCGGGGAAATAACGGCCGCGGTCCCGCAAAGCCCACATTCCGCAAAATCCTTTACTTCCTCAAGCAGTACTTCCCTTTCTTCCACTTCCAGTCCAAGATATTCCTTCGCCACATACACCAGCGAACGCCTGGTAATGGAAGGAAGGATGCTGTCAGACTTCGGCGTTACCACCTTGCCGTCCTTTGTCACGAACAGGAAATTTGCCCCGCCCGTTTCCTCCACCTTCGTCCTGGTGGCTGCATCCAAATACATATTCTCATCAAACCCGTTCCTGTGGGCAGTCTGGATGGCATAAAGGCTCATGGCGTAATTAAGCCCCGCCTTGATATGTCCCGTCCCGTGCGGCGCCGCACGGTCAAAATCGCTGACACAAATGGTCAGGGGTTTCACGCCGCCCTTAAAATATGGCCCCACCGGTGTAGCAAAAATGCGGAATTGGTATTCATCCGCGGGCTTCACGCCGATGACCGGATTCGTACCGAACATGTAAGGCCGCAGGTAAAGGGTCGCGCCCGAACCGTAAGGCGGAACATACATCCGATTGGCAGCTACCGTCTGCACCACCGCATCCACAAAACGCTTCTCCGGGAATACCGGCATCTCCAGCCGTATGGCGGAATCCACCATACGGGATGCATTCAAATCCGGGCGGAACGTAACGATACGCCCGTCCTGCGTCGTATATGCCTTTAACCCCTCAAAAACCGTCTGCGCATACTGGAGCACGCCCGCACACTCGCTGACCGTCACCATGGAATCCTCCGTCAGCACGCCGTCGTCCCATGTTCCATCCTTATAATTGGAAACATACCTTTTATCCGTCTCAATATAGCCAAAGCCCAGATTCTCCCAATCGATGCTCATCTTATCCATTTCCTTCACTCCCTCTTTCGCAGTCTGTGTTTTTCTTTTTTCTAATTTATTATTATCCTTTTTCACCGAAAAGTCAACCGTTTTGGTGAATGGGGCGAACGCACGGGCGGGAGTTTGTTTAGTGGTCAAATTGCATGTCCCGGTTTTCCGTGCACTTTTTCCGGCTGGGAGTTTCTAAGCAGAATGGCGTAAGTTTTCACAGGCTGCGGGACGCCCTCAAGCGGCATCCTTGCCGCATCGGGCTAAACCGTGCATCCTTGCACGGTTTCCCTGGGGTATCCGCATTCTGCCAAGAAACTCCCACCGGAAACGAAGCACGGAAAATCCGGGACATGCAATTTGACCACTAAACAAACTCCCGCCCGTGCCGGGTATAAAGAATGCTGGTATTTCTTATGATTGAACTGTTACAACTCACTTTTCATATGACACCAACGTCAGTTTTTCATTCACCACCTCTGTCTTCCCCGTTCTGATATAACCCATTTTTTCATATAAATGACAGTTTTTTTCCTCCTGTAAGATGGTTTCCAGTTCCCAGTCTTCCCCGCCATGGATTTCCTCACACAGCGCGATTGCCTTTTGGGCGATTCCCCTGCCGCAGAAGGCGGGAAGGACAAAGAGCGGGGAAATTCGTTTCTTTTTCCCCTCCCCCTTTTTATCCACCACACGGATTGCCCCGACTTCCCGGTTTCCAAGGCAAATCACATAAAAAAACGTAAACTTCTGCGCCAGGCGCATTTTTATTTTTTCCAAATCCTCGTTTCCCGGATTCGTGTCAAAATCCTGGTATTTGTCCAAAAGTTGTGCAAACGCCTCTATCTGCATTCCATGAATCCGTTCCGCATCCTCCATGCCTGCCCGAACCAATTTTACATTATTCCTGAATTTCTCCATCCGATACAGATTCTCCCCATCCAGCTCTTTTTTCCCGTTTTTATACTCATATCCCTTTTTCCTGTAAAATTCCGCCGCCGTGACGGATGCCGGAATCTCTATCCTCTCCGCCCGCAGGAACAGTTCATCCGCTTCGAGCGTATCTACAATGAAACTTCCGATTCCCTGTCCATGCAATTCCGGCAGCACAAAAATGGTCAGCAGTATACTTTCCGTCAGGCTCCCCCAAAAACTGGAAATGGAACCGACTCCCACAATCCGTTCTTCCTGCCAAAACACATGCACATTCGCATAACCCGCCACTCCCCGGAACCATTCCACATCATGGCTGGCAGCCAATTTTTCCATGGCTTCCACTCCATAATCCCTGACATTTACTTCCTTAAAATTCCTCACAATCAGTCTGACAATTTCCTCCGTATCCTTTTCCTGATACGGTCTTACCCGAATTTCCGTTCCGTCTGACAGTCTCATAAAAACCCATACCTTTCCGAACCGTTGTGCCATGTGCATAAAAAAACACCGAACATGCAATATGTCCAGTGCCTATCATCAGGATGCCGGTTTTCTCTTTCTACCGTCTATCTAAAGCATGGGAAAACCCAAAACCTACCTCACCGACTGACATGCACGGACATTACAGACCTATGTTCCGTAACCGCGCACCCCGCCGGGCTGCCGTTACCGAACGATACGTCCGTAATACATGTACCTGTCATTCATGCTGTGCCGTAAGTTCTGCATTTCCATGTTCTCCTTCATTTTTTCTTAATTTACCATACTGTTACATACATGTCAAGAAAGAGCGGAAATTGATTTCCGTGTATTTGGTTTTCCCCATTTTTATTTCCGGCCGCATATGATATAATATCTATCGTTCAGACAGCACCACCCTGGCGTGCTGCTTAGAGTGTGTTTGAAAAATGCTCTGGGAACTGTTCATAAATAACTTTATATTATCAAATGAATCAATTTAATCAATTTTTAAAAAGAAGGGATGATTCCAATGTTTGAATTTACCGACGACTGTAAAATAGGCATTGAGCAGGTGGACGAGGAACACAAATACCTGTTCGACATCCTGAACAGGGCCTATATCCTTGTCACCACGGATTACCACAGCGATTATTACCAGCGCTTAAAGGATATCCTTGCGGAGCTTGACCATTATGCCGAACAGCATTTTGCCCACGAAGAAGAATACATGGCAAAAATATGCGACCCGGAGCTCATTCTCCAACGCCCGCAGCACGCCTTTTTCCGGGAGAAAATCCTGGAATTTGACCTCATCAACATCGACGGGCTGGAAGAACAGCAGCAGGTCCTTACCGACTTGGTCAGCTTCCTTGCCAAATGGCTTTACCGCCACATTTTAAGCAGTGATATCCTAATCGGGAAGCTCCCTCCCCTGGAAGAATGGATGGTGAAGGAAAACCCCTGCGAATTTACGGACGAATACCTCGTCGGCATCGAACTGGTTGACCGTGAACACAAAGAACTGTTCCGCATCGTTGACCGGGCAAACCGGCTGGTGAAATCCTATGATGCATCCTCGGGCTACGACAAAATCATGGATATCTTAAACGAGCTGAAAGCATACACCATCGAACATTTCAGCGATGAGGAAGAATACATGGAAAGCATCCGCTACGAAGGACTTGCCGCACAGAAACGTGCCCACGAGGCTTTCGTTGACAAACTGGAAAACATAAATCTGGAGAAAATCGACAATGATCCCCAGGAATACCTGCAGGAACTTTTGGAGTTCCTGCTTGGATGGCTCATCAACCATATCCTGCACACAGACAAAAAAATACCGCACACAAACTGACCATCCGTCCTGCACAAATTCCTGCCCGGGGGCAGCGCCCCCGCCGCAGGCAGCTAAAAAGCGGACAGGGAACCATTTCCCCTGCCCGCTTTTTAGCTGTTTATTTCAGGTAATGCCCAAGTACCTGTATAAAGACGTCCACGTCCAACGGTTTTGCAATGTGGGCATTCATCCCGTTCTTTAACGCCGCCTCTTTATCCTCCTCCAGCGCGTTCGCTGTCATGGCGATAATCGGCAGATTCCTCACATCCTTCCTCGGCAGGTTCCGAATGGTCCTTGTTGCCTCATAGCCGTTCATAATCGGCATCTGCACATCCATCAGCACCGCATCGTAATAATTCTCCTCCGACTTCCTCACCATGTCCACCGCATCCGTCCCATCCGGCGCAGTCTCCACAAGGAATCCGGTCTCCGTCAGAATGACTTCCGCAATCTCCCGGTTCAGCTCGATATCCTCTACCAGCAGGATTCGTTTGCCGCTGAAATCAGCCAGGGTCCATGCCGCCGCCTTATCCTCTTTTTCCAGCAGGTTATTGGCGGCTAACAGCGCGGATTTCAAATCCGACATGAACAGCGGTTTCGCACAGAATGCGGTTACACCCGCCTCCCTCGCTTCTGTCTCAATATCCGTCCAGTCATATGCCGTCAGGATAATGATGGGCGCTTCCTCACCCACCGCCTTGCGGATTCTCCGTGCCGTTTCCACACCGCTCGTTTCCGGCATTTGCCAGTCGATGATGTAGGTATGGTAAGAATCCCCCTCCTCATGGGCAATTTGGGCGCGGTATGCGGCTTCCCTGCCGGACGTCGTCCACTCGGCACGCATCCCGATCTGCTTTAACATCTTGCTCACGCTGTCGCAGACATGGAAATCATCGTCCACAACCAACGCACGCAGCCCTTTCAGTTCCTGTATCTGTGCCGCGTTTTTCTCCACATCCTGGAGTTTCAGTGAAAGTTCCACCGTAAAGGTGCTTCCCTTTCCGAGTTCGCTTTCCACGGAAATCGTTCCACCCATCATTTCCACGATGTTCTTCGTAATCGCCATGCCAAGCCCCGTCCCCTGGATACCGCTTTGGGTGGTGGTTACTTCCCGCTCAAACGGCTCAAAGATATGTTCCACAAATTCCCCGGACATACCGATACCGTTATCCTTGATTATAAACGTATAATCACCGTACCCATGACGGAACGTGGTTTTCTGCATAATGCAGAACGTGATGGTTCCCCCCGCCGGCGTATATTTTACCGCATTGCTCAGCAAGTTAATAAATATCTGGTTTAATTTCAGGGCATCCGCAATCACATCCTCATTGGCAACCTCAAAGGTGTCAATAAAAAGCTCCAACTGCTTTGCCTTCACCTGGGGCTGGATAATGTTCACCAAATTGTGCATCAGCTCAGAAATATTGCACTCCTGCTCCTTAATCTGTACCTTTCCGCTTTCAATCCTGCTCATGTCAAGAATATCGTTAATCAGGCTGAGCAGATGGTTGCTGGACGAAAGCACTTTCTGCAGGCAGTCCCTGACCTGATCCTTGTTATCAATATGACTGACCGCAATGGTAGTAAATCCGATAATTGCATTCATGGGCGTGCGGATATCATGGGACATGTTGGAAAGGAACGTGGTCTTTGCACGGTTGGCATGCTGCGCCTGCATCAGTGCATCCTGCAGTGCCTGCGTCTGTTCCCTCTGCTTCTTCACCTGTTCGGTAATCTCTTTTGACACGACCATGACCATAATATCGCCCGTATCATCGTCACGTGTCATAAGGAAGGACTGGCGGACGCACATCGGGTCTTCTCCCGCTGCCTTCCCCCAATATTCCGCAATGACCTCCTTATCCCCCTGTTCATAACGCTCTTTTAAATACCTGACATCCACAATGGTAGTATAAGTTTCCATGGATTCCGGCAATACAAACTGCTGCCAGCTGCGGAAACACCCGGATGCCTTACACGGTACATCCAGCCCTGACTTCTGCAGCATGGATACCTGCTGCCCGTTTACGGTACGCACCACATCCTGCTCAATCCGGTCCTTGGTCAGGTTAAATTCAAATGTGCAGAATGCATTGGACGTAACCGCAATCCGGTACTGCCGTTCTTTACGGCTTGCCAAGGACATTTCCGCCTGGATGCGCAGTTCCTTTTCCTTCATTTCCGTAGTGTTCTGGCGGATGAACAGAACCTTGCATGCCCTGCCTTCTTTCCGCTCCAGACAGATAATATTCAGATGTTCCCAATCTTCCTTCTTCCCACGCAGAACATGGCACTCCAGACGCACATCATCCTGGTTTTCCAATGCCGCAATGACTGCCCTCCCTGCGGACCTCTTTTTCAAATTCCTGCCGTTCCTCCCCTTCCGCAATCAGTGTACACAAATGCCTCGCAAAATCCCCGTATCCCCCGCTTGCGGCAAGACCTTTGCTTTCCGGTACCGTCCCCGCCAGATACTGGTAAGTGTCCGCTTCAAAATCCACCATGGTAAAACGGGTAAACAGCGTATTGACCCCGTTAATGATATAGCCCATTTCCCTGTTTTCCTGCTGCAGCAGCTTCTTTTCCCGTCCGGCGCGGACAATCAGTATGATAACGTAAACGGCAAACAGGGCAAACAGCATGACTTCCAAACGGATGCCCACAAGGTTCTCCGCCCGTATCATCCGCTGCGTCACCGCTTTTGGAAATAACTGCACAAGGACATACGCATGGTCCGGAAGATACATCACACAGATATTGTCCGTCTTGCTTTCGGGGCTGCAAAGGAAAGCGCCTGTGCCTCCGTTTAGGAATACGTCCTCTGCCTGTTTTGCCGTATCGGCGTCGATGACCCCGTCCGCCTGCAGCGTTTCCAACAGGTTTTCCTTATCCGTCCCTTCCACGGAACCCGCAATCACCGTTCCGTCCGGCATACAAAGGTACACTTCCGCTTTCTCGCCGAAATAAGTTGTGGTAAGCATATTCTTCAGATATTCTTCCGCCAGGTATGCCCCCCTGAGCACCCCGACGGTATCCCCCTCCATGTGAAGGGGCGTATAGAAACATACCATCGTTTCATTATAGAAATGGGGATCGGAGACAACGGATATTCCGCTTTCCCCGCGCATCCCGTCCATATAGAAGCTGCGGTCCGTCACATCAGAGGTCCGTCCGTCGGCGGCATAATCCGTACCATCCGCATCCGTAAACAGCAGGGTATCAAACATCGAATTGCCCGCCAGCTCTTTTAGTGTCTGCGCTTCTATCACCGGCGCGTTCATGCCTTTTTCCATGAAATACGCATATGTTTTAATCAAATCCAGCGCATCGTTCAAATCCTCGTTAATCTTGGCAACCGTCAGCGTTGCCGAATCCGCCGCATAGTTTTTGTTCCGTTCCTCCATACGCTTTCTGTTCTGCACCGCATACCATTGGAACACCACCAGGACTGCCACCAGTAAAACAAAACCGTATACCACCTGCTGTATGACTTTCTTTTTTCCCCGCATCAAAGGTCTCCTCCCGCATCCGAATATGTTCCCATGCCATCCCTTTTATTGATTAAACGCCACAATGTTCTCTGTATTGAGTACAAAATCATAATAATTCAAATCTTCCCGTTTCGTCCATCCAATCCGGTTCCAAAATGCATTACCGGTATCGTTTGCCGTAAAGGCAATGAGCGATATTTTACTGATCTTTTCTTTTTTCAGCGCTTCCATGGCATACACCACCATCGACCTGCCGATTCCTTTCATCCGGTAATCCGCATGGACGCATACATGGTACATGCACCCCCTCCTGCCGTCATGCCCGCAGAGAATCGCCCCTACAATTTTCCCGTCTTCCACCGCTACCACGCTGGTATCGGGATTGCGCCTTAAAAATCGTTCCACGCCCGTCCGGGAATCGTCAATGCTGCGCATGGCAAAGCCTTTAATCCCCATCCACAGAGCATATACCCCTTCATAATCTTCGATTGTCATCGTCCGTACCATATGTTTCTTTTCTCCGTTTCCTTCCATTCCCTGCATCCCGTCCGTCACACATGCAATCCCTTCCACTCGTCACAGCCCAACACAAGGTTCAGGCATTGGATTGCCGCTCCCGAGGCGCCTTTTCCCAAATTGTCAAAGCGCGTGCTCACCAGCACCCGTTCCTCATTTCCCGTCACATAAATCTCCATGCCGTCCCAGCCCGCGCAGGAATTCCCCGCGAGGAAACCGTTATACTCCGCTTCTTTCCCAAAAGGCATCACACGGATGAACCTCTCCCCCGCATAATAATTTTCCAAAAAAGCATGGACTCCTTCCGGCGTATGGCTTCCCGCCAGCAGGTCCGTATAAAGCGGAACCGTTAAAAGCATACCGCTGTAATAATCACAGATAACCGGGGAAAAGAGCGGCGTCCTCGCCAACCCCGTAATCTTCTTCATTTCATTTAAATGTTTATGGTTCTGCGACAAAGCATATTCCCTCGGCGCATCCAGCTCCCTATCCCGTTCCCCGGATTCATACACCGCTATGGTCTTCTTCCCCGCCCCGCTGTATCCCGACATGGCAAATGCCGACACCGGATAATCCCTGGGCAGAATTCCTCCTGCCACCAGGGGATACACCGCCGCAATAAAACCGGAAGCATAACAACCCGGAACCGCAATCCGTTTGGAACTTCTCACCGCTTCCCGGTGCGCCGCCGACAGTTCCGGGAACCCGTAAGCCCATCCTTCCTCCGTCCGGTGTGCCGTGGAAGCATCGATAACCGTCACGTCCCCATTTTCCACCAGTCCCACGGACTCCTTCGCCGCCGCGTCCGGCAGGCACAGGAATACGACGTCCGCCTCATTGATAAGCCTTTTCCTTTCCGCCGCATCTTTCCTTAACTCCGCGCGGATGGAGAGGATTTCGATATCGTCCCTCCCTCCAAACCGCTCAAAAATCCGCAGTCCCGTCGTTCCCTCGCTTCCGTCAATAAAAATCCTTGTTTTCATCCCTTTTCCGTATCCTTCCTTCCAATATTTCCACACGGCATTCCCTTTGGCATTTCCCGCCGCACCCTGTTTTTCTCTTTCCGTACCGCGGCTTTCAACCGCATCTTTCATATGTAGTTATGTGTACTAAATCATACTACGCCGGGCGGAAAATCTCAACCTTTTTCTGCGGTTTTTGACAGAACGGCAGCCCGTACCCCGCCCATCTGTCACAAATCCTGGCGCAGCATTCCAAAACCGGAATCCCATATCTGTATAACTATACACCAGCAATGCATAATATTCAATATATATTTAATTTTATGCAAAATTCTGTTTGCACATCCATTATTTATGCATAAATTTCCCCTTGCAATCAGCGTCCAAATGATGTATATTGTTTGGAGAAGAAAAAGCAACCAAAATTTTACTCTTTGGAAAATCTAAGAAAAAACTGGAGGCATTCAATCATGAAGGAAAAAGTAATCCTTGCCTACTCCGGTGGGCTTGATACCACGGCAATCATCCCGTGGCTGAAAGAAAATTTCGATTATGAAGTCATCTGTGTCTGCGTGGACTGCGGACAGGGGGAAGAACTGGACGGTCTTGAGGAAAGGGCGAAATTCTGCGGTGCGGAAAAACTCTATATCGAAGATGTCACCGATGAATTCTGTGAGGAATACATTGTTCCCTGCGTACAGGCACATGCCGTATACGAAAACAAATACCTGCTCGGCACTTCCATGGCAAGACCCGTCATCGCCAAGAGGCTGGTGGAAATCGCCCGTAAAGAAGGGGCTTCCGCTATCTGCCACGGCGCAACCGGCAAAGGCAACGACCAAATCCGCTTCGAACTGGGCATTAAGGCGCTTGCCCCCGACTTAAAAATCATTGCCGCATGGAGAAACGACAAATGGACGCTGGATTCCCGCGAATCCGAAATCGAATACTGCAAGGCGCACGGCATCGACCTGCCGTTCTCCGCGGATTCCTCTTACAGCCGTGACAGAAACCTGTGGCACATCAGCCATGAAGGACTGGAACTGGAAGATCCCGCAAGCGAACCGAATTTTGAACACCTCCTGGTACTCGGGACCACTCCCGAAAAGGCTCCCGATGAAGGCGAATACGTGACCATGACGTTTGAAAAAGGAGTTCCCACTTCGGTAAACGGCAAAGAAATGAAGGTTTCCGACATCATCCGTGAGCTCAATGCCCTTGGCGGCAAACACGGCATCGGCATCGTGGACATCGTGGAAAACCGTGTGGTAGGCATGAAATCCCGCGGCGTATATGAAACACCGGGCGGTACCATCCTTTACGAGGCACACCAGCAGTTGGAGGAACTGATCCTCGACCGCGATACCTATGCATTAAAAGCCGACATGGGCAATAAACTGGCGCAGATCGTTTACGAGGGAAAATGGTTTACACCTCTCCGGGAAGCAGTGCAGGCATTTGTTGAATCCACACAGAAATACGTAACGGGCGAAGTAAAATTCAAGCTCTACAAAGGCAACATCATCAAAGCCGGAACCACTTCCCCTTACTCCCTTTACAATGAAAGCATTGCATCCTTTACCACCGGCGACTTGTACGACCACCACGATGCGGAAGGCTTCATTAACCTGTTCGGTCTCTCCAGCAAAGTACGTGCCATGAAAATGAAGGAAGCGGAAAAAAGCGGAAAATAAAAAAGATATAACGTGAAAAGATACCCGAAACCGAAAGATGCAGACAGATAGGGAAAGGAGCAGCACGCATGGATGTCATTACCCTGCTAATTACATATTTCGCGGCAGTGAACCTCGCCGGGCTGTTCCTTATGGGATTGGATAAACACAAGGCGAAGAAACACCTGTGGCGGATTCCGGAATCCACTTTGTTCATCACGGCAATCATCGGCGGAAGCATCGGCTGCATCACAGGCATGTATGCTTTCCGCCACAAAACAAGGCGCTGGTATTTCGTTTACGGGATGCCGGCCATCCTTCTTTTACAGATTGCCCTGTTCATCGCCCTTCTGCGCGCACCGTTCCAAATCCAGATTATGTAATATGCCGTTAAAACGCCGCACCGGCCGCGCGGCGCTATAAATTCTGCGCTCTCCGCAGCATCCCTTCATATTCTTCCGCCGATTTGCATTTTAAGAAAATCTCCTTAAACTTATTACCGTTGATAATTTCCTGAAACCGTTCGATATTCACGGTATGGTAAAACCTTCCATACGTCGTTTTCAGAAGGTCAAGCGTTTTGCTGAACGTAATACCCGTAGGGAAATAATTCCCGTTCGGGCTTTTCCCCTTAAAGCAGGAATCATGGTCAAACAGCGGATATAACCCCAGCATCTTCCCGTTATACGCCAAAATCCCGAAATTATCCCTGTTCCGGTCCGTATTTAACACCACATAATCAAGAATTTGCATCCGTATAAAGTTCAGGGGATCCAGCGCCATGAAGAACGCGTAATAATCCCCCTGGTAATTCATCTGGTTCGTATTATAATAAGAAAGAATATCCCTGCACGGAATCAATTCCCTCTCCTCACAGGTCATAATCTCACATACCGAACATTCCTTGCCGAAAATATTACGGATTTCATATTTGGAACAGGCGATTCCCAGCGCCTGCGCAATATAATACGTGATGACTTCGGATAGAATTTCCGGCTTCGTCTCGTTTTTAATCATCACCACCTTATCGCCGCTCCGGTAATAGCACTTCGCCTTCGTACCTTTCCCCGTCAGTTCCCCCGTAAAAATCTTGTCCCCTATGGGGTTGCTGCTGTCGGCATTTCCCATATTCCCCGTAAGGGCTATGTGGGAAATATCCGAGGAAAAATTATTTTTATACAAGTTCACATGTTCCCAGGTTTCCTTCTTATTTGTCCTGGAAACCCAGTAATTGTCCCGGAAGCTCAATGCCCGGCACATAATGCATATGTTAATGTCATTTTGGTCCTCAATCCCGCACGCCGTCAGGATTTCCTTGCAGTATCCCCTGTTTAATGTTAAAATCCGGTCGGAACAGAATTTCTGCACCAAATCAAAGGAAACCGGCTTATTCTGTAAAGAAATCGGCAGCAGGTTCGGATTTACCATGGTAATGGTCTTCTGCTCTATGTTGAACTTAAATACCACCTCATCTTTATATTTCAGGCAGTATTCTATTTTCTGGAACATCGTATTCATGCTTTCGCCCCTCCCCTATTCCGTCAAACCATGTTTTAATTTATAATCATCCCACCTAAGAAGCGCTTCCCCATCATCCAAAAGATGAAATTCCTCCTTAATCCGGCGGATGGCATAAGCAAGAATCTCCTCCTTCGCTACTTCACGCTTCGCCGCATTGATGATTTCACTGTCGTCAAAGTCGGCAAAGTCCACCGTTCCGTCAAACGTCCTGCCAAACATTCCTTCAATGATGCGGTTCCTTTCTTCTTCCGTAACCCGCATCCCCAATTCTTCCAAATCCATCCCAGCATCTTCCATAGCAACCTCCGGCACCCGTAACTTTTTCTTTCCCATTATAACGCCGAACCTTAAAAAAAGCAACTTTTCCTACGTGTTCCCCCGGTCCACCAAAACCCCTGCCGCCAGCCACTTCCGGCTCCGGAAACGCAGCCCGAACGCAATGCCCCGCACCGTCCAGTCCGCAAACATCCCTATCCATACACCCATGGGACCGAATCCCATGACACGGCATAAAAACATGCTGAGACTCACACGGCAAAGCCACATGCTGACACAGGAAACCACCATGGTAAAACGCACATCCCCTGCCGCCCTCATACCGTCTGCCGGAATGAAACACATCGTCCATGCCAAAGGTTTTACGACGGTAATGACTGCCATCATGGTAAAACACATGGCGGCGCTTTCCGCTTCCATTCCGCCCAAAACGGTAACCGGCTTCGTCAGGGCAAACACCACAAGGCAGCTTACCGTGACCACCGCCTCCGCCGCCATGGACAGCTTTTTGATATAATAAACAGCCTCGTCTTCCCTTCCCGCACCGATGCACTGTCCCACCACCGTCATGAGACCAATGCCGATTCCCATGGCGGTAACTCCGCTCAGACCTTCCAGGATATTCGTAATCGCCTGCGCGGCAATCGCTACGGTCCCCAATGTGGACACCGTGGACTGTATCGCCAGTTTACCGAACTGGAACATACTATTCTCAATACCGGACGGAATGCCGATGCTTAAGACCTTTCGAATCAGCGCCCACGTTGGACGTATCTTCCAATAATCCCTGATCACGATTTTCCGGTCCTGCCTGCGCAGTACCGCATATACCGTCAGGGCACAGAAAATGCGTGAAACGAGGGTGGAAACCGCCGCCCCTGCCACACCCATATGGAATCCCCAAATCAGGACCGCATTACCGCCCACGTTCAGACAGTTGGAAACCACCGAAATAAGCATGGGACGTTTGGAATCCGCCTGTGCGCGCAGAATCGAAGATCCTGCCCCATACAGGGCGATAAAGGGAAAAGAAAGCGACGTATAGAAAAAATAAGTTTCCGACGCTTCCATGATTGCCGGCTCCACCGCCCCGAACACCAGCCGCAGCAGTCCGGTACGGAACAACAGACAAAAAGCCGTAATGAAAACCGATACGGCGGCAACGAGAAACACTACCTGCTCTGCCGCCCGTTTTGCCCCTTTTTCGTCCCCGCTGCCGATAAATTGGGAGCAAAGTATGGTTCCTCCCGCCGCAAGGGCGGAAAAAGCCTGGATAACCAATACATTAATGGAATCCACCAGGGACACCGCCGAAATGGCGGCAGAGCCGATATTGCTCACCATCATTGCATCAATAATTCCCATCAGGGAAGCCAAAAACTGCTCAATAACCAGCGGAACCAAAAGTTTCCACAAATCCCGGTTACGAAACAAGTGTCCTTTATCCTGTTCCAAGGCTGTATGCCCCATTTGCTATCACTCTCCATTCTCCCAACAGTATACCACAATCTTGATGGAAAAGAATATTTTTGGAGCCTTTCCGGGAATAAAATTTTTTAAATGCAGAATACTACTATACTACGAATGGAAAAAAAGGAAAGGAGCATGGAAGCCATATGGGTCAGGAAATGGATGGAAAATATGCCTTGGGAAAACAGAGTGTGGAAATCAAAAATCCCGTTTATATCATGGAAAGCGCCAGCGTAGTGGGAACGAAAGAGGGGCAGGGACCGTTAGGAAGCCTGTTCGACATGGTTGGACAGGACGATATGTTCGGGTGTGATTCCTGGGAGGAGGCGGAAAGCAGCCTGCAGAAAGACGCGGTTTACCTTGCCTTGGGAAAAGCCGGATTAAAAAAGGAGGACATCCGCTACCTGTTTGCCGGAGACCTTCTCGGACAGTCCATCGCCAGCAGTTTCGGGCTTGCAAGCTATGAAATACCGCTAATCGGCTTGTACGGCGCATGTTCCACCTGCGGCCTGTCGTTAAGCATGGGAACAATGGCGGTAAACGCCGGTTATGCCAAACATGTGGTCTGCGTGACCTCCAGCCATTTTGCCAGCGCGGAAAAAGAATTCCGTTTTCCCTTAGGATACGGCAGCCAGCGCCCCCTGTCGGCTTCGTGGACCGTTACGGGAAGCGGCGCTTTCATCCTTGGAGACGCGCCGGGGAAAAAAGCACGGGCACGGATTACCGGCATAACCACGGGAAAAATCATGGATTTTGGATTAAAGGATTCCATGAACATGGGCGCATGTATGGCGCCCGCCGCCTGCGATACCATTTACCAAAATTTAAAGGACTTTGGCAGGCAGCCGTCAGACTATGACAAAATCATCACCGGCGACTTGGGAACGGTGGGACAGCACGCTCTGATTGATCTGCTGAACGAACGCGGAGCCGATATCGCGGGCCAGCATATGGACTGCGGTATCGAAATTTATGACGCAAAGGCACAGGATACTCATGCGGGCGGAAGCGGATGCGGATGCAGCGCGGTAACGCTGTCCGCTTACATTCTAAAGAAAATCGAAGAAGGGGAGTGGAAGCGGGTCCTTTTCGTTCCCACTGGAGCCCTCTTAAGCAAGACCAGCTTTAACGAGGGGCAGACCGTACCGGGCATTGCCCATGGAATCGTCCTCGAAAGCCCGCAGTAAGACCAAGCAGCAGTACTCACCCTTTCACAATCCCGTGTTCCAATAAAAACTGCTTCCATATTTCATAATACTTTGCCTTCAGGTGGATTTCGTCAATCGTGTACTCATGCACCAGATTCCCGTTTTCATCACACACCACCTCATTGACATCGATGTAGAAAATATTCCGGTTATCCGCCAGTGCCGCAATCGCCTCATTTTTATCGTTTATATTGGTATTGTTGAAAATCGGGTCGCTTTCATCCTTTTCCCCCGTTACCCGCATGATTCCCTGCACGAAGATAACGGCATCGGGCTGGAGCTCCCTGATTTTCTCCACCGCCGCCGTATAATGCTCCATGAAATATTCGGTATTCCCCGTTCCGAGTTCATTGATTCCAAGCATCAAATATACTTTGCCGTACTGTTTCTTTTTCAGCGCATCCTCCACCGTGATTTTCCCGCCCGTTTCCTCATCCTCTGCCACCGGTGCGGTAAATACATCGTATATCGTAAGCGATATCTTCGCAAAAAAGTCCGCCCGCTCCTCCAGCCCGCCGTATTCAAACAACCCCACGGTTCTGGAATCACCGATAAATACCGCATCGTTAAAATAATCTTCCGTTACTTCCTGAAAATCATAAGTCACCGTCTCGTCCGTTTCCGCTTCCTGCCCTGCCACAATGGCATCCCCCGGGTTCACCGCATCCGCACCCTGCGCTGTGCCGTCCGCGGCAGATGCGGTTCCTGTATCTGCCGCCGTTTCCTCCACGGCTTCCAAACCAGTCTCCACTGCAGCCTCCGCTTCCGCAAAATCATCCAGGCTCTGTCCGGTACCCTGCGCCGCATCCCCGTCCGTACCGTTCCAGGCAGGCACAATGGCACTGCACACGTCCAAAGGTGTCACCCCCTGGTCCAGCCCCTCCATCATTAATGCCAAAAACGGCCTGTTCCACGGGTTCCACTCATATCCCCCGTACAGGGAAAATCTTCCGGCAGCCCCCACTGCCGTAAAAAGCAGTCCGCTCACCACAAGCAGCAGAAAAACCGGGCATTTTCTTATCCATTCCAGTATTTCCTTCCCTTTATCCATTCGTTTCCACCTGCCTCCTGCTTTTGTATTTTCCCGGTAACATACTGCATTATCCAAAATTCCGATTCCTTCCGGTTCCTAAAATTTTAAATAGGCAAACGGGTTATTCCCCATGCTTACCACACAGTAAACCGACAGCCAGAAAACCAAAACCGTCAGCACTACCGCCACCGGGTTTTTCCTGTGTTTTTCAAAAAAGCGGTACACGGCGGGCACACACCATACCACGCCTGCCACAAGGTAAACCCGGTACATGTGCAGGTATTTCACCACGTCATTGGTATTCACCGCAATCCCTTCCTCGAAAAACGGGAACATCCGTCCCAGGTAAATGCTTAACTGTTCCAAATCCGTAATCGCGAAAAATACCCACGTAACCGGAATCAGCAAAAGCACATAGCACCTTCCCAAAAACGGGACTATACGGAATACCCCGGAAAGCCAAAGTTTCTCCGCCACAATCAGTACAAACAGCACCATTCCCCAAAGAATGAAGTTCAGGCTGCCGCCATGCCAAAAACCCGTCAGCAGCCAAACCGCCAGCAGATTCCGCACCGTCCTGCTGTCCCCTTCCCTGCTGCCCCCAAGGGGAATATACACGTAATCACGGAAAAACTTCCCAAGCGTCATGTGCCACCGCCGCCAAAACTCCCCGATGCTTTTTGACGCATAAGGATGGTCAAAATTTTCGATAAAAGGCATTCCCAGCATCACGCAGATTCCCGATGCCATCAGGGAATACCCCCAAAAGTCAAAATAAAGCTCCATGGAAAAACCTGCCGCACCCAGCCATGCTAACGGCGTGGAAATGCTCTCGTATCCGATGACACTGATATCCTTCCAAAGAATCGCCAGCCGGTCCGCCAACAGCACCTTCGTCCCAAGCCCTATGACGAAATACCAAAGCCCTTCCTCCAGTTTTTCCCAGGAATATTCCCGCCCTTCCGACGAAAAACTCCCTTCGTTATAGCGCATAATGGGACCCGATACCAACTGGGGAAACATGGTAAAATACACCGCCGTCCGTTTAAAAGTCGGCATTTCCTTGATTTCCCCCCGGCAGACGTCCGCCTGGAATGAAATCATCTTAAAGACGTAAAAACTTAGCCCCAACGGAAGAATAGCCGTCCCGAAAAAGGCGCCCGACAGCTTAAACGCCGTCAGCAGCCCCACGTCCAAAGCCATGCCCACACCCAGCCAAAGCACACACTTTTCCTTCACCCTGTGCTCATTCCTGTAATAATTGATTTTTGACGCAACCGCATAATTCAGCCAAACCGCCGCCAGCAGGAGCAGGACAAAATACGGCTCCCCCACAGCATAAAAAATAATGCTTCCAACCAACAATGCAGTATTCCTATATTTTACGGGTGTTATATAATAGACGGCAAGAAATGCCGGGAAAAAACGAAACAGGAATTCCAATTCCGTAAAAGCTGTCATTCTCATCAAATCCCATTCTTTTGTATTTCTCTGCCTGTCTTCCCCAAAGGGCATGGCAGGCAGTGTTTTTATTGTAGCATTTTAGGATTTGAATCACAATAGGAAGAAGATAGATATTTTGAAAAATATGTAACTATTCAGCCTTCGGCTTCATAGCTACTGAATCCGGCATTTTCACCTGCAATCCGCCAAGAATTTCTGCGAACGGCAAACGGGCAAAAGGCTTGGCATTTTCCACTGCCAAGCCTCCATAAATCCCCGTTTCGTGCCGTTCTTATTTCAATTTCCAAATATCCCTGTTATACTCCGCAATCGTCCGGTCAGAGGAGAAGAATCCGGCTTTTGCGATGTTCACGAGCATCATCTTCTTCCACTTCTGCCTGTCTTCATAATCCTTGAACATCCGGTCCTTGGTTTCGATATAATCTTCCAAATCCAGCAGGGTCATGAACCAGTCTTTGTTCAGAAGTTCCTTATACAGTCTTTCCAGATTTTCCTTATGCCCGGCTTTGAGCATTTCCTTGCTGATAATGAAGTCCACGGCTTCCTTGATTACCGGACTCTTTTCATAATAATCCTTGGAAACATAATCTTCTTCCGCATAATGCGCAATCACCGCCTCGGATTTCTCACCAAAGATATAAATATTATCGTCGCCCACCAGCTCATGGATTTCCACATTGGCACCGTCGGAGGTTCCAAGCGTTACCGCACCGTTTAACATGAATTTCATGTTGCCGGTACCGGATGCTTCCTTGGAAGCCAGGGAAATCTGCTCGGAAATATCACATGCGGGAATCAGCTTCTCTGCATAGCTTACATTATAGTTTTCCACCATGAGCAGCGTCATGTACGGACTTACCTCAGGATCCTTATTGATGATTTCCTGTAACGCAAGCAGCAGGTGGATGATATCCTGTGCAATAACATACGCCGGTGCCGCCTTTGCGCCGAAGATAAACGTAAGCGGCGTGGAAGGCTTCTTGCCGCCCTTGATTTCCAGATATTTATGGATAATGTAAAGGGCGTTCATCTGCTGACGCTTATACTCATGCAGCCTCTTAACCTGAATGTCGAAAATGGAATCGGGATTTAGTGTAACGCCTTCCGCATCCTTCACATAAGCCGCCAAATCCTTTTTCCGGTTCATCTTAATTTTCGCCAGTTTATCCAGCACTTCCTGGTTGTCTGCAAATTCCAGCAGTTTCTCCAGCTTATCCGCATCCTTCTTGAAGCTGTCGCCGATGGTCTGTGACAGGAAAGCAGCCAGTTCACGGTTGCAGGAAAGCAGCCATCTGCGGAACGTGATGCCGTTTGTCTTATTGTTAAACTTTTCCGGATACAGCTTGTAAAAAGCATTCAGCTCGGTATCCTTTAAGATTTCCGTATGGATTGCCGCAACGCCGTTTACGGAGAACCCATAGTGGATATCGATGTGCGCCATGTGTACCCTGTCGTCCTCATCGATAATCTGTACTTTAGAATCTTTATATTTTGCACGGATTCTCTTATCCAGCTCCTTGATAATCGGCACTAACTGGGGAACTACTTTCTCCAAATATTTTAACGGCCATTTTTCCAGCGCTTCCGCCAAAATCGTATGGTTCGTGTATGCACAGGTCTTGCTTACCACCTCGATTGCCTCGTCCATGGTAAATGCCTTCTCGTCCACAAGAATACGGATCAGTTCGGGAATAACCATAGTCGGGTGGGTATCGTTAATCTGGATTACCGCGTGTTCGTACATTTTACGCAGGTCGTATTTCTTTTCCTTCATTTCACGCAGGATAAGCTGTGCCGCATTGCTTACCATAAAATACTGCTGGTAAATACGCAGCAAATGTCCCGCTTCATCGGAATCATCCGGGTATAAGAACAGCGTCAGGTTCTTTTCAATATCTTCTTTGTCGAAATCAATCCCCTTCTTTACGATGCTTTCATCCAGGGACTCGATGTCAAACAGACGCAGCTTATTGACGCCGTTATCATAACCTACCACATCGATATCGTACAACCTTGAGGTTACTTTCTTCTTACCGAAATAAACGTCAAACGTAACGTCCGTTTTGGTCAGCCAGGAACGCTCCTCAATCCAGTCGTTCTTCTCCGCTTTCTGCAATTTATCCTTAAATACCTGCTTAAACAGCCCGTAATGGTAATTTAACCCAATGCCTTCCCCCGGCAGTCCCAGCGTAGCGATGGAATCCAAAAAACATGCCGCAAGCCTTCCAAGCCCGCCGTTCCCCAAGGACGGTTCCGGCTCGGCCTCCTCGATTTTGGCAAGGTCTTTGCCCTTCGCTGCAAGGATGGAAGCAACCTTATCGTATACGCCCAAATTAATCAGGTTGTTGGAAAGCAGTTTACCGATTAGGAACTCCGCGGAAATATAGTAAATCTTCTTTTCCCCGTTAATTTGCTCGGAAACATTCATCAGCCTCTTGGTCAGTTCCAATACCACAAAATACACTTCATGGTCGTCCAAATCTTCCACTTTCTTTTGGAAAATCTCTGTGGCCACTTCATCCAACTGCTGTTCCAGATTCAGGACCAATACATCACGCTGCATGTTCGTTTGCTGTACCATACTTTTACCTCACTTTTCCTTTTTTGTTTTATTTTCCTGTTTTTTTGTTTCTTTTTTCTGATTCTTTTTTCTGATTCTTTTTTCCGGTTTACTTTTCCTATATCATTTTCCCTGTATATAAATTACCATAGGAAAACGTTTTCCGCAACTGTCAAACTATACATTTTTTTCTATTTATTTTGTGAAAAATTAACAGATAATATCCATGTATTTCATCCTGACAATCTGATAATCCAACACATGGTTCCTGCCTTCGCCCCCTTCCATCAGCCGGTGCAGTTCCTCCACCGCCGCTGCGGAAACGCCTGCAAAATCCTGCCTGACCGTATTCATCTGCTTTCCCGCGTACCCCATTAACGTGATGCCGTCAAAACCGCAGACGGGCCGGAAAATATCCATCTCCATTAACGCCCGCATCGCACCGATTGCCATTAAATCGGAAGCGCACACCACCACATCCTTATTCTTTGCATTTTGGAACGTAATATTCCTTGCCCGCAGCTCGGAAAATTCCCCGTTGCGGACAAGCAGCTTTAACCCCTTCTCCCGTGCCAGCCGCCGGATTCCCTTTAACCGTTCCTCGCTCACATACCCGTTCTTTTTTCCGGCGATGTAGAGGATGCTCCTGCCCTTATTTTCCTCCACGGTCTTACGCGCCACGTCATACTGCGCCTGTTCCTGGTTGACCCAAACCGAGGAAGTATTCCCGTTAAACACGGGAGCATCCACCACCACGGTCTTGAATACCTGGGATTCGATAATCTTATGCAGCACCTTATCCTCCTTGGACATCCCATACAGGATGATTCCATGGATACTTTGGGAAAGCAGGTACCTGGTCACTTCCTCCGCCGACTTCCCTTCAAACATGGAAAAGAAAAACGTAATCACGTCAAGCCCAAGCTCCGTTGCCTTATGGATTGCCCCCGATAAATACTGCATGTCAATTTCATCAATTGCCTGCGTTTTCGTATTCATCTTAAGGAGTAACGCCACCCGCCCCGACTGCTTCGAGGACAGCGCCGCCGCCACGGAATTCGGTACAAAATCCAGTTCCGCCACCGCCTGATTCACTTTTCTTTTCGTTTCCTCACTTACATTCGGGTAGTTATTCAATACTTTGGAAACCGTGGAAATCGCAACTCCCGCGCGTTTCGCAACATCTTTAATCGATACCATGGACGGCACTTCCTTTGCTCATCTGCTTACTTGTTTCATCATTCCCGTTTACGCATTCCTATTTCCGTTCTTCCCAATACGCGCGGATTAACCGTGCGGCTTCCTCATTTATGGCAGGCGGCACTTCCCCCGGACGGGCGAGGAAATACCCTTGGAGAAGGTCCGCCCCAAGTTCCAGCGATTTCCCTACTTCCGCCGCCGTCTCCAGCCCTTCCATAATTACCATCATGCCCCGTTTATGCGCATATTCCACGATATTGGATACTACCTGCTGCTTATTGGCATCCTTGTCAATATCCCGGACAATCGTAATGTCCACCTTGACAAAATGCGGCTTTAATTCCAACAGATTAATTTCACTGTTGTATCCGCTCCCGTAATCGTCCAGCGCAAACATGCCGGAACAACCTTCCACACTTTTCTTCCCTTCCACCATCTTCATGTCCAACTGCTCGACTTCCGTAATCTCGATGACCACCTGCGGCTGTATCCTGGCAAAGCGCACATGGTATTCCCGTTCTTCTTCCTCCGTCATACGCACATTGGCAATGGAATTGACGAACAAATACGCCTGCTCCGATACTTCGCCCCGCTCCAGCAGCTCCGTATAGCATTCCCCGGAGCAAAACAGGGTCAGGTATTCCATCTCATGCATCCGCCCTGCTTCCCGCGCGAGACGCAGCACCGTTTCCGGCGAACGCAGCGTGGGATAATCCGCCCGCATCAGCGCCTCATACGCATAAGGTTCGCCCGTCACCGCATGGAAAATCGGCTGGAAATGATACTTTATCTTCCGGCTTTCCAGCATTTGGTTAAATTCCAGCCGGCTTTGGTTCTGGAACATCTTCTCCCGGTAATCCTCCGCATTAAATTCCGCCAGCATTCCTTTCTTGGAACGCTTCACCTGGTACATGGCAAAATCGGAAAACTTCATCAAATCGGACAAATCTTCACTGTCCTCCGGATACCATGCCACGCCGCCGGAAGCGCTAAGCCCCATGTTGTTTCCGTTGGGAAGGACAAATTCCACTTCCCCGATGGCGCGGTACAGGTTCCTTATCTTCTCCCGGATTTCTTCCCGGTTCCCATAACCGTAAAACAGCAACAGAAATTCATCCCCGGAAATACGGGCACAAATGGTATTTGCCGGCGTATTCTCCAAAAAGCACCTGCCTGCGGTCTGGATATATAAATCCCCGAAATTATGCCCGAACTTGTCGTTAGTAGTCTTTAAATTATCCAAATCAATCATCAAAAGCGCTGCCGTTTTCAACTCGTCCGGTTTTAGGAACAGGGCATCCGCTACCCGGCGGAACCCGCGCCGTGCATACAGCTTCGTCAGACCGTCACAATCCCTCTCGCGCTCCACGCGCATCCGTTCCAGCGTGGAAGTAGTCACATCCTCCAACAAACCCACATGGCGCTTTCCTTCCTGCATTTCCTCAAAGCGCAGGTAACGCACCGCCCCGTCCGGCAGCGGAACCTGGTAAACCACACTGCCGTCCCCGGATCCGTTATGCTCCAGTCCCTGCATACTTTCCTTCTGAATTCGCCGGAATTCCCCCGCCTTAAGCACTGCCGTATCCACGCCTTCCCTGCCAAGCAGCGGGAAAAAATTATCCGTTACGAAAACGCGCTCGCTTCCTTCCTTAATCTCGTACCCCGCCATATCCACGCTCGCCATGTCCATAATCTGCAGAAAACGCGTGGAGGAATCCGCCACCTCACGCTGCAGTTCGGTGATGGCGCCGGAAAACTGGTCAATCTCCCGGATTCCCGTATCGGGCAGCACCGGCCAGACATTGCTCCGCTTCGCCTTCTCTACCTCCTGCGAAAGCAACTGGATGGGTTTGGAAAGCCGGTAGCTGACCAAAAGAACCCCCACCAGCCCGATGGCAAGCGTCAGCACAAAAGCTGCGGACAGAATCGCCTGTATCTGCCGTGAAAAGGCAAACAGGTTCTCCTGCGCGCCGATTCCCAACAGATACCATCTATCCGAATCGAAAGGGGCATTGTTGCTGTACACCACCAAAGGTTTCACCGCCCCGTAATATTTTCCGCTTCCGTCCCGGGCTTCCCTGCCTTCCGTTTCCGTCAGGGCAAACGAAAGCTCCTCCACCGTCTCCGCCGTCATGGATTCTCCGGAAAACAGCACCTGCTTTAACCCGCACTCCCCTTTCTGCCCCACCGCCAGCAGATAGGAACCCCTTTCGTTCTCCATCAGTTCCCCGCAGGGAAGCAGCGACTGCATATAATCCTCCAAAAGTTCGACGCCAAGTACGCCGTATATCCTTCCGTCATCCAGGATGAGCGGCACCGAATAGGAAATGGCGCGGCGGTTATCCCCTGCCAGGCAATACGGTTCCGTCGTCCAATAGCCGTATTCCTCCGCATCCAGCCTCCCCCCGTCCGCGTGCGCCGCCTGAAACGGCTTTTGGTAAAAGGGCTGCGCCATATCTTCTTCCGTAAATACCGGCTGCCATCCCGTATCCGTGGCAATCCGTCCCGAACGCACCACTTCCACGGGCGCACGTTCCGTCAGAATATCTTCATTGCGCTGGGAGGGCGTGGAAGTCGGGTCCAAATCCCGCAGATAAATACCGGAAAGGGAATCCGGCGTCTCCCCCGGTCCGCAGGGGTTCAGCACAAGGAATATCCCGGACACCTGTTTGTTGTACATGGTATCAATCAGTTCCGGCCTTATTTCCCCAAGCAGCGCTTCACATGCCTGCGCGTTCCCCTTTAAATCCATCAGGGAAAAATTCCCCCACGTCAGATTTCTATCCACAATGGCATTGATTTCCTCCGAAAGCAGGTTTAAATTGGACCAGTTGCCAATCATATCGTTTACGAGGTAATTGCCCCTGTTCTCTACCTGCTGTGCCAGCATATCCCGCGCATTCTGGTTCAGTTTATTCATGACGCCGCCAAACACCAGGCTCCCGGCCAGCACGCACATTTCCACCGCCAGGATACTCAACAGCGGGAGCACCATCACCCGGAAAACCGTTCTGTTCTTTTTGGGACTCTTTGGTCTGTTTGGACTCTTTGGAATGTTCTGACTGTTCTGCCTGATCTGACCGGACATGATAGCCTCCTTAGTTTTCAAAAGCCTGTAACTGGCTTAACGTTTCTTCATACCATGCGTCAAAATATTCATCCGACACAAAATCCGCCGCCGCTTCATCCAGCCCCATCCCCGATGCCAGTCTGGAAACCACGGTTTCACGGTCTGCCGCCGCGCGGTCCGCCATGGCATATTCCAGTATGTTGCGCGCCTTTGTCCCGGTTTCAAACGCTTTTGTCGTATACATCCTGTTCCCGTTTACCGTATCCACCGCCACGGAAAGCATCTTGTCCATATTGGGACTGATTGCCGCCCCGCAGTTCCTGATTGCCGTAATGTCGTTTGCCGTCTTCGTTACCGGAAGATACCCCGAATTGACGGAAAACTTCATGTGACGCTCATCCGCGGTAAACCATTTCAGAAATTCCACGGAAGCATAGACTTCCGCCTCGCTCCCCTTCGTCACCACCATACCGGCGCCCTGCTGCACGGCATAATCCGCATCTTCCCCCGCAAATTTCGGACAGGGAAGCACCTCCACCTCAATGGGATAGCTTTCCGTATCGCTGATGTTGACCTCTTCCGGCAAAAACGAAATTCCCGATGAGGAACCGACGAAAGCGATGATATTTCCCGTCTTGATATCGTCGCTGCGGAACCGTCCCGTCGCCGCAAAATATCCCTTTACAAAAGGCACGTAATAAGCATCCCACAGGCTGCGCACGGTTTCCTTCCCGAAATCCAGGCTCATTTTCCCTTCCGACACCCGGAATATCTCCGTCCCCATCTGCCTGCTGCCAATCAGCATATAATTCGCCATGGCATCCCTGCCAAACAGTGCCTTCCCGTCATCCGGCACATCGGGCGTCTTGGCATCCGTCCATTCATAATAACGTTTCGCAGTTTCCACCAAACCGTCCATATCCGCCAAATCCCCATATGACGCCCCGGTTTCCGCCGCAAAGACATCCCAGTCCGTCTTATTCAGTACAAGAATCTCCGTGGATTTAGCCGTGGGGAATATCTTCATCTCCCCGTTTCCGCTAAAATCCCCTTCCTTCGCATAACTGTCTATGTAAGCGGCGATTTCATCTTCGGTCAGGTAATCCTTTAAATCCACCACCTGTCCCATCTGGTCCACCGCGTATGCCGTATCCGCATATGCTGCAAAAATATTCGGTATCTCGTCCGCACCCACTTCCCCTTTCACAGCGGCAAGCACGTTCGTCTCCAAATCGTTCACGGAACCCTGGCTGTAACCCTTTACGATAATGCCCTCCTCCTTCCCCACCGTTTCGTTAAATTCCCCCACCAGCCCGTCAAATGCCGTAAGCTGGTCTCCGTTATAATAAGTCCATACGTCGATGGTCACCGGATTTTTCGCATCCAGCGGCGATGCTTTCCCGCATCCGCCAAGTGCCATTCCAAGCGCACAGATTCCGCACAATAATACCATATTCCTCCGTAACATAATGAACTCCCTTCGCCCGCATACGCATTTCTGCACGGACTGTTCCTAATTTTAAACATACTATTGATTATTGTATCATAATTGCGTAGTGGGTTCAATAAAATCTTCTTGGTCGCAGCGCAAAAATGACAACAGTTCAGCCTGAAATGTTATGTTCGTGGGTGAGTGCGGACGCAAAAGCCAGGAGCGCAACCCCCTGCCCGCTTTCTCCCTGCCCGGCAGGGGAAGCACAGGAGGGCAGGGAGAAAGCGGGCAGGGGGTTGCGCTCCTGGCTTTTGCTGGATATCCAAAAAAGAATATCGCATTACACCATTTTTACCTAGAGCGTGTTTGAAAATTGCTTTCTGGCAGATGTCAGGAATGAATTTTCAAACACGCTCTAGCACGGGCGGGAGAATTTTG
>ERZ779637.479-NODE-479-length-26108-cov-6.560550_pt1 | contig 26108 bp, 19 predicted proteins | sample MGYA00514196_ERZ779637 | MGnify/ENA primary metagenome ERZ779637 (study PRJEB29562, sample SAMEA4376700) | mouse gut metagenome | isolation source: Cecum | study: EMG produced TPA metagenomics assembly of the A DSS colitis mouse model was used to assess the...
GCCCTATGACGGGTGATATGGAAGTTAAGGCATTGTATGTACCGATTGGTGCGCCTGTGTATACGGTACGTTTCTTTGACATTGAAGGAAATGAGATGGAAGAATACACCCAGCAGGTTGAAGAAGGAAAAGCTGCGAGGGGACCGTCAAGGGATGAAATGGAAGTAGAGGGTAAGGTATTTACCGGATGGGATCGTGATATTTCCAAAATCACCTCCAATTTGGATGTTTCACCGCTTTATACGGACCGGGTTGACGTTATGTTCTATGTAACATTTTGGATGGATATGGATATGACCCAAATGATTGTAAAGGTGCAGGAAGTGGGATCCGGTGAGAGTGCGATAGAGCCTGCCCATCCGACGAAGGAAGGATTTACGTTCTCCAAGTGGTCCACGGATGCATGGAAGAATGTGACGAAGGATTTGGATGTCTTTGCGGTATACGAGGAAGGCTCCGGTACCACTCCGGGACCGGATGATCCGAATAACCCGGATAATCCGGATGGTCCGAATGGCAGTATATCCGGTAATGGTAATGGCAATGGCAATGGAAACGGCGGAGGCAGCGGTGACGGAGATGATGGCAATGATGGCGATAATAACAATTCCGCATCCGGCAACAGCGTATCCGGCAACGGTACAAAATATAAGGTAGTAGTGAACGGCGGTTCCGGTTCCGGCGAGTACACGGCGGGTACGATTGTACCGATTAACGCTTATGCGAGGGCGGACGGCACGGTATTTGACAAATGGACCAGTTCCTCAAACGGTGTTGGTTTCGTGAACCAGACGGCTATATCGACAACCTTTACCATGCCGTCCAACAACGTGGAAATTAACGCGAACTTTAAGGTGGGAAGTTCATCCTCCGTCAGCGGTAATTCCAGGAGTGCAAGAAGGAATTCCACCACGTCGGTGGATGTGTCCAAGGGAGGAATTTCCAATACGGATATTGCTTCGGCGAACGTGAACGGTTCTTCCGATAACTTTGTGGTAAAGATTACCGATGATGCGCAGGCTACGGCGGCAGTTATCGCGGCATTGGAAGCAAAATACGGTGATTTGAGCAACATTGCATACTTACCGATGGATATTAGTCTGTATGACGCCACCGGGGCGACGAAGATTACCGATGTATCGGGGATTACCGTTGATATTACCCTGCCCCTGCCGGATGAATTAATCCAGTATGCGGGTAACAATAAGGCAGCGGCTGTGGCAAACGGCAGACTGGAAGACCTGAATACAAGATTTACGACGATTGACGGCATACCTTGCGTCCAGTTTACCGCGACGCACTTCTCACCGTACACGATTTACGTGGACACGGCGAACCTGACGGCGGGAACGATTGATGCGACGCCTAAGACCGGCGACCCGATTCATCCGAAGTGGTTCCTTGCGATGGGGCTTGCATGTATCTCGATTGTGTTGTTCTGCAAGAAGGATAAACAGCCCAAGGTAAAACATGCTTAATCCGTCAGCTTGTGGATGGTTTCCGGGAATATTTCCAAATATGGATCCGGTTTATGAGGAAGAATGCCTTGCGGCATTCTTCCCATGATTGGTTTCAGGCATGAAAGGGAGCGGACGGGGAGGTTTTTATGCGTAAAATACGTAAAAGGTTTAAAATACTGTTGGGGGCTGTGCTGGTTTTTGTTACGGCAGCGGCAGCCAGATTACCCATGTCATATACGGAAGCAGAGTCGGCATCTGCTTCCGATTTTCAGATGAAGGGCGATCTGCTGGTGAAATATACCGGTACGGCGAGCACCGTGACAATTCCGACTACCGTGAAGAAAATCGGTAAGGAAGCATTTGCCGGACATACGGAACTGGTGAAGGTGGACATACCGGCTTATGTGGAAAGCATTGATTATAATGCGTTCAGCGGCTGTACTTCTTTGGAGACCGTTAAAATTCCGGACACGGTGACATCGATTGGCAACGGTGCATTCAGCGGCTGTACCAGTCTGCGCTCCGTCAGTCTCGGCAAGAAGTTAAACAGTTTGGGTACCGGCGTTTTTGCGGGATGCGATAACCTGACCTCTGCCACGTTAAACAGGAATAATACGGCATTTGCTTATGAAGACGGTGTGATATACAGCAAGGATAAGAAAATCGTTTACTGTATGATTCCCGGTTATGAGGCGGAAGTTTATAAGATGCCTTCCACCGTGACGGAAATCCGTAACAATGCTTTTTGGGGCTGTAAGCGCTTAAGAAGGGTGGAAATTAGTAATAACCTGAAATCCATTCCTGATTATGCCTTTGCAAACTGTTCTTCGCTGGAAAAGGTGATTTTGCCGTATTCCCTGCACAGCATTGGCTTAAAATCCTTCGCCAATTGTGTAAACCTTGGGGAGACACAGGTGCCGGTATCGGTGAACGAGATTCACCGGACAGCATTTGACGGTTGTCCCCGGTTAACGATTGTGGGTGATCCGGGTTCCTATGCGGCGGAGTATGAGGAAAGCCGTGATAAATCCAATGTGGCACAGGCGGAATCCCAGGATATTGACGGCAATGCCGGGGAAAGCGGGGGACTTGCCTTTGCGGAAGGGTTGTTTGGAGGTTCCGCGGGCGGCGCTTCCACGGATTCCGGTAAGGTCATGGGACAGAGCTCTATCGTGGGCGGGAGTGCGTTTGTGTTTATGGATGACAGCCAGTCCAGGGTGTTGTCCGGCAATCCGGTACCGGCGGAGCAGGAAGGCGGTGCGGAGGAGATGGCATCCGGAAGCGGATTCCGTAAGTATACCGTGGTAAACGACGAGAAAATAGCTTCGCAGGCTTATTATAATAATGTATCGCTGACAGAGTATGAGATGCCGGACGGGATTAAGGAAATCGGTGATTTTTCCTTTGCGCGGTCGGGCCTTACTTCCATTGAGATACCGTCCGGCGTGACTTCCATCGGGTACGGCGCTTTTTATCATTGCGATAATCTGGCGCAGGTAAAGATACCTTCCACCGTGACGAAAATAGAGCCTTCGGCGTTTGATTCCACGAAGTGGATGGAGGAGCGGCTCAGGGACAGGCAGAATCCTTTTACCGTTGTGGGGGACGGGATTTTAATCGCTTATGCGGGAATGAACACGAATGTGGAGATACCCGAGGGCGTGAAACAGATCGGTGCAGAGGTTTTTCAGGATAATACCCGTATTACTTCCGTGAAGCTGCCGGAGAGTCTGACGGTAATCGGCGAGGATGCTTTTGCCGGATGCAGCGGGTTAACCAGCGTATCCATGGGAAGCGGTATTCGGGAAATCCGGGACAGGGCGTTTGAGGGATGTCCGGTCAGCACGGTGAAAATACCGGCTTCGGTGCAGGTCATCGGACTAAAGGCGTTTGATATAACGGACGCGGATAAAGAGGACGGGACGCAGGTAGCAGTATTCCTGGGGAAGGACCTGCCGAAAGTGTCGTATGAGAAGACAGCGACCAGGCTTGCCAACGGGGAATTCCGGGACGCAGTCTTAAAGGGTGTGGATATTGCGGTTGTGGACAGTCATGTAACGGCTTCCGATATTGCGGGAAGTGTGCTGAGTTCTGATTTGGGCGGTTTTAAGGGCATGATCTGCAGCGTAGAGCAGGCGGCGCAGGGGGATACGCCGGGGCGGCTGCGGTTGAAATTTTACAGTATGCCGGAAGCGGAAGTGAATTCATGGACGGCGCCGCCGCAGGTTGTGGTGTACGGCAAACCTTATGAGGTATATGTGGCTGAGGAACCGGAGATTCTTTGGGAAAACGGCACCGGAACGGATGCGGCGGGAAGCGGTGACGGTGCGCAGGAAGGCAGTGTCAGGGTGGAACTGCGCAGTTCCACGTTATCTTCTTCTCCTGCGGCAACGGCGGAAATCGCGGGTGATAGCGGAAATTATATTCTTCGCATTGCGGACAGTACGGTATCCGGCAGTGACATTACTGCCGTTTACCGGAGGGCATCCGGCGGCAGTTCCGTAAAAAGTATGCAGCTTTATGACATTTCGTTGTATGAGGCGGAGCGCAGAATTCCCATCAGCAGGCTTGGAAAACAGAGTCTGACGGTGACGATTCCGAAACCCATGGGCGTATTGGAGGAGAACCTGAAAGTATTCTGTTTGGATGAGGACGGGCAGTTGGAGCAGGTGGAATCCCGTGTAGTGAAGGTGGACGGACAGGTGTGCGTGCAGTTCCAGGCGGGGCTTTCTTCGGTGTACGGGGTTTATAACTGACGGAATATATTGACAAAATGGGGAATTTGTTTTATGCTGTTTATAGAACATATGTTACTGGGGGATGAAATGGGGAACATTACGGCATATCATGGCACAAAGTCCTGTTGTGTAAATGGCATTTTAAAGGAGAATTTTTCCGTAAAGAAACCGAAGAAGAATGATAACCATTGGCTGGGACATGGCGTATATTTTTTTGAGGAATATGAGTTGGCTTATTGGTGGGCTAAGACAAAGGTTTTAGCCCATAACAGAAAATATGGGGAGAGCAATTATGCATCTGTTATTGAAGCGGAGATTATTTATGACAGATGTGTAGATTTGGATACCTATAATGGCAGGAATAATTTTTTTTCTTTTTGGCAAAAATATGAAAGGAAATTAGTTAAGGAAGGAATTGTTTTGGATTTTTCCATGGGAGAAGCTGATAAGCAGTTAGTGCAGCAGAGAAAAAGATGTTTTGCATTGGACTGTTTTAAAAAAGAGATGGGTGTAGATGTTTTGATTTATTCTTTTACCAAAAAAGATCCGGCTTATGAAAGAAGTAAGTATAATTTTAAGTTGGCTGATATTTTTGGGTTGGATTTTAGGGAAAGACAGATATGTGTTACTATGCCGGAAAATATCATGAAACGCAGGGATGTTACATACAATGATTATCAAGAGGTGATAATATGATGACTTATAATGAAATGAAGGAAATAGCGGAAAGATATGGGATAGGAATCTCCTGTCAGAAGCGTAACTGCGGCGGGTTTATGGATGAGGCTGTAGGTAGTGTTAAAAAGGGTATCTTGGATGATTTGCAGCGTTCGTTTGGATTTTTGGAGGGAGGTCAGCATCAATACTTTGAAATTGATGCGGTCATAGATTTATATGCTGCGTAAAGAGGGGGAAATATGGAAAATGTAATAAAGAAATCGGTTAGTGCTCTTATTATGAAAAGTGTGTATATTGAAAATATGCATTTTAAGAGACGTGCATTGGTCGTTTCGTATGAAAATACGGATATGGATGTGCAACGAACCGTTGAGAGATTGGAAGATGGAAGTTTTAAGGTTACACTTACGATGACCATAGAAGATAAACAGGAAGATTTTGTGTTGGGAGTAACGGTTTGTGGTATTTTTACATTGGAAGATGAAACGGATGAAACCATTAAAAAGGCGATTATAGCAAAAAATACGGTCGCTATTTTATTTCCGTATTTGCGCAGCCAAATTACGCTTCTTACGTCGCAGCCTGATATGAAACCGATTGTGCTGCCTGCCGTAAATATAAATTCCTTATTGGAAAATATGGAGGACAGCGTACGGGTATAGCGATATGTAATGAGACTGGAAGGAACGGGGAACCCCGTTCCTTTTTATGTGTAGAAAAGTATGCCGTTAAGGCATCCAAGGAACCATTCCCCGCTCCCGGCATAAATTAATTAAAAAGCCGGGAGCGTTTTATGTATCGGGTCAGACAGCAGGTCGGGTGTACGGACGACATTATGGATTCCTGCAGGGGAAGAAACTACGGGGAGGAAGATGCCGTCAGGGTGGCGGTGCTGGATACGGGAATCGGCGCCCATCCGGATTTTGAGGGGCGGATTGACGCATTCCGCGATTTCCTGCACGGCGGAAAGAGAATCTATGATGACAGCGGTCACGGGACCCATGTTTCGGGCTGTATCGCGGGCAGCGGGAAGATATCGGGCGGCATGTACAAAGGAATCTGCCCTTACGCCCATTTAATCGTGGGAAAGGTGCTGGACAAAAACGGCGACGGTAATATGGAGGATATGCGGCGCGGAATCGAGTGGGTGCTGGAGAACAGGGAAAAGTACCGGATCCGCGTTTTAAACATTTCCATCGGAATCGGGCATATCGAAAATGAGGGGAAGATGCAGGAACTGCTGCGGGCGGTGGATGAAGCGTGGGATGCGGGTATCGTGGTAGTCTGCGCGGCGGGCAATATGGGACCGGACCCGATGACGATTTCCCCGCTCGGTTCCAGCAAGAAGGTAATTACCGTGGGTTGTCATGACGGGGGATATTTTACGGGGAAACATTCCCTGTGCGAAGATTATTCGGGGCGTGGGCCTTCTCCTTATGCAGTGAAAAAGCCGGATGTGGTGGCGCCGGGGACGGATATAGTTTCCTGCAATGTATCGTACCGGGCATCTTTCCGGGGATATAAGAATGCCTATACAAAAAAAAGCGGTACTTCCATGGCGACCCCCATCGTGTCGGGGGCGGCGGCGCTGCTTCTGCAGAAATACCCGGAGCTTTCCAATGAGCAGGTGAAGCGTAAGATTAATTACAGTGCCACGGATATGCATGAGCCATGGACGAAGCAGGGATGGGGAATGATAAATATTGGCAGGCTGATCCAAATTGTGTATTGACACAAATCGTATGATTGTATACAATAATACGTAGCAATAGATGCACAGGAGAATGCCGCATACAGCGGCAGAGGGAGGCAGCCATGAGAGAGAACAGTACGTTTGAGAACCGTCCGGTGACGATGAACGGGAAGAACAATCTGCTGGAAATAGAGGAACATATGTATATTTTGGATGATGTGGAGAAGCCCAATGTATTCCGTAATATGTTCCCGTATTCCGAAGTACCGAAGATTCCGTTCAACGACAGGATTGTGCCCCATAACATGCCAAAGGAGATATGGATTACGGATACGACATTCCGCGACGGACAGCAGTCGAGGGCGCCGTATACGACGGAACAGATTGTGGCAATTTATGATTGTCTCCACAGGCTGGGGGGACCGGGCGGGATGATCCGTGCCAGCGAATTTTTCCTGTACAGTAAAAAGGACAGGGATGCGGTCTACAAATGCATGGAGCGGGGGTATGAATTTCCCGAAGTGACCAGTTGGATACGGGCGAGCAAGGAGGATTTTAAGCTCGTAAAGGAAATCGGGATGAAGGAGACCGGTATTCTGGTAAGCTGTTCGGATTATCACATTTTCCTGAAACTGAAGATGACGAGACGGCAGGCGATGGAACATTACTTAAGCGTTATCCGTGAATGCCTGGAGGAAGGTATCAGTCCAAGGTGCCATTTGGAGGATATTACGAGGGCGGATATTTACGGGTATGTGGTTCCGTTCTGTCTGGAACTGATGCGGCTGATGGAAGAGTATCGGATACCCATTAAAGTACGCGCCTGCGATACGATGGGATACGGTGTGAATTATCCGGGAGCGGTAATCCCCAGGAGCGTGCAGGGAATCATATACGCCATACATACCCATGCCGGTGTGCCGCATTCCCTGATTGAGTGGCATGGGCATAATGATTTTTACAAGGCGGTGTCCAATTCCACCACGGCTTGGCTGTACGGCTGTTCCGGTGTCAATACTTCCCTGTTCGGTATCGGGGAGAGGACCGGGAATACGCCGTTGGAGGCGATGGTATTTGAATATGCGCAGCTTAAGGGCAGCCTGAATGGGATGGATACCACGGTGATTACGGAACTTGCGGAATACTACGAAAAGGAAATCGGTTACCAGATTCCGCCGAGGACGCCTTTCGTCGGGAAGAATTTCAATGTGACGCGTGCAGGTATCCATGCGGACGGGCTGTTGAAAAACGAAGAAATATACAATATTTTCGATACCGAGAAATTCTTGAACCGTCCGGTACTCTGTGCGGTAAGCAATACTTCCGGCTTGGCGGGTATCGCCCATTGGATGAACACCTATTACGGGTTAAAAGGGGACGGGCAGTTGGATAAGGGCGCTCCGCTGGTGCAGGAAGTAAAGAAATGGGTGGATGCGGAATATGCATCGGGAAGGGTGACGGTACTGACGGACGAGGAGCTTGTGGAGGAAATCGGAAAGATATGTGAAAGACTGGGAGTGGAGTATGGCAAGTTCAAATTATGACGTAAAGCAGGAAGTCAATGATAAGTATTCCCTGCGGGGCAGGGTGTTTTGTAAGCTCAGGGAGGATATTCTAAGCGGTAAGTACAGGGAACATGAGGAACTGCGGGAGGTGGCGATTGGAGAAGAACTGGGCGTCAGCCGTACTCCCGTGAGGGAGGCTTTCCGGCAGTTGGAGCTGGAAGGGCTGATTCAGATTGTGCCGAACAAGGGCGCTTATGTGACGGGTATTACGGCAAAGGATGTGGAGGACATCTACATGATCCGTTCTCTGCTGGAAGGGCTTTGCGCTAAGTGGGCAACCGGGCATATTACGGAGGAGCAGTTGGATGAGCTGGAGGAAAATGTGTATCTTGCCGACTTCCATGCAAAGAAAGGACATTTGGACCAGATGGCGGAGCTGGATAACCGTTTCCACCAGATTCTTTACGAATCCTGTAACAGCAGGCAGTTGGCACGTCTCTTGGAAGATTTTCATGAATATGTGCTGCGGGTAAGGCGCAAAACCCTTGCCAACGGGGGCAGGGGAAAAGTGTCCAACGATGAACACCGTCAGATTATGGAGGCGATTAAGGAAAAGGATGAGGACAGGGCGGAAGCACTCGCCAACAGGCACATCCTCAATGCTTATGACAATATGGTGAAAAACGGATTGTATGAGATTTACGGGAAGGAATGAACAAAATATTAAACATATAAAAAAGGAGAAGATGCCGTATGGAAAAGATTAAAATGACAACTCCTCTCGTGGAGATGGACGGGGACGAAATGACGAGGATTCTTTGGCAGATGATTAAAGAAGAACTGCTGCTTCCTTTTATCGATTTAAAAACGGAATATTATGACCTCGGCCTGGAACACCGCAACGAAACCGACGACCGGGTCACGGTGGATTCCGCGGAGGCAACGAAAAAATACGGCGTTGCCGTAAAGTGTGCGACCATTACACCCAATGCGGCGCGCATGACGGAATATAATTTAAAGGAAATGTGGAAAAGTCCCAACGGGACCATCCGCGCCATTTTGGACGGGACCGTGTTCCGTGCGCCCATTAAAGTAAAGGGCATCGATCCCTGCGTCAAAAACTGGGAGAAGCCCATTACCATCGCCCGCCATGCTTACGGTGATATTTACAAGAATGTGGAAATCAAAGTTCCGGGGGAAGGAAAAGCAGAGCTGGTTTATACGGCAAAGGACGGTACGGTGATGCGGGAGACGATCCATGAGTTCCAAAGCGCCGGTATCCTTCAGGGAGTACATAATACGGACGCTTCCATCCGCAGTTTCGCAAAGGCATGTTTTAATTATGCGCTGGATACGAAGCAGGCTCTTTGGTTTGGGGCAAAGGATACGATTTCCAAGAAATACGACCACAATTTCAAGGATATTTTCCAGGAAGTATATGATTCGGAGTATAAGGAAAAATTTGAGGCGGCGGGTATCGAATATTTTTACAGCTTAATCGACGATATCGTGGCGCGTGTCATGAAGGCAAAAGGCGGGTTTATTTGGGCATGCAAGAATTATGACGGGGATGTGATGAGCGATATGGTTTCTTCCGCGTTCGGTTCCCTTGCCATGATGACCTCTGTCCTGGTATCGCCCACGGGTGTTTATGAGTATGAGGCGGCACACGGAACGGTGCAGCGGCATTATTACAAGCATTTGAAAGGAGAGGAGACGTCCACCAATTCCGTGGCGACAATCTTCGCATGGACAGGCGCGCTGCGTAAGCGCGGGGAACTGGACGGCATCCGTGAATTGGCGGAATTTGCGGATAAACTGGAAAAAGCCACGTTGGATACCATTGAATCCGGCAGAATGACAAAGGATTTGGCGTTGATTACTTCGCTGGAAAACGTGACTGTGTTAAACAGCGGGGACTTTATTAAGGAAATCCGCAGGACTTTGGAAGCGGGAGTTTAGCATAAAAATTCAGCTTGAAGCGGGTTCTTGAGGGGCGGACGCACGGAAAGGAGTTCTTTGCGGGGCGGCTGCGGCGGCAGTGCCTGTCCCGGTTTTGCGTGCACTTATTCCGACGGGTTTTTCTAAACAGAATGGCATAGGTTGTCATAGGCTGCGGGATGCCCTCTATCGGCATCCATGCCGAATCGGGCTAAATCGGGCATCCATGCCCGATTTCCCTAAGGTATTCACATTCTGTTAAGAAAAACTCCGCCGAAAACGAAGCACGCAAAACCGGGACAGGCACTGCCGCCGCAGCCGCCCCTCAAAGAACTCCTTTCCGTGCTGTGTATGTGGAAGTACGTTTCAGGATGAATTGTTAGGTTTTATGGTAGGTAATTATTTGAAACGTTATATAAACAGCGGAGAGGGAATGCAGATAATAGTTCGCAAATAGTCAGCTTAGATAGTAATATCAATAAAATAACAGGTGTTAAGTCTATTGTATCGGATAAAAAATCTTTATTGATGCAATGGATTCGCCGGAAGCGGGGGAATGTCATTCCCCCGCTTCCAGTTCTTCCCACCGTTCCATTAATTGTTCCAGTTCGGCGGCAATCTGTTCTTTTTCTTTGGACAGTTCCTGTAATTTTGCCACGTTGGTGCAGATTTCCGGCCGGGCCATTTGTATATCGATTTCCCCGTCTCTTTGCTCCAGGGCTTCAATCCGTTCTTCCGTTCGTTTCAGGTCATTTTCCCGTTTGCGCTGTTTAGCCTGCAGTTCTTTTTGCTCTTTCCAGTTCCGTTTGGTTTCCGATTCTTTTTCCGCTGCGGGGGAGGGTACGCCGGAAACGGAAGATGAACCGGAAAGCGCGGCATTTTCCGCAAACTGCTGTTTCTTCTCCATGTAATAATCATAATTGCCAAGGTAATTGGTCAGGGTATTGCCTGATAATTCCAAAATGCGGCTGGCAGTCCGGTTGATGAAATAACGGTCATGGGAGACATAAAGGACCGTACCGGTATAGCCGTTTAAGGCATCTTCCAGGATTTCCTTGGAAGCGATGTCCAAGTGGTTGGTAGGCTCGTCGAGAATCAGGAAGTTGGATTCTGAAAGCATGAGCTTTGCCAGGGATACACGTCCCCGTTCGCCGCCGCTAAGGTCCCCGATTCTTTGGAACACGTCGTCTCCGGTAAAGAGGAAAGCGGCAAGGATATTACGGATTTCGGTATTGTTCATGGCAGGATATTCATCGGAAATTTCCTCGAATAACGTTTTTTCCATATGCAGTACATGGTGTTCCTGGTCGTAGTAGCCGATTTGTACGTTTGCGCCGAGACGGAGGGTACCGCCGTCGGCAGGAACCAGTTGGTTGATGATTTTCAAAATCGTGGTTTTGCCGGTCCCGTTGTCGCCGATGATTGCCACATGTTCCCCTTTTTTGATGTCAAATCCGATATCCCGGAACAGTTCCAGGGGACCGAAGGCTTTGGACAGGTTTTCCACATGCAGCACATCGTTTCCGCTTACGCATTTCGGTTCCAGGGTGATGTGCATGTCGGTGCGTGCCTGGGTGGGTTTTTCCAGCCGCTCCACCTTGTCCAGCATCTTTTCGCGGCTTTCGGCGCGTTTGATGGATTTTTCCCGGTTAAAGGACTTTAATTTGGCGATGACTTCCTCCTGGTGTTTGATTTCCTGCTGCTGGTTTAAGTATGCCTTTAACTGTGCGGCGCGCAACTGTTCCTTTTTTACCGCATAATCGCTGTAATTTCCGGTAAAAACGGAAGCCTTTGTCTGGTCGATTTCCACAATCTTATTGGCAATGCGGTCCAAAAAATAGCGGTCATGGGAAACAATGACCACGGCGCCTTTATAATTCATCAGGTAAGTTTCCAGCCATGAGATGGACGACATGTCCAAATGGTTGGTAGGTTCATCCAGCATAATCAGGTCCGGTTTTTGCAGCAGCAGCTTACCGAGTGCAACGCGCGTTTTTTGTCCCCCGGACAGCGTGGACACCGGTTTATCAAATTCTTCCTCGGTAAATCCAAGCCCCTTTAACACGCCTGTAAGCTCACTGCGGTAAGAATACCCTCCGCCGGATTCAAACCGGTGGGTAAGCTGTGCATACGACTCCATGAGCCATTCCAATTCCGCATCCTGTGCCGCTTTCATCAGCAGTTCCGTATCCCGGATTTGTTCCTCCAAATCAATTAAATCCTGCTTGACGGTCAACAGCTCCCCGTAAATGCTGTTTTCCGTATCCACCGACTGGTGCTGTGCCAGGTAGCCGAAGGATTTATCCTTGGAAACCGTTACCATCCCTTCGTCTGCCGCCATTTCCCCCACAATAATCCGCAGCAAAGTAGTCTTTCCCGCCCCGTTAATTCCCACAATGGCCGCCTTATCGTAATCTTCAATATGAAACGACACATTCCGGAGCACCTGTTTCTCAATAAATGACTTACAAATATTCTGACATGACAAAATCATGTGAAATCCTCCTTTTCCCTGGTGCGTCCCCCTGTACAAAACCCTACCCCCTATTCTAACGGTGATAAAACCTGCTGTCAATTCATTGACATTATTTTCCCCTCCCTATATAATGGATATATTGGGGGATTGTTTAGAAACAGGGGGAAGCACCGTGGAAGAAAAAGAAATTTCGCAGGCGGTTATTGGCCGTTTACCCCGCTATTTCCGTTATTTGGGGGAACTTAAGGACCAGGGTATTGAGAGGGTGTCCTCACAGGAACTTAGCGATATCATGAAAGTAACCGCATCGCAGATCAGACAGGACTTTAATAATTTTGGCGGCTTTGGGCAGCAGGGATATGGTTATAACGTGGAATACCTGTTTCAGGAAATCGGGAAAATACTCGGTTTGGACAAGAGCCATAACCTGATTATCATTGGGGCAGGTAATTTGGGGCAGGCACTTGCCAATTACGGGAATTTTGAGCGCAGGGGCTTTCTTTTCATGGGGATTTTTGACAAGAATCCTTTGCTGTACGGGCGCAGGATAAGGGACCGGGAAGTGCGGCCCATGGAAGACATGGAAGAATACGTGAAATCCAACCATATCGACATTGCCGTGCTGACTATCCCGAAAACGGAAGCCGAAGCAGTGGCGCAGCGGCTGGTGCGCAGCGGTATTAAGGGAATTTGGAATTTTGCCCATGTGGATTTGAATGTGCCGGAGGAGGTTCAGGTGGAAAATGTCCATCTTTCGGACAGCCTGATGAAACTATCCTATAATATCAGCAGCTTTCAAAAGAACCGATAGGCAGATGGCATCATATCCTATGATTTATGATAGGAAAAGGCGGTAAAGAATACCGGTACGTCAAATAACGGATATTTGACGTACCGGCGTGTTTAAAAATTCAAGGACGGGGTGAGGAGATGGCAAAGTCAGAAGACAGTTTCCGGCAGGCGCTGTCCGGAAAGAAAATTCCGGTACTGACGCTGGATAATAAGTGGCACCAGTTATTTACGCAGGCGGAGACGGAAATACCGGCGGATGTGCGGCGCGGGGAGGAAAAACTGAACGACCTGTTGAAGCGGCAGGGTAAGCTGACCACGGAATCCAAGGAAATACGGAAACTGAAAAAAAAGCTGATGGAGGAAATCATGGAGATCGCCGACGCGGCAGGCGGAAACCCGGATGCAAAGTCGGAGAAAAAGATGGAGGAGAAGCAGCGGCTGATTAACGAATGCAACCAAAAACTGGAGGATTATGCGGATGAGCTGAAATTCCTTCCGGCGGAAATCGATAAGGTGAATTACCGGCTGATGCTTACCACCATGGACATCTGTTACCGGAGGATTTTGGAGAATACGAAAGACATCGATGTAATAAACGAGTGGGTGAAAGATGTCCGTATAGAAATCAAAAAGAATCTGGTGCGTAAAGACGAACGGGAGAAATCCAATTTTGATTTGTATTCCTATATGCATGACATATTCGGCGCGGAAGTCATAGAAATCTTTGACATGAAATATAATCCGGAGGAATGGAAGAAGGAACGGGAAGCAAAGCTGGCGAAAAAGGCGGCAGCAGCAGGAAAGCCGGCCGGCACAAAAAAGGGATAACGGGAAGATATAAGGTAGGGAAAATGCGATAGAGCGTGTTTGAAAATTGCAGGAATGAATTTTCAAACACGCTCTAGGACGGTTTGGGTTGGCGCATTTTTCCTGCATGGGGGATGGATTTCCGGGGGGAAACTAGGAAGAAGCTGGGAGGTTTTTGCGTTGACGGATGTCAGGGAAAGGGAAAAAGGACAGGTGTGGAAACGGTATTTACTGTCCGGCATGGAAATGAAGCAGTATGACAGGAATACGTCGGAACATTTCGGCGTACCGTCCATGGTGCTGATGGAGCGGGCGGCATTGGCTGCGGCGGAGGAGATACAGATAAGGTGCAGGCAGAAAGGCAGGGTACTGGTGGCGGCAGGCTGCGGCAACAACGGCGGCGACGGTATCGCCATCGGGCGTCTTTTGCTGCTTGCAGGCTATCACGTGGATGTATGGCTGGTAGATGCGCGGGAAAAATGCAGCCGGGAGACGAAGCGCCAACTGGAAATCATCGAAAAATATGGGTGTCCGGTGCAAAGCAAAATCGGAAACGGGGAATATGATATTATTGTGGATGCCTTATTCGGTATCGGGTTATCCAGGAATCTGGAAGGAATTTATGCGCGGGCGGTGGAGGAAATCAACCGTTCGGCTGCTTTTGTGTGTGCCGTGGATCTTCCGTCCGGCATCCATACCGATACGGGGGAAATTATGGGAACGGCGGTCCGGGCGGACCTGACCGTGACTTTTGCCTTTTGGAAGCTGGGGCATGTCTTATATCCGGGCTGCCGGTATGCGGGGGAAGTGGTATGCCGGCAGATTGGGATTACGAAGGAGAGTTTTTTGGGGAAAGAGCCGGAAGTGTATACGTATTGCGGGAATGCCCGCCTGCTGCTGCCGGACAGGGACGCGGCGGGGAACAAGGGCACGTTCGGGAAAGTACTGGTTATCGCCGGAAGCCGGAATATGAGCGGTGCCTGTGACTTATGCGCAAAAAGCGCATACCGGACGGGAGCCGGGATGGTGAAGGTAGTGACGCCGGAAGAAAACCGCCTGATTCTCCAACAAAATGTGCCGGAAGCGCTGCTTGTGACCTACCGGGTCCGGGCACAGGGGGATGCGGACGCTACGGCGCCGGAACGGCAGGCGGACGGCGGAAAACGGGAGAGACCGGGTGAGCGGTTCCGGAGGGAGTACCGGGAAGAAATGCGGCAGGCATTGGCATGGGCGGACGTAATCGTCATTGGTCCAGGTATCGGACAGGGGGAGGAAGCAAGACAGCTTCTTACCTGGGCGCTGACGGAAACGGATAAGCCTATGGTTATCGATGCGGATGGGATTAATCTGCTCGCGCAGGATAAGGCGCTGCAGCGGTATTTGGAGGAACGTGCGGGGGACGGCAGGCAGATTGTCATGACGCCCCATGCGGGGGAATTTGCAAGGCTCTACGGATGCAGCGTGGAAGAAGGAAAGAAGGGGCTTTTGCATATGGCAAAGGAACTGGCGGACCGGTACGGCTGTGTCATGGCGGCGAAGGATGCGAGGACCGTGGTGGCATCCTGCCGTAAACGGGAGCAGTATCTGAACACCAGCGGAAACGACGGCATGGCGACTGCGGGAATGGGCGATGTGCTGGCCGGCATCACCGGCGGACTGCTGGCGCAGGGAATGACGGCATGGGAAGCTGCCGAAGCGGGTGTTTACCTGCACGGTTATACCGGTGACCTGGCAGTGTTGGAAACGGGGCGCCATGGACTGATGGCGGGCGATGTGGTCCGCAGACTGGGGAAATGGCCAAAGGAAGGGGAAATGGAGCATAAAGCGGAACAACCAGAGAGCATAGTGTCGGAAACCGGGAAATACGGCAGGGTATACGCATCGGTGGACCTGGACGCCATACGTTTTAACATGGAAAGCATGAGAAGAAACCTTTCGCCGGAAACAAAAATCATGCCGGTCATTAAGACGGACGGTTACGGTCATGGGGCGGTTCCCATTGCCAAAGAACTGGAACCTATGGAAGTAACGGCAGGGTTTGCCGTGGCGTCGGCGGAAGAAGCGCTGATGCTGCGGAGAGGTGGGATATGCAAGCCGGTGCTTGTGCTGGGCTATGCGTTCCCGTATTTTTATGAAGATATGGTAAAGGAAAATATCCGACAGGCAGTATTCCGTCCCGATACGGTAGAGCAGCTTTCCGCCTGTGCAGGGCGGCTTGGAAGGACGGCGTTTGTCCATGTGAAGGTGGATACGGGAATGTCCCGCATCGGTATTTCGCCCGACAGGGAAGGTCTTGCGTTTGTGAAAAAAGTGCTGGAGACGCCTGGGCTTGTACTGGAAGGAATATTCACCCACTTTGCCCGGGCGGATGAAAAGGATAAGACGGCGGCAGAATGTCAGCTTCATACATTCCGCCGGTTCCTACGCATGGTGGAGGAGGAAACCGGATACCGTATCCCGGTCCGGCACTGTTCCAACAGCGCGGGAATCGTGGAAATGGTAGAAGCAAACATGGATATGGTACGGGCGGGAATCACCCTTTACGGACTTTGGCCTTCGCCTGAGGTGGCAAGGGATATCATTTCCTTAAAACCTGCCATGGAGATTAAGAGCCGGATTGTGTTCCTAAAGGAAATCGGTGCAGGAACCCCGGTAAGCTACGGAGGGACTTTTGTGGCGGAAAGGACGATGCGGGTGGCAACGGTTCCCGTAGGATACGGGGACGGGTATCCCAGGGGACTTTCGGGAAAGGGATACGTACTGGTTCACGGGAAAAAGGCGCCGGTCCTTGGCAGGGTGTGCATGGACCAGTTCATGGTGGACGTGACGGATATACCGGAGGCTGCGGCGGGGGATGCGGTCACGCTGGCAGGCAGGGATGGGGAACTGCAGATCACCATGGAGGAACTGGGGGAACTGTCCGGGAGGTTTCCTTACGAGCTTGCCTGCTGTATAGGCAAAAGGGTACCGAGGATTTACCTGAAGGAAGGAAAAGTAACCGGGACGAAAGATTATTTTCACGATTTTGGATAGAATCCCAAAGAGAAATCCAAATAATAGTCCAGATAAAAATTTTGGATAAAATTGAATACCTTCGGATAAACGGGCAATAATCTAGCCATAAAAGTTTATAATGAAGGGTGAGAAAAATGAAACGTGGAGATGTATACTATGCGGATTTAAGGCCGGTTATCGGCTCGGAACAGGGCGGTGTCAGACCGGTATTGATTATACAGAACGATGTGGGGAACAAACACAGTCCAACGGTCATCTGTGCGGCGATTACGTCAAAATTAAATAAGGCAAAACTGCCGACCCATATTGAGCTGGATGCGGATAAATACGATATGGTCAAGGATTCGGTGATTCTTTTGGAACAGCTTAGGACCATAGACAAAAAAAGGCTCAAAGACAAAGTATGCCATTTGGACAGTGAAATCATGGGTAAAGTGAATGAAGGGCTTTTGATCAGCCTGGAATTAGGTGTTTTCTGCCATAATACATAAGAATGCGGAAGTACCAAAGGACGGCAATTTTTTGCGGACGGGACAAAACTTGACGGAACCAGCGGAAAATGGTATAGTTTACAGTGATATTTTATATGGAATACAAAAGGAGATGGGATTATGGATGATGGCGGGCCTACTGCCAGTATTATTCTATTCATGGTATTGATTTTTACCGACGTGTTTTTTTACGGGTTCGGCGCGGCGATACTGGAACTGAACGGAAAGGATATCGAGAAGCGTGCGAAAGAAGAAAAGGACAAAAAGTCGCTCCGGCTGTCGGAGATTATCGAGCATCCGGCGGGGTATGTGAATACGGTGCAGATGATTGTTACACTGATTAATATTATTATGGGTGGATTTTACCTTGGCATATGGCAGAGGGGCATCCGGCGGCTTGTGGTGGAATACATGGAGAATGCACAGGGCGCGGCACCGGAAGGGCTTGAAGTCGTTGGAGTGGTTTCGCTGGCAGTTACCGTGGCGGTACTCCTGTACATACTGTTGACGTTTGGGGTGCTGATTCCGAAGAAGGTGGCATCCAGATACCCGGAACGGTGGGCTTACATGTGCATTCATCCGGTTTACTTTGTCATGAAAGTCCTTTCCCCCTTTACCGGACTGGTGACGGTGAGCGCAGGCGCTGTGCTGCGGCTGTTCGGCATAAGGGAAGATGAGGGACTTGCGGATGTGACGGAAGAAGAAATCATATCCATGGTGAACGAGGGGCATGAACAGGGCGTATTACAGGCTGCGGAGGCGGAGATGATTACCAACATCTTTGAATTCGGCGACAAGGAAGCGCAGGATATCATGACCCACCGCGGGAGCATGGTCTGTGTGGAAGGCAGCTCCCTTTTGCGGGATGCGATTGATTTCATGCTGGAATCCAACAATAGCAGATTCCCGGTTTATGAGGAAAATGTTGACCATATAACGGGAATTTTGCATCTTAGGGATGCCATGCGGCTCCATGCAGGCGAAGCGGAGTTAAACCGTCCGGTGAGGGAAATTGAAGGGCTTTTGCGGGAGCCGGTCTTTATTCCGGAGACAAAGAACATCGATGCGCTGTTTCAGATGATGCAGTCCTCTAAGACACAGATGGTCATTGTGGTGGACGAATACGGGCAGACGTCGGGGCTGCTTGCCATGGAGGATATTTTGGAGGAAATCGTCGGGAATCTGATGGATGAATATGACGAGGACGAGGAACATATTGAGGCAACCGCCAATGAGGACGAGTACATTATAGAAGGCAAGACGCCGTTGGACGAGCTGGAGGAACGGTTCGGGATTTGCTTTGAGGAGGAGGAATTCGAGACGCTCAACGGTTTCCTGATTTCCAGGATGGACAAGATACCGGAGGAAAACGAGGAGTTTGAAATCGAGGTGGACGGGTACAATTTCCGTATCCGCTCCGTGGAAAACAAGATGATACAGAGCGTTTTGGTGACGAAGTTGAAGCCGCAGGAGGGGGAAGAAGGATCGGATGCGGAAGACGGAACGGAAGACGGCGGTTCCGGGAAGGAAAGCGGCAGGAAAGAAGAATGAGGGGAAAAGCGAAAAATAAGCAGAAAGCAGAAGTAAAAATCGGATAAGGATAAAGGAGAAGAAATAAAATGTCAGGACATTCAAAATTTGCAAACATTAAACATAAGAAAGAAAAGAACGATGCGGCGAAGGGGAAGATTTTTACCATCATCGGAAGGGAAATCGCGGTGGCGGTGAAAGAGGGCGGACCGGACCCGTCCAATAATTTTAAGCTGGCGCAGGTGATTACGAAAGCAAAGGCAAACAACATGCCAAACGATACCATTGACCGCGGCATCAAAAAGGCAGCGGGGGACGTGGGCAATGTTAATTATAAGTATGTAACCTATGAAGGATACGGCCCTAGCGGTATTGCCATCATCGTGGACGCACTGACGGACAACCAGAACCGGACGGCGGCAAATATCAGAAATGCATTTACCAAAGGGCAGGGAAATATCGGTACGCCCGGATGTGTTTCCTTTATGTTTGATAAGAAGGGACAGATTATCATAGATAAGGAAGAATGTCCCATGGAATCCGACGACCTGATGATGACGGCGTTAGATGCAGGGGCGGAGGATTTTGCGGAGGAGGATGACAGCTACGAAATCCTGACCGACCCCGATGGGTTTGAGGCGGTGAGGAAGGCGTTAGAGGATGCGGGAATTGAAATGGTTTCCGCCGAGGTGACGATGATTCCGCAGAATTACGTGGCATTAACGGATGAAACTGCCGTAAAGAACCTGCAAAAGACCCTGGACCTTTTGGATGAGGACGACGACGTACAGGCGGTATACCATAACTGGGATGAATAAGATAAGCGGAATGGCAGGGAAAAGATATGAACGAGACTCTGAGGAACATGGCGCCCCTTTTTGAAGGAATGGACAAAAGGAACCATTCGTTTAAAAGGGAAACTTACGCGGATACGTTCCAAAGTTACAGGGAAGAAAACGATGATTTCTTCAGGGAACTGAACCGGGCGTTGGCGGCAGGACAGCAGGAAGAACTTTCGCGGGAACTTGCAGGAGCGGTCACCGGGTATGTGAAGGAAACGCTTGGGACGGTCAGGGAAAAGCGCAAGCGTGAGGCGGCGCAGTTAAACTACAATATGTTCATGGCGGTTTATTTCATGCCCGCCATATTGGAAGGAAAGCAAAACGGCGCCAGGGAACTGACGGATAGTATTTGCGCAAAATGGGCGGAAACCTTTCATGGCAGCCGGATACAGAGTGCCGATTTCGCTACCATACAATCAGGGTTCCGTACGAAATTATGTTACATTACGACTGCCGTATGCAAAAGTCTCCATAAACCGGAGGACTGCCGTGAATTGGAACTTTTGCGCGGGTACCGGGACGGCTACCTGCTGCGGCACGGGGGCGCGGCGCTGGTGGAGGAATACTACGATATCGCCCCCACCATTGTCAAAAGGATTGGTAAGTCCCCGGATGCCGGGTCAAAATACCGATATCTGTGGGAGCGCTACTTAAAACCGTGCGTGGCGGCAATTGAAAACGGGAACCCGGAAGCCTGCGGTGAAATTTATGCCGAAATGGTGGAGGAATTGAAACGGCAGTATGTGGTGACGGCAGGAAGTCACATGGAGCAGCAGCGGCTGCAGGAGGAAATGACATGAACAGGGAAAACGGAGAAGGATATCAAAAAGGGACAATATGCATCCAGTCGGGCTGGAAGCCGAAGAATGGGGAACCGAGGGTTCTGCCCATTTACCAGAGCACGACGTTTAAGTATGAAAGCTCGGAACAGATGGGAAGGCTGTTCGATTTGGAGGAAAGCGGTTTTTTTTATAGCCGCCTGCAGAATCCGACGAACGAGTGCGTAGCACAGAAAATATGCGAGCTGGAAGGCGGCGTGGCGGCAATGCTCACTTCATCCGGGCAGGCGGCGAACTATTACGCGGTATTTAATATCTGCGAGGCGGGTTCCCATGTGGTGATGTCTTCCACGGTATACGGAGGTACGTTTAATTTATTAACGGTGACGATGAAGAAAATGGGCATCGAATGCACCGTGGTGGACCCGGATGCGCCGGAAGAAGAACTGCACAGGGCATTTCAGGATAATACCAGGTGCGTGCTGGCGGAAACCATAGCCAATCCCGCCCTGGTGGTTTTGGACATTGAGAAGTTTGCAAGGCTGGCACATGCCCACCAGGTTCCGTTACTTGTGGACAATACGTTTGCCACGCCCATCAACTGCAATCCGTTCCGGTGGGGGGCGGATGTTGTAATACATTCCACCACCAAGTATATGGATGGGCATGGGATGTCCCTGGGAGGCGTTATCGTGGATTCCGGCAATTTTGACTGGGCGGCATACCCGGACAAGTATCCCGGACTCTGCCGGCCGGACGAATCCTACCACGGGATTACGTATACGGAGAAATTCGGGAAGCTGGCATATATTACGAAGGCAACGTCCCAGCTCATGAGAGATTTGGGTGCTGCGCAGTCTCCGCAGAATGCGTTTTTGCTGAATGTGGGACTGGAGACGCTGCATTTAAGGGTTCCGAGACATTGTGAAAATGCCCTTGCGGTGGCACAGTATCTGGAAAACCATGAAAAGGTGGCATGGGTAAATTATCCGGGGCTGAAAAGCAGCAAATATTATGACTTGGCGCGCAAGTATATGCCGGACGGTACCTGCGGCGTGATTTCCTTCGGATTAAAAGGAGGAAGGGAGGCGGCTTCCGGCATGATGGACCTCTTAAAGCTGGCGGCAATCGTCACCCATGTGGCGGATGCGCGTACCTGTGTTCTCCATCCGGCGAGTCATACCCATAGGCAGATGAACGACGAACAGTTACGGGAAGCGGGCGTTGCCCCTGACTTAATCCGTCTGTCCGTGGGCATCGAAAGCAAGGAGGATATCATCGCGGATTTGGAACAGGCATTGCAGGGCATATAGCAGGGTAAGCCATGGGGAAGCGTACGGCGGAATGGAACGGATAGGAAACATGGTATGGAACAGGGCATGGAACAAAGCATGGGATTGGGAGACAGAAGAAAGATATGGTTGAGTTATCCGCTATGGGTTTTATACACATTGCTTGTGGGGATTTGTATTGCCGCAGGTGTTTGGCAGGCAGGAAAACCAGGCGGATATCTTGCGGGTGCGGCGGCAGTGGCAGGGCTTGCGGGTGCGGCGGGCATTTGGTTTGCAGGACACCTGGCGGTGCTTTTTTTCAAAAGAAAGTATCGGGATAAGGAGAGCCGTAAGAAGGAATCCCGCAAAAGAAAAGACGGAAGCGGGTTTTTCACAGGGCGTTTGGAATGTCTGGCAGTGATTGTTTTATGCGGGGCGGCGTTTTGTCTCCGCTTGTTCTTGTTCTTTTCCATGGATGATGTTCCCATGGATGCGGTGACGGCAGGAGGTGCCTTTTATGAGGCGGCGTTGGTAAAAGAGGGCGGCGGCGTACCTTGGAATGCCCATGGCATTTCTTATCTTTATACGGTGTGCCTGTCTTTTGTGCTATCCTTTTTCGGGAATAAGGTAACGGCGGGGATTGCGTTGCAGATGGTTTTACAGGTGATGTCCCTGCCCTTTTTTTATGGGGCGGTAAAGCAGTTTGCCGGACGGGGGGAAGCGTTTTGTGCACTGGCGGTTTTGGTATTTGTACCGGGGTTTTACACGGGGATGTATTCGCTGACGCCGGAGCCGCTTTCCGGGCTTTTGTTTGCCTTTGGGCTGTTTCTGTGCGGGAGGTATGCCAAAGGGGCGGGAAAAGGGGCCGGAGGAAGGAAGGCGTACCGGCTTCCGGTGTTTTGCGGCCTTTTTACCGGTTTTGCGGGTTGGCTGGACCCGGTGGGATGGCTGCTTTTGCTTCCGGTTTTGTTTTCCCTTGTGCGGACTTGCGGAGGGGATGGCGCAGCGGAGGGGGGAAGTGAGGCGGAAGGAAGAAAGGGAACCGTTTTACTCTTTGCAGCTTACCTGGCGGCATCCCTGTTTTCATTTTTGGTGTTTCTTTGGGTGTCGGGGATTTTTGCAAGGGAGGCAGGGCAGACTTACGCGGAGGCGCTTTCTGCCTGGCACCGTGCGGTTTTTGGAGGACTTTCCGTACCGTCTGCGGCGGGCATTTGGTCTTATCTGACGGAACATGCTTTTGAACCGGTGGTTTACCTGTGCGCTGCGCTTGGCGTTGCCGGTTTTTGGGGCAGGAAGGGGCAAAAGCAGGATGTATGGGTTACAGTCCTTTTGCTGTTGTATGTCTTTCCCGTATTCGGCATCGGCGGGATGGAATACGGGATGCTGCGGATAATGGTATGGGGGATATTGGCTGGAATCGGAATCTGTTCCATGGGGACGGGTGCATCCGGGGACGGAAAAGAAGACGAACCAATGCCGGCCGGAACGCCCAAGGAGGATGCCGCAGAGGATAAGCCCGGGGTGAAATTCATTGAAAATCCCCTTCCTTTACCGAAAAAGCATGTAAAACGGGAAATGACCTATGCAAAAGAAGTAAAAGGCACGGAGATGGATTTTGATGTTTCCGTTGCGGAGGACGATGATTTTGATATATAATGGAAGGGTATAGAGAGGGTATGCGGATTGCGGAGGTGTGCAAATGAACGGATTTGTGTTCTTATTCCGCATTTTCCGTCGAAAAAATAAAGTTTTTGCATTCCGGTGCAAAAACTTTATTTTTTTGGGTGGTGCGGGGATAAAATACGGATTTCCATGCAAACTAAACATGCAGACAAAAAGAATCTGTCAGGAGATGGTTTGGAAAGTGCCTTGCAGGCGGTGCAGATGAAACGGCAAAGGCAGGGCGGAGGAAGAAGGGAGTCAGTCATGGGAAATCAGAAAACGAAAAGTACGAAAAACGGGGAAGCCGGGGAGACGAAGGAAAAGGATACCGGAAAAAAGGCGGATGCGGAAAAACAGCGTGACGAGAGGATTGAAAAAACCGGGCAGGTGACGCTGGACAAGAATGACCGGAAGCATAAGATTCACCTGATTACGATTATCGGGGAAGTGGAGGGACATGACAATTTAAACGGTACTTCCAAAACGACGAAATACGAACATGTCCTGCCGGAGCTTGCCGCCATAGAGGACAGCAGCGATGTGGACGGCGTACTGATTCTGTTAAATACCATGGGGGGCGATGTGGAGGCGGGGCTTGCCATTGCGGAAATGATTGCTTCCTTAAGCAAGCCTACGGTTTCCCTGGTATTGGGCGGGAGTCACTCCATCGGCGTACCCATTGCCACGAGTACGGATTATTCCTATATTGTTCCTACCGGTACCATGGTTATCCATCCGGTGCGGATGAACGGCATGGTGATTGGGGTGCCGCAAACTTTTGACTATTTTAAGCAGATACAGAACCGGATTACCGGATTTGTATGCAGCCATTGCGGAATCAGTAAGTCCAGGCTGGAAGAACTGATGATGGAGACGGGCGTATTGACGAAGGATGTCGGTACCATACTGGTAGGACAGGAAGCGGTAAACGAGGGAATCATCAACGATGTGGGGGGAATCCGGGAGGCATTGGAACATCTTCATGAAATGATTGGTGACAATTAGCTTTTTAGATGCTATACTATATGAGTTGAGTAAGCGGCGCGTATGCGCCGGCAGTATGGGAGGCATATAGTATGGCATCGGGACAAGGTAAGAGAAGTAATACCGGTAAAGGTGCGGGAAGGAAAAGTCCATCGGGGAAAAGTGCATCCGGAAGGAGCCGGAGCGCGTCCGCAGGCAGGAATGCCAGACAGAGTGAGCCGATGGATTTGGCGATTAAAAATGAAGTGATATTGATTGGTGTATTCGCACTGGCGGTTTTTTTGTTTTTATGTAATTTTGGCGTAGTGGGCGTGATGGGCGATATGGTCAGCGGTGTACTGTTCGGTATATTGGGGTGGACATCCTATGCGGCGCCCGTCCTGTTTTTCCTTGCCGTGGCGTTTGGCATTTCGAATAAGGGGAATCGGATTGCGGTGCGCAAGCTGGTGGCGGCGGTGCTCCTGTTCCTTCTTACGGCGATGACGTGCGACCTGCTTACGGGAAGCTGGAACGGGGATTCCCTGTACCGTGCCAGGGAAGTCTTTGAGCGGTGCAGCGTGGAACGGGGCGGCGGCGGGCTGGTGGGCGGAACACTGGCTTTTTTGTCTTATCATTTTCTTTCCATGGTGGGAACGGCGCTGCTGATTCTCGTGCTGGTGGTAATCTGCCTGGTAATTATTACGGAAAAGTCCGTGATGAATGGAGTCAAAAGCGGCGGGCAGAGGGTATACGAAAAGACCCGCGAAGATGCTTATTACCGCAGGGAGAGGGCAATCAGGAGGCGTGAGGAGCAGGAACAGTTAAGGAGGGAGAGGCAGGAGGAACGCAGGCTGAAGGAAGAAGCAAAGGAAGACGAAAAAATCCTGCGCATGGATAAGAAAGTGTCCGGTGTCATGCTGGATACCACACTGTCCGGCAAAACTTCCAAAAAAGCGTTGCTTTCCCCGGAGACCGGTACGGATGCCGTGGAGATAAGGGACGATATCCACGAAATTATTTTAAACGATTTTGCGGAAGACGACATCCGGGAAGTGGAAATGAAGGTGGAAAAAAGCGGGGAATCCCTGCTCCCGCCCGAGTTTGACCAGATACATATTACATCCGCATATCATCAGGAGCCGGAAACGGCAAGCGGTACGGGGCATGGAAGCGAAGACGTTTTTGTGGCGGAAACCACGGACACGGGCAACGGCTTTGGAACGGAGCCGGACGGATACGGCGCCCCGGCATCCGGGTCCATGCCGGAAGAAACGGAAGCGATGCAGGAGAAAAGCACACAGCGTGTGCGCCCCGTGGCAAGACCTGCGGTACAGGAAACTGCCGCGGGAGCGGAGGACCGGATGGCACAGGATATGGCGCCGGCGCCGAAGAAAATCCAGGAATATGTGTTCCCTTCCGTTAAGTTATTGAAAAAAAGCCCGAATAAGGGGAACGGGGATTCCGC
>ERZ779637.480-NODE-480-length-26091-cov-17.756721_pt1 | contig 26091 bp, 25 predicted proteins | sample MGYA00514196_ERZ779637 | MGnify/ENA primary metagenome ERZ779637 (study PRJEB29562, sample SAMEA4376700) | mouse gut metagenome | isolation source: Cecum | study: EMG produced TPA metagenomics assembly of the A DSS colitis mouse model was used to assess the...
AAGAAAAGAAATCACGGAAAAAACCACACCGATAATCAAAAGAAAAATCACAACCCCAGTCAGTCCGATCAACCACCCTGGAACGCGCATGATCCTTTCCGCTCTCTTCTCACCGTGTTTTTCCGATTCCGTCTCTTCATCGTAAGTCCGGTTCGTCCCCTCGCTGATACCGGCGCGTTTGTTCGCCTCAATGATGCTCTTCGCCAGAAGTCTCGGATCGCCGAGACTGTCAAGCACCTCCTTCTCGCTTCTGCCCTTTCTGATCTCCACGTCGATATATTCCCGGTAATACTGCACATTCTCCGCCACACGGGAACTGTTCACGCCGCCCGCGAGCGCTCTCTGCAGCCTGTCGATAAATTCCGTCCGATCCATACTTCCTTCCTTTTTCCTCTGTTCTGTCCCTATGCCCTTTTATCCGGCCGATATCACATGGTCTGATCCATGCCTTTCCAGTCGCCCAGCTTTTTCGCGTACTCTTCCGGGTTCCTCTGCATATCCGCCATCATTCGAAAGGCCCTCAACGCCATGTCCTCTTTATTGCAGTCCGCGGTATTCTTCCCTGTATCCATGCGCAGATTATCCTGCCCGATCTGCCACACATAACAGTCTGTCAAAGAATACGCACCGCATTTCGGCTCATCCGGCAGTTCGTGATTCTCCAGATAATAGACGAAAGCATCATACAGCCCACGATTCATCAAAAGTTCACTCCACAAATTCTGCTGCCACTCCCCGGACTCGCCGGCATACTCACAAAGCCTTATAAGTCCATCATATGCCTTTAATCTGCTCTGGTCAAATAAAATCGGCGCCGACATATTTCCCTCCCCATGATTCTCCTCTATAAAATACGGAGAATGCCGCATTATGGCATTCTCTGATGCGATACTTAGGGAAACGCTGATTAAAGCGTTTCCCGCACCGGATTTGCGCCGCGAAGCGGCACATTCCTTTGCAAATCCGTGTGCATCCGCCGGAGGCTCTAAGGAAGTGCTGATTTAATCAGCGCTTCCTTAGCACTTCTTAACGAAGCAGCCCCTGCTGCTGAGTTTTAGAAGTGCTTCTCGCATTCCCCTACGGAATTTCCCTCAAATACATGCCCTTCCACCACGATCGTCTCCACCAGCGTGGTTTTGGGATGCTCGATCAGGCTGAGCAGCTTTTCTCCCAACTGCCGTCCCAGCTCCTCCGTATCCTGACGCAGCGTAGTCAGCGTCGGCTCGATATGTCTTGCGATGCGAATGCCGTCATAGCCGGCAATCGAAATGTCGTCAGGAATCCGCATTCCCCGTTCCTGTATCGCATTATACCCGCCGAAAGCGGAAAAATCATCCGGATATATAATACAAGTTGGCGGTTCCTTCAAATCGAGCAGTCTCACCGTCTCCGCATATGCACCCTTCGTATCGCGGTAAGGCGACATGCAGATATATTCATCCGGTATGGTCAGGCCGAGCAGGGCAGCCGTCCGATAGAAGGAGGACAGCCTGCTCTGGGTCACAGCGGAATCCGCCCCATGGATATAGGCTACCCTGCGGTGCCCCTTCTTATAAATATAAGTGAGCAAATCCTGCATCCCCTGCACATTGTTCGACATAACCGCACAGACATTGTTAAAAAGATGATCCAGCGTCACAGTGGGAATGCCGCTCCTCACAAGCTGCAGAATTTCCTGAGAATAAAAATCCGTACAGACAATTGCCACACCGTCAAAGCCTCTGGATCTGCAGTGCTCCAGATAGCTTGAAGTCCCCGCACGGCGTTTGCTCGTATTGACAAAAGTAATGTCGTAACCCTTTTCTTCCACCGTGCGTTTGAGGCTGTCCAGCACAAACGCATAGTAGTCGTGGGTCAGGCCGCTGTAATCCTCATGGTTAAACAGAACCCCTATATTATAACTGCGGTTCGTTTTCAGCATCTTAGCCGCCGTATTGGGAAAATAGCCCATCTCCTCGGCCACCTTGCGAATCCGCCGCTTCGTCTCCTGCCCAATATCATTCTGGTCATTAAGCGCTTTGCTGACCGTAGCCACCGAGACACCGCAGACCGCCGAAATATCCTTCATAGATACCATATATTAACCCTCTCCAATCCGTGAAATCACCCATACCTGCATGTGCCGCATTTCGCTTAATCGTTTTCGTATTTCCATTGTACAATACAACGCCGGGTAATGCAATGCCTTTCGAAATTTATTGATTTTTATAAGAAATATATAGTTATTGCTTTTTTTTCATTTCTTCTGTATAATTTGTTTAACCGACTGGGGACAGGTTTACTTAATCGTTTACCCTGCACCGTTTCGGGCGATTTATATGGAACCGGAAACAGATCAAACGAAAAGGAGAATGGAGGAAACTATGAAATTTGGTTACTTTGATGACGAAAACCGCGAGTACGTCATCACCACACCCAGAACGCCGCTGCCCTGGATCAATTACTTGGGCTGCAAAGATTTTTTTACACTGATTTCCAATACCTGCGGCGGATACACCTTTTATAAGGATGCAAAGCTTCTTCGCATGACACGTTACCGCTACAACGACATACCGAACGACATCAACGGCAAATACTTCTATATCAAGGACAAGGACAGCGTCTGGAATCCCGGCTGGAAGCCGACCCAGACAGAACTTGACAGCTACGAATGCCGCCACGGCATCGGCTACAGCCGTTTCACGGGCGCAAAAAACAAACTTGAGGCCTCCGTCCTCACCTTCATCCCCATGGATGACAATTGTGAAATCAGTCAGGTAAAGCTGACCAACCAAAGTGACGGCGAAAAAACAGTCTCCCTCTTCTCCTATGTGGAATGGTGCCTCTGGAATGCGGACGACGATTCCCGCAATTTCCAGCGCAACTTAAACACCGGCGAAGTGGAGGTGGTCGGTTCCTCTATTTATCACAAAACAGAGTACAGAGAAAGAAGGAACCACTATGCGGTGTACTCCGTAAATACGCCCGTAGACGGCTTTGACACAAGCCGCGATGCCTTTCTCGGCGCATACCGCGGTGCTGCGAATCCCGAGGTTGTTGAAAAAGGACAGGCCGCAAACTCTGTGGCGCACGGCTGGTCTCCGATTGCGTCCCATCAGATCAACGTGACCTTAAAACCCGGCGAAAGCAAAACCTTTGTATTTGTTTTGGGTTACATAGAAAATCCCGAGGATCAGAAGTGGGAATCGCACGGCGTCATCAACAAAAAGCCTGCCGAGGCAATGCTTGCCAAATATCAGACCGACGCGGACGTGGAGAAAGCATTTGCCGCGCTGAACGCCTACTGGAACGAGCTGTTATCCAAGTACACCGTGAAGTCCTCCAACGACAAGGTAGACCGCATGGTCAATATCTGGAATCAGTATCAGTGTATGGTGACCTTCAACATGTCCCGCTCCGCATCGTATTATGAATCCGGTATCGGTCGCGGCATGGGCTTCCGCGATTCCTGTCAGGATCTCCTGGGCTTCGTGCACCTGATTCCGGATCGCGCGCGAGAGCGAATCATCGACATCGCCTCCACCCAGTTTGAGGACGGCAGCGCCTACCACCAGTACCAGCCCCTCACCAAGAAGGGCAACTCCGATATCGGCAGCGGCTTCAACGACGACCCGCTCTGGCTGATCGCCGGAACCTCCGCCTATGTGCGTGAATCAGGTGACACCTCGATTCTTACGGAGATGGTTCCCTTTGACAACGACGAGTCTCTCGCAAAACCTTTGCTGGAGCATTTGAAACGCTCCTTTGACTATATCGTGACACACAAGGGTCCCCATGGGCTGCCGCTCATCGGACGCGCCGACTGGAACGACTGCCTGAACTTAAACTGCTTCTCCGAGCATCCGGGGGAATCCTTCCAGACGTTCGGTCCCTCCGAAGGACCTGTAGCGGAATCCGTGTTCATCGCAGGCATGTTTGTCAAGTACGGGGAGGAGTACGCGCAGTTGTGTGAGCTTATGGGCAATCAGGCGGAAGCCGATTACGCCCGCGCCGAAGTACAGAAAATGTACGACGCCGTGCTGAAGGATGGCTGGGACGGCGACTGGTTTGTCCGTGCTTACGACGCTTACGGCCAGAAAATCGGCTCCAAAGAATGTGAGGAGGGTCAGATCTATATTGAGTCCAACGGCTTCTGTCCTCTTGCCGGCATCGGCGTGAAGGAGGGGCTTGCTGAAAAGGCGCTCGACTCTGTAAAGGAAAAGCTGGACACCAAATACGGTGTGATGATTTTACAGCCCGCCTACACCAAATATCATCTGGAGCTTGGGGAAATCTCCTCCTATCCGCCCGGATACAAGGAGAACGCGGGTATCTTCTGCCACAACAATCCCTGGGTTTCCATCGCGGAGACGGTGATCGGCCGCGGTGACAGAGCCTTTGAGATTTATCAGAAAACCTGCCCTGCCTATGTGGAAGAGATCAGCGAGATTCACCGCACAGAGCCTTACGTTTACTCCCAGATGGTAGCCGGCGCCGACGCATACATCCCCGGCGAGGCGAAGAACAGCTGGCTGACCGGCACGGCGGCGTGGACTTTCGTGAACGTGTCGCAGCATATTCTGGGCGTGTATCCCACACACAAGGGCCTCAGCATCAATCCCTGCGTGCCCAAGGGCTTTGGCGACTTTACCTTAACCCGCAAGTTCCGCGAGGGCACTTACAACATTAAGGTGGTGAATCCCGACAACGTGGAGAAGGGTGTGAAGTCTCTCACCGTGGACGGACAGACCGTGGACGGGTGTATCGTGCCGTATGTGGCGGGAAAGACAGAATATGACGTGACTGTCACCATGGGATAATATCATTTCATCCAAATATAAACGTTAATCGAGTAGGGAAGATTTTCTCCCTACTCGCCGCGCCGCCCGCATGCTGTGAAACAGCAAACTTCCATATGCGGGCGTGTGCATATAAAAAATCCGCATACATTATCTTGTATGCGGATTTTTTATGACCACTAGTTTCTCAAAAGGTCTTGTCTTTCAGAAGAATTTGTGACAAAATAAGTCTTATCAACTCTTACCCTCGGGTATAGTTTGGTGAAGAATCAGATAAAAGCAAATAGAAGCAACGTGAAAAAGGATTGTGGGAAACAAGCTATGAGTCAGTACATGTCTATCGGAAAAGTATCAAAGCTAAAGAATGTAAGCATCAAATCTCTGCGCTACTACGACCAGATCGGCATTCTCAAGCCGGCCTTCGTGAACACGGAGACAAACTACCGCTACTATACAAAAGAACAGCTCTATCTTCTGGATGCCATCACTGTCTGCATCAAGCTGGGCATCCCTTTAAAGGATTTAAACAACTATGTGGAAGGCGCTTCCATCAATCTGCAGAAGCTTCTCTACGACGGCAAGATTCTGGCGGAACAGAAAATTCTGGATATCCGCAACTGCCTTGCCACCCTGCAGGACACCTTACAGAATATGGCAAGCCCTGTTACCGGTCTCGCCAAAATTCCGGAAAGCAAGAGCGGCATTCTGCTGCCCGACGGTTTCTACCACAATGAGATTGTGACCCGCAAAATGCTGACCGTGCCTCTGGAGGAGATGGATGTCCCGAAATACTACGGGCAGCATATCCTGAAGCTCTTCGTCACCGCCCAGCAGATGGGAACGGTGGTGGCTTATCCTTCCGGCGTACTGCACGAATACCGGAATGGCAAATACCAGCGGCACATGTTCCTCACAATCACCGGGGACGCGCCGTCTGCAGAGACATCCGAGCAGACCGTCCGCACCATCGACGAGGGGGACTTTGCCTGCCGCAGAATCTCTACCCATGTGACAGACTTTGAAACCATCCGTGAAGAGATGAAAGAAGTGATAAAGAGCGACGATTTCTGCGTCATTGAGACAGACACGCTCTCCGAAGAAAACAAAAAAGACGGGTATCCGTTTGAATTAGAGTATCCGTTATCCAGTTGAGCAGTGCACAGACAGTAAAATAATGGCAGCGGGGAGCTTGCTCACCGAAGCAATTATTTTGCCGGATGTATAGGGGTGCTAAGCGCCAGTGGCGCTTGTTCAGCACAAACCGAAGCGGAGCGTAGACAGCCCGCGAGCGAGGAAAACCGCAGGTTTTTCGAGCTGCACTGCGATATATCCTATCCCCGCCCGAGACGGTACAACACCGCCTCATAGGGCACCCCTTCCGCCAGCGGCGTCCCGAGCTCCAGCGCTTTCTCAATGCACTGTTTCACAAAGCTGGACGCCTTCCTGACGGACTTGTCAAAGGGCACGCCGTTTACCGCATCCGCCGCGACAATCGCGGAAAATACATCCCCTGTGCTGCAGCGTTCCTCTCCTGCCCTGTGGACACGGATCATCCGTGCCATCGTGGGCTGCGACTCTGTTTTCACATACACATAGTTCGCGATATACTCCCCCTGCGGGATCCCCGTAATGACCACATGGGACGGCCCCATCTCCGAGAGGCACGCCGCCATTTGAAAGAGCTCCTTTCTCTTCCAGCCCTTTTCCTTATAAGGAATGCCCGCAAGGTGGCAGCCCTCCGTCAGATTCGGCGTAATGATATCCGCCAGCGCTACCAGCTTTCTCAGTTCCGTGCACAACTCTACTGTATAGGCAGAGTATATCCTTCCGTGATCCCCCATGACCGGATCTACAATCACAAGCGTTTCTTCCCTCGAAAACTCCCGAACAAAACGTCTCACAATTTCAATCTGCCTGACAGAGCCGAGATACCCTGTGGCAATGCCGTCAAATTTTTGCCGAAGCCCGATCTTTTCCCAGCTCTTAATATATGCTTCCATCCGGTCTGTATAATCATCCTTATAAAAATCCGGGAAAGCCGTATTGCTTGAAAAAACGGAAGTGAGCAGGGGACACGCCTGCACTCCCATATAAGAAATAATCGGAAGAAGCACCGTCATGGCGCATCTTCCGTATCCCGCAATGTCATTGATCACCGCTATTTTTTTCTGCATCGGTCTGTCCACCGCTCCTTTTTCCATAAGCTCTATGTTTCCTGTTCCAGTGTACCGCATCGCTTCCGTTTCGTCAAACACTTCGAATGCGGCGCGCTGTCACGCTAACCGCCATGTCACAGTTTAGCTGTGACTCAAATCGGTGCGGAGAATGCCGCATTTCAGGCATTCTCCTGCGTGTGACTTAGAACTTCTTCGCGAAGCAGCCATTGCTGCGAGTGATTAGAAGTTCTTCTCACGCTACGCTTATGGGGAGGCATGGTTTACCCGATAAATTTATTCTCCCGCTTATCCTCAATTTCACGCATCTCGTCCGCGCTGACCACGCCCACGGCCTCGGCCACAGACTGCTCCCCGCCGTCTTTGCCGCCGTTCTTCTCCTGATCCCGCCCGTTCTTCACCAGTTCATCCTGCATCCGATCAATCTGGTTCATGGCTTCTCTTGCCTGCTTTACCTCCTGAATCTTTCTAAGAATGGCATTTACGTCCTCCGGGGAAAACAAATCCAGACATTTCATCAGGCTGGTCATATCATTGAGATCTATCTTAACCGCCCCCACGGAAGTGTCCACGTAAATCCAGTCCGGATTCGAACTTCCGCCGATGGTGATGGTATTCCCGTACATAACGTCTTTGCTGACGGAAACGTGCGCGCCGTTATGCCAGAAGTCCCTTGTCACCGGGTTGCCGGCGGTGGGTTCATCCATCTGCCGCAGCACAATGGCAATCGAGTCCTCCGCACCATGATGCTCCCCCGACGCCGCATACTCGTCCGCACGCTTCAGTTTAGCCGCAAAGCTGTCCGGGTCAACGTCCCCGTTCATACTCTCCATCTTCCACTTATTCGCCGACCTCACCTGCTTCTCCAAAACTTCCGCCGGATTGTACTTGCTTTTTGTTTTGTACCCTGTAAGTATCTTCTGTCCCATATAAACATCATTATGAATCATACTTTCCTCTTTTCTGCGCTGCTTTTTCCATCTGTACGACTTTACGGCAGACAGCACACCGCCGCGAATCTTCCCATGATATCATCTCTCCTGCATAGTCTCTAACGCAAACCGCTCGATCACATGCTCTGTCCGTTCCGGCACTTTCGCCATCTCCACCTGATAAGCCTCCACTCTGCCATCCTCATACTTAGCTTCCACATAGACCCGGGCCTCTCCGCCTTCCTCCCGCTTTCCTTTCAGCGTATAGCCCTCCGTCACGACAATCCTCACATGGTCACTCTCCTCGTAGCTCATATGTCTCACCTCCACAGCCTGTAAGGTTTCCTGCGTCGCAGCAGCGTTCACACGGATGCCCGGCGCCGCGCCGATCCTTCCCATGCCTGCCTTCTCCGCCTTCACCTTCGCTTCGGTCTGCGTATCCGCAGCAGCCCTTTTCGCCTCTTTCTCAGCCGCTGTGTTGGCCTGCTTTTCCAGGTTCCGGTTCTTCAGATTCTGCAAAAAACTCTCCTGAAACCCTTCGCCGTGTCCGGCCTTCTTCTTTTTCTGATATGCCGGCACTGCGCCCTGATTCTGTACCTCCTGTACTCCCATGTTCTACGGCCTCCCTTCCGTCAGAATTTTCTTTACCTCTTCCCTGCCCCTGCGCAGCCTCGTCTTGATCGTCCCCTCCTTTTCATTGAGAATCCCCGCAATCTCATGGATCGAATAATCCTCATAATAGAAAAGGTAGATCGGATTCCTGTAATGTACAGGCAGCCGCAGCACCGCCTCAAGCGTTTCGTCGTCCCTGACCTGATAAGGCAGATAAATATTTTTTGCCGCATTTTCAAAAGACTCGTTCCAGGGAACCGTCTTTTGATACCAGCCGCTTTTTAAAATATCCAGACAAATATGAATAGTGGTTCGTATCAGCCACGCCTTCTCATGTTCCTTATTCTGAATTGGCTTTTCGTCCTTCATGTAGCGCAGAAAAGCCTCCTGCACCGCATCCTCGGCGTCCGCCCGATTCTTCATGTTAGAGAAAGCAATCCGATACAGCATGGCTCGGTACTCATCCACCAGATAGCTCCACTCCTGCTCCATCCCCTCATGCGTCCTTTGTCAGTCTGTCATTTCAGTAAATATAATAACCTGTTTTCTCCTCTCCTGTCTATAATACGATTCAGACCGCCGAAAAGTTTCATTTCGACGGCCTGAATTGTAGTTTATTTGGTTTCTATGGAAGCGCTGATTAAATCAGCACTTCCTTAGAGCCTCCGGCGGATGCACACGGATTTGCAAAGGAATGTGCCGCTTCGCGGCGCAAATCCGGTGCGGGAAACGCTTTAATCAGCGTTTCCCTATAATCCCCTCCGCCATATCCAGCATTTCCTCGGCGCTTAAGTTCAAGTCAAACCCCAGAAGCTGATAATAAAGTAATCATCCCGTTTCTCTTTCGCCTGCTCCCCGCACCCGCCATTTTCAGTGCACCTGTATATAAGAGTCTGCGGGCAGGGATGTGGTTTATTTTTTCCGTCATCCTCTGAGTCTGTTTATAAACAGACTCAAAATGCTTCACAAATAGAAAAGGAACCCCAATTAATAGGGTTCCTCGCATATCACGATTTGTCATGGTTTGCGTCGTTTACATCAGCATCATTCCCAGCGCAAAGAAATATAAAAAGATCAGCGTCAGAATACTGGCAAGAACAGAAATAATCAGTCCCGCAATCGCGAGTCCCTTTCCGCCAAATCCTTTGACAAGGGAAACGATACCGCAGATCATACCTGCCAGACATAAACCGATGTCCACAACAGGAATCCAGAAAAACACCAGCGCGAGAACACCACACACAAGCGACGCCACCGACGCCCCGTGAGTCTTATCCGGCACAGCGTCATACACGACAGCCTTCACCGGCTGTCCGAAATTCTGCTGGTTGTACTGCTGCTGTGCGCCATAGGGCACCTGATTGTACTGAGGCGCCTGGCCATAAGCATTTTGTCCGTACGCCTGTCCGCCCCCGTATGCCTGATTATTTTGTCCATACTGCTGGTTCGCGTAAGGCTGTTCGTTCTGCGGCACGCTCACAAAAGGCTGTTCATTCTGACCGTACTGACTGCCGTCCGCCCCCTGGTTATTGAAATTTCCGTCGTTATATCCGTAGTTTGTATTCTCGTCCATCGTTATGCTTTACTCCTTTCCTATCCTTACGCTGCTATAAAAGCCGCAACAGTGAGCAGCAGCATAATTACCAACAACACGATCTGAATAATCATAGCTGGCATGTTTTTCTTACCAAGGCTCAATTTGAATGTCAGAAGAGCCAGAAGCACGTTGACGGCAAGACCGATCATACCGAACATAAATACGCCGATAACCGCGTTCACCACTACCAGCACATTAAGCCATGCAGGAATATTCCGAATAGGCTCATAGGGTGCGCCATCCTCCAGATAAGTGCCGTTCACCGCCAGGCGGATCTTATTTCCGATCACTACAAGATTGCACTCAGCACCGGGGATACTGATCTGATGATCCGCCATCCAGATCACCCAGTTTTTGGATTTCATCTTGTATGTATCTCCGTCAACGATACACTTCGCGCCGCCGAAGGCTCCCCTCTTAAACATAATCTGATGAGGATTGCCCATGCTGTCAGTTACAGTCCAAATTCTTTCCATGATTTCTCTCCTTCACACTTGAAAACTTTAACCCCGACCACATGATTGTCAGTCGATAACGTCACTATTTTACAGTATTCTACAGTGTTTTGCAAGCATGCGGAGAAAGATTTTCACTATTTACCGTATTTTCCCATTTTGTGGACTGTCCTATTGTGATTTATGCATAGTCCCGCCTCTCAATCACCTTCACGCAGATCGCCGCTGCCACCGCCGTCAGAAGCAGTGAAACCATTATTGCCACCACACCCGCCTGCATAAACTTTCCTGCAAATGCTTCCAAATCAATTCCCATGCCCGCAGGCGTCATATCCTGTATTTCACCTACAAAAGAGCTCATGCCGAAAAACATCGCCATCCCCGGCACAACTCTCACAATATTGTTCAAATACTGCCAGTTCCCTTTTCCCTCCCCAAACACATAAAAGAAGAGAAACTCTAACGCCATCATCAGAATCCCGACCGCCAACTCGCACAACCCAAGCGCCACTGTCCAGAGCGGGAGCTCATATCCCATCAGCGCATACACGCCCCACAGAGCAGCGCAAAGAACACCCAGCAAAGCCATGAAAGACAGCCCGTACAGGAACCGTCCCGCCACCCTCTCTTTCACTGTCGCGGGAAGCAGCAGCAGAAATCCCCTGTTCTTCCCGGCGCAATACCCAAAGGGCGCCGTCGAAAATATGGAAGCCACAAAAAGCGTATAGGAACATGTCACCAGCAGGGACATTGTGCCTTCGGTTACGCTCTTACCCAAAGCCCATGCCAGCACAAAAAACGCCGGCATAAAATACATCTGTTTCCTCGTCAACACATAATCTATTTTCATAAAGTGTAATGCTCTCATCTCAAACTCTCCTCTCTCCCATTACTCAAAAATCCAGCCTCTCCGCGTCTGCCGCACTTCGTGCTCATAGATTTTTTCGTTATCATGTCAGGTAAAATCAAATGCTCACTTCGCTCGCGCTTGATTTTCTGCCGACATGATATAATGAATGACAATCTGGTCAATGGTCGGTTTCTCGAAGAGAAACGCGCTCCCCAAAAGCTCCGCCTTATCGCTTGGCAGGATCGCCTCGAATCCGTAAGCGTTCTCCTCCAGCCCGATCAGTTCCTTCTTAAGCGCCGGCGGAATCTTTGCGCTCTCGCCTTTTACCAGAAGGAAGCTTTCTATCAGCTCATCCTTCGCGTCGTAGAGGACTGTCCTGCCTCTGTGAATAAAGTAAATATAGTCCGCAATCTGTTCCAGATCGCTTAAGATGTGTGTGGAGAAAATCACGCTCCGCTCCCCGTCCATCACATACTCCTGCAATAGTTTCAGAATCTCCGTGCGCATCACCGGGTCAAGCCCGTTGGTTGCCTCATCCAGCACCAGCAGCTTCGTATCTCTGGCAAGCACCGACGCAAACATCAGCATCACTTTCATGCCTCTGGAAAAATCCTTAATCAGCTTATTTTCCGGCAGGTTCCAGTCCCGGATAAAGCCGTTGAACTGATCTGCGGAAAACGTCGGATAAAAGTCCTTCAATATGGTGCGAATATGCTTGATTTTAAAATGGTCGGGGAAATAGGACTCGTCTCCCACATAACCGATTTTCTCCTTGTAAGCCTGCACATCTTCCTCGCGGGACAGCCCGTCGATTTGCACCTCGCCGTCCGTACCTTTGAGGATGCCCGTGATCAGATTTAGAGTCGTCGTTTTCCCGGAGCCGTTCGCCCCCACATACCCCATAATAAAGCCTTTCGGCAGGGTAAAACTGATATCTTTTAAGTCAAAGCTCTTATAATGCTTGGACAGATTTTTTACTTCCAGCAGTTCCATCGTTTTCTCCTCCAAAATTTTATGTTTCCAACAAGTTATGAAAAATATCCGTCAGTTCGTCTTTGGACATCCCCATCGTTTTCGCCGTCTCTATCGCCGTGGACAGCCCCTCCTCAATCCGCAGAAGGTACTGTTCCCGCAGCAGGTTGTTGTCTGTGGGAAGCACTACGCTGCCCTTGCCCTGCATGGTTGCGATAAATCCCTCCGCTTCCAGCTCGCTGTAAGCACGGGTCGTCGTAATTACGCTGACACCCACCTCCTTTGCAAGCTGGCGGATGGAGGGAAGGGTCTCCCCCTCCGAAATCTGCCCGTTTAAGATTTGTTCCTTAAGCTGTTCCCTGATCTGCGCATAGATCGGCAGCTCGGATTGGTTCGATATAATAATTTTCAATGTATGCCTCCCTTAATCTTCTGCGCGCTCCGTCGTCACGGATTGCGCTATCAGTATATACTGTATATATACTATTATATACAGTATGAACAGTTTGTCAACACTTGTTATGAAAAAAGTGTCGCATTCGCAGGATATCTTCTGTCTCTGCTTATGCGCATAAGCAGACTCATGATGCTTCGCATCTTTCGTTCGCGTTGCTCGCCATAAGTTATCCAGCGAATGTGCTCATGCAAGCATGTCGCATTCGCTGGATATCTTCTGTCTCTGCTTATGCGCGCAAAAAGAGCGGGATATTATTCCCGCTCAAACAAGTTTCTTTTTGAAATTTCCCGAATCCCTAAAAATAACAGAATCACAATACTGATCCACTGTGATGTTGAAAAGAGCCCCCAATGACCTCTGACAGAATCTCCTCTCAGAAATTCCAAGAAAAATCTGACGCAGGCATACATCACCAGATACCTTTCAAAAATTCCGGAGAACCTGTGTCCGTCTTTTCGTTTCAGAAGAATCCATACAAGTACGCCGAAAATCACCAGATCGGCAAAAGCCTCCATGGCCTGCACCGGAACGAGCCGGATCCTGTTCGGCGCGTACAGGGAATCCGCATAGCTTATGCCTATGCACATCCGTGTCTCCCTGCCATAGCAGCACCCGACAGCCGCACATCCCGCTCTGCCCAGTGCATGCGCCAACGGCATGGCCGGAGTCAAAAGAGAAAGCGTTTTGACATAATCAAGTGAAAAATACCGGGATGCAGCCTTTACGGCAAATACCGCTCCAAACAGACCGCCGTAAAAAACGAACCCGCCGCTTATCATACTTCCGAGGTACTGCCTCAAATCCGCTTCTCCGCTTCCGATACTTCGCACGATATCCGGAAGTGCGAGCAGAATATAGAGAAGCTTCGCCCCCGCAACCGCTCCTATCGCAGCCCAGATATAGACATAAACGATATCTTCGAAGTCCTCCGATTTTATTCTTGTCGCCAAAAACAAGTATCCGATTCCCATCAGGAACCCCGCCGCGCCGTACAGACCGTATGCGCTTATACCATTTAATCCGGTCAATATTTCTTTCAACTCAGGCAGTCCTTGTCAGCGCAGCCTTAGCTCAACGCAGCCGCGGTTCCTAAAACACCGACACATGCCACGCACGCCACAAAGACAAGCGCACTGCCGATCACGCCGATCAGAGAGCATACAAAACCTGCCGTCCTCATGCCGCCGACAAAGCCTGCTTTTTTCGCACTGGATGCGCAGATCAAACCGATAATGCCTGTAATAAGGCCAATCAGCGCTCCCATTCCGAAAAACCACATAGCGATTGAAACGATTCCCAGCACCAAACTGGCGATCGCCGCGCCCTTTCCTGGTTCATTTCCGTTTGAAGTACTGCTTACATAATTGTTTCCGTCCATTTTTTCTTCCTCATCATTCATCTTTCTGTATATGACACTATAGGTATTATAATTTATTGTCAATAGAATTGCAATAAAAATGAAATCATGCTGAATTATGCAGAAAAAGGCAACTCAATAAGGCACCTCGCAACAAATACTTTCAAAAAAAAGGGAAATGCCCATTTATCAGCATTTCCGCCTCTTAAAAAGTAGCGTGCGTTAGAGGATTCGAACCCCCGACCTTTTGGTCCGTAGCCAAACGCTCTATCCAGCTGAGCTAAACGCACCCGTTCTGCCGCGCACCCTGTCATATAAACAGAACACCCCAGCAACATATGAAATTATATATAGTTTTTCGGAAAATGTCAAGGGTTTGCCGCATATTTTCTTCTTTCCGCACACACCACCCGCCCCGCATCCCCACAGACAGGAAAAGAGCCGCTGTACAGTGGTACAATGGCTCTCTCCTCTATGTTGTGCAGACCTTCGCAGTCTGCCCGTTTCTTAATACTTGTCGTCGTAATCTCCGTCCAGAGAAATCGTCGGCTCGCTGCTGTATGTAGGCGCAGCTTCCGCAAAGCTGCTGGTACCCATACCGCTGTTTGTCGCGAGCTGATATCTCGCCATAAGGTTCTTGAGAGTAACAGCCTGGTTGGAAAGCTCCTCGCTGGCCGCCGCACACTGCTGGCTGGTAGCCGCGTTTGTCTGTACCACGGTAGATACCTGAGAGATCGCCTGATCGATCTGGGAGATCGCCGTAGCCTGATCGTTGGAGGAAGTCGTAATGTTGCTGATCAGACCTACAATCTCGTCGATGGAGGTTACGATCTCGTCCAGAGACTTCGCCGTATCCTGCGCAATCTTCGTACCATTGCCAACCTTGTGGATCGTATCGTCGATCATCTCCGCCGTCTCGCTGGCTGCTGCAGCACTCTTCGCCGCCAGATTTCTCACTTCCTCAGCCACAACCGCAAAGCCTTTGCCGTGTACGCCTGCTCTCGCAGCCTCAACCGCCGCATTCAGCGCCAGAATATTGGTCTGGAACGCGATATCATCAATGGTTTTAATGATCTTGGAGATCGTCTCTGAGGATGCGTTGATGTCATCCATCGCACCGATCATGGACTTCATCTGCTCATTGCCGGACGTTGCCATCTCTTTGATGTTCTGTACCAGAACATTGGCTTCGCCTGCCTCTGTCGCGTTAGCCTTGGTACGCTGTGTCACTTCGTCCATGGAAGCGGTTACCTGCTGAATCGCGCTCGCCTGCTCTGTGGAGCCCTGCGCCAGAGCCTGGCTGGCATTCGCTACCTGCTCGGAGCCGACGGTAATCTGCGCGCTCGCCTCTTTTACGTTGCTCAATGTCATGTTGTTCTCGGAAAGCAGTCTGACGATCGCCTTGCCAAGTACATCCCTGTCGCTGCGGGGATTGGCCTCTCTGCTCAGATCGCCCTTGGAGATAGCCTCGGTAATTCTGGTCTGCTCCCTGATCGCATCCGCCATCTGCGCAAACTCATCAAGCAGCTCGCCCAGATCGTCATTGTAAATCTTCTCACAGTCTACATCAATATCGCCCAAGGTCATCTTCTTAGCCGCCACAGACAACTTCGACATAGGTCTTGTAATCGCTTTTATCAGGAACAGGCAATACATAATGGTAATAAGAACCGCCAGTACCATAACAACCACCTGCACAATTGTCAAACCAACCAGCTGCTGCTGGATTGTCGCTTCCTTCGCTTTGGTGTCCGCTTCTATCGTGTTAATCAGTTCAACGAGGCCGTTCTCCACGTCATCCGCGATCACTTTGCCGTTGACGATCAGATCGTTAACCGCCTGATCTACCTGCCCGGCCTTCGCCATATCAATATCCTTCTGTGTGGATTCATACCATAAGTTGATCTCATCCTCCACAGTCTGGTACTGCGCCTGAATTTCAGGAGACAGACTTACCATTCTTTCCTCGAAAAGATCCAGATACTTTCTGGCGTCCGCCTTATACTCCTCAATCATCTGCTCCTGCTGCTGCAGCGCGTCGGGATCACTATAGTATACAAACAGGATGTTGCGCACACGAACCTTGATATTACAGAAATCGGCAAATCCCTGCGTGATATCGAACTGCGCAAGCGCGCTGTTGTTCAGATTCGTCCGCGCCTTATTTACCATATTGGAGGACCATAAGCCCACTGCTGAAATGATGAGCATTAAACCCAGCATTAAAACACTAAACAAAGTAATCTTATTTCTGACTGTCATGTCATTAATTGAAAATTTCTTCTTCATGGTGAATTCTCCTTTTTATGATTGTTCTTCCTTGCGAACCTCTTCCATTGCTGTCACAATATCGTCCTGCCTGATCAGCTTCTCGGGGTCGAGCAGAAGCGTCACCGTATCTTTTGTTCTCGCCAACCCATAGACATACTTGTTATGCTCATGTTCTTTCCTTCCAAGGGACGGCGGCGGTGCGATATTTTCCTCCGCAATGGTATCAACATCCGCTAATCTCTCCACGATCAGACCGATCATGGTTGATTTTACATCAATGACGATAATACACGTCCTGTCCGTATATTCGCACGGTTCCATTTTAAATCTGACGCGAACATCAATCACAGGAATAATCTTACCTCGGAGATTGATCAACCCCTTGATATAATCGTCTACCTCGGGGATCGCTGCGATCGGCTGCATCGCTATGATCTCATTCACATAGCTAATGCTTATGCCGAACAGCTCTTTTCCGACCTGGAACGTCATGAACATTCCTTTTGGGGAGTCCTCCTCCAACAGCTCTTCCATCTCATCTATTTTTTCCTTTTTCATTAACTCTTCCGCCATGTACTATCTCCTTTCTCCGTCATGCATCAGCAATCCGGCAATATCAAGGATCAGTGCAATACTTCCGTCGCCAAGCTGCGTACAACCCGAAAGCCCTTTGACTTTCCTGACATAGGGCGGAATCGGCTTAACCACGATCTCCTGTTCCTGCAGCAGTTTGTCAATCAGCACACATACCTGACTGCCTTCATGTTCCAGCACAACGATGATTCCCTCTTCAATCTTATCGTTTGAATCGGGCAGATCATACCTCTCATTCAGGCGGATAAAGGGATAACATTCCCCTCTCAGCACAATGTATTCCTCGCCGCTCGGCTCGCTGATGAGGGAGTCTTCACCCACTCTCACAAATTCCTTGATCGACGCCGTCTCAATCACAAACGGGGAATTGCCTACCTGTACAACAATACCGTTGATAATCGCAAGCGTGAGCGGTATAACCAGAGTCATCTCCGACCCTTCAAACTCCACGCTGGAGATATCAAGCCTTCCGCTGATGGACTGGATGTTCTTCACCACCACGTCCATGCCAACGCCTCTGCCGGAGTACTCGGTTACCTCCTCCTTGGTGGAGAAGCCCGGCAGCGTAATAAAGCGGAAGATTTCTTTATCCGTAAACTCGTTGATCGGCTTATTTTCAATCAGACCCTTTTCCAGAGCCTTCTGGTACAGCTTCTCTTTATTCAGACCCTTGCCGTCGTCCTTAACGCTGATATAAACCTTGCCGCCCTCGTTCTTCGCCTCGAGCGTGATCTTACCTTTCGTCGACTTGCCGACCGCTGTTCTGTCAGCCGGATCTTCCTCAATACCGTGATCCACGGAATTTCTCACAAGGTGCATCAGCGGGTCCGTAATGTGCTCAATGATATTCTTATCCACTTCCGTGTTCTCACCGACCACTTCAAGCTCAATGTCCTTACCAAGCTTTCTGGACACGTCGAATACAATTCTGCGCATCTTCTGGAATGTATTGGTAAGGGGCATCATACGCATGGACATGATGACTTCCTGCAGTTCCGTTGTAATCTTGGAAAGCTGCCCGGACGCCTTCTGGAAATTGGAAAGCTCCAGTCCCGGCACTTTCAGATCCGGATTCTGCAGTACAACCGCCTCCGCGATTACCAGCTCGCCGATCAGATCCATCAGCGCGTCCATCTTCTCCACGTTCACGCTGATAATGCTCTGCTGCTTTGGCTGATTCTTCGCCAGCGTCTTACCTTTGCCGGCCTCCTTGGTCTTAACCACATAATCGCCGGGCTTAGGTCCTTCCTTCTTTGCTTCCTTATTACCGTTATCTTTTGCAGCCGCAGGCGGCGCAGCCTCCATTGCCGCTTCCTCTCGGCCAAATTCACTAAGCGCCCTGCCGTACTCCTCTTTGGTAAGTTCGTCGAAATTGATCTCCTCCGCCTCGGAGCTGTCAATTAACGCGATCACTTCCTCCTTGGAGCTCTTCGTCTGCAGCAGCATGTGAAAACCCTCTGCCACAATCACATCGGCGCTTGCCTCGTTGGAGAGAATGTCGTCCGGTGTGTAAAGCAGGTCTTCCGCGACCTCCTTTAAAGCATAGGTCGCTGAATAAGCCCTCAGATTGCTCATCTGCGTATCGCTTCGGTAATGAATTGAAATCCGATAAAAATGACTGTCGTCACCCGCCACCGGCGTGATATAGAACTGTGTCGGCTCAACATGCTTATTAGCCTGCGGCATCTGAATGCCCTGCTTCTTGATCTCGCCCTTTAGGCGTCCAAGAAACTCATCCAGATCTTCCACAAGCTGTTTTTCATCACCATCCGGCGTGTCGCCGTTTTTCAGCTTATCAAGCTCACCCGTCACAAAGTCCGAAACCGCAAGCACCTTCTCAACCAGTTCCATATGCGGCACATCGTCCGGATGGGATTCTCTCAGGTAATAGAACACATCTTCCAGTTTATGGGTCACTTTCGTTATGTTCTCATACATCAAAACGCCTGAGGAACCTTTAATGGTGTGCATGACGCGGAAAATCTCATTGATATCGGCATCATCGAAGCAATCAGCATCCTGTTTTTCCAATATTATGCCTTCCAGTTTTTCCAAGAGCTGTCCGCTCTCATACAAAAACATGTCAAGCATACTTTCTGTGTTGAATTCTTCTGCCATATTTCCTCCTCATCTTAAGGATTTCGTAACTGTTCCGTTTCCTCACAGTTACAGGATTTTTAAATCAGCCCAAGCTTTGTTAACACCTTTTCAAACTTCTCCACATCTATCGGTTTCCCGGCATAGGCTTCGCATCCAAGCTCAAACGCCATCTTTACATTGCGTTCGTCATTCAGCGCCGTCGTCATTATGACTTTCACACGCTTACTCTTGGGAATGCCCTTCTGCGCCTCGATATCACGGATCGCCTTCAGCACCTGATAGCCGTCCATAACCGGCATCATCACATCCAGACATGCCAGATCATAAGGTTCTCCATCTTCAAGCGCCATCATAAATGCATCCACAGCCTCTTCGCCATCCACCATCACGTCGCATTCTCCATAACGTGAGAGCTGCTTATCCATAAACTTACGGCTGGCGAAGTCGTCCTCAGCCAACAAAATCTTCATATGCGCTCAGCTCCTTTCTTCAAAGTAGTATCTATTTGCTCAACAGGCTGTAAATCTTCCCTGCAATTGCCGTAATCGGAGCCTGCTGCTGCACCGCGCCGATATCGAAAGCAACCTTGGGCATACCGTAAACAACACAGGTCGCCTCGTCCTGCCCGACTGTCAGCGCGCCGGCATTCCTCATCTCCAAAAGCCCCTTCGCCCCGTCGCCTCCCATGCCTGTCAGAATCGCACCTACCGCTTTATTTCCGGCAGCCTTCGCCACGGAGCTAAACAACACGTCCACAGAAGGGCAGTGCCCACTCACCTTTTCCGTGCCCCGGCACTCCACCTGGTAGCCGTCTCCCACCTTGACGAGCCGCATCTGCCTGTCGCCCGGCGCAATCAGCACCTGCCCCTGCATCACACGGTCCCCCGTCTGGGCCTCCTTCACAGCCACCTCGCATTGGTTGTTCAGACGGTCCGCATACATCTGTGTAAACCCGGGCGGCATATGCTGTACAATGACAACGCCCGGAATATCCCTCTTAAATCTTTTCACAACCTCAAAGATCGCTTCCGTTCCTCCCGTGGAAGCGCCGATCGCAACGATGCGGTCTCTGCCGCCGACCGGAGTGACATGACTCATAACGGCTGTACTGTCCACGCGTTTCAGCTTGCCGACCTTTGCTGTGGAGGCGATTTTTACCTTTGCCGCCAGCTCCTGGCTTAAGAAATCATTTAACTGATCCCTTGTCAGATTGGACGGTTTATTGACAAAATCTACGGCGCCAGCCTCAAGCGCATCGAATACCTTATTGTTCAACGAGCTGATCATCACTACCGGCAGCGGATACTGAGGCATCAGTCTCTTCAAAAACTCTATGCCGTTCATCTTCGGCATTTCCACATCCAGCGTCATGACGTCCGGCTTAAACTTGAGAATAGCATCTCTCGCCGCGTAGACATCTTCCACATCAGCCACAACCTCGATATTGGGATCTGCATTCAATCCCTGCACAAGCAGCTTGCGGAACATCAGCGAATCATCCACAACCAACACTCTAATCGGTCTCATGTCCTGCACTCCTACTTTCTATAAATTGATGGTTGAACATAATTAAATTTTACCATTTGGCGGTCAAGTCTCTCCGTCAACCCGATAAAGAGATAGCCGCCCGGCTCCATGTGATCGTAAATCCGGTTGATTAGCGGATATTTGATATCATCCTGAAAATAGATCATCACGTTCCGCAAAAATACAATATGGAATTTCTTTTTAAAGGTAATGGGATCCATCAGATTAAACTGCTTAAAAATCACCTGCTTTTTCAGTTCATCCTTCACCCTAAACTCATCCTGGCTGAGCTGCTTGAAGTAATGCCGCTTCCAGTTTACGGGCAGAGGTTCGATATCCTCCTTCAAATATACGCCCTTGGAAGCGTGCGCCAGAACCTTCATGGAAATATCCGTCGCCAAAAGCCGGGTGTCCCATGTATGATCAACACCGAAAAAGTCCTGAATAATCATGGCAAGCGTATATGGCTCTTCCCCTGTGGAAGACGCGCCGCACCAGACTCTCAGATCCTTCGTCCCCATTGTCTTGGCTTTGGCCCACGGCAGCGCCACATCTTTCATAAAATCAAAATGCTCGCTCTCCCGCATAAAATATGTATGGTTCGTGGTCAGAATATTCACCAGATCCGTGGCCTCGCTGCCCTTCGGATTGTGCTCCACCTTCGCCATAAATTCATTGTAATTCGCATAACCGTTGCGAACGAGATAATTCTCCATCCGTCCGCCCACCAGCACCCTTTTCTGGCTCAGATCAATGCCGTAGTGTTGCTTCACATAGCCAACTATCCTTTGAAACTCACCGTCGGTAATCATTTCTTTTACCTCCCCAAATTACCATCTTTTATTAAAGCATACAATTCCATAAAAGTCAATTTGTTCTCATCCGATTCCAAAGCTTGTCAAAAACCTGTATAATATCGGGATCATAGTATGTGCCTCCCCTTTCGCTGATCTTCTTTTGTCCTTCTTCCGGAGTGCAGGCACCCTCCCCGTACCCGGGCGCCGTCATCTCATCAAAGTCGTTTGCCACAGCCGCAATCCGCGCTTCCAGCGGGATCTCGCTGCCGGACAGCGCCGGATATCCGGACCCGTCCCAGTGCGCATGATGGCATCCGGCAATCTGCCTCGTCATCTCCAATGCGCCGCTGCACTCCTGATCCGCCGCAAATTCCCCGATTACTTCTTTGCCAAATTCCGTACACTTTTTGATATATTCCAAATTCTGCCTGTCCGGCCCGCCATCGTCCGCGATCTCTTCCCCCGACATAAGGAACCTTCCCACGTCATGGAGCCTTGACGCAATGCCGATGTTCTCCACAAACTCGTCCGTCACTTTATCCTCAAATACCGGGGAGAACTGCATCCCCTGCGCAAGCAGCCTGCAGTTATAACCCACATTGCCCCGGTGCACGCCCTTGTCATCGTCCTTCTTTTTCATAATCTGCGTAAGCGCCCGAAGCACATTGGCATGTTCTCGCTCAATCTGATTCTTCTGGTCTTCCACCAGCCGGTGCATCATGCGGTTATAATCCGCCATCTCCTGCTGCATGCGGTAGCTGCTCAGGTGGTTGTTCACCCGCATCAGAACCTCAATATTGTCAAAAGGCTTCGGTATAAAATCCACGGCTCCCGCCAGAAACGCTTCCTCCTTCTCCTTGCTGGTATTTAATACCGTGATAAAGATAAAGGGAATGTCCCTGGTTGCCTGATCGCTCTTCAACATCCTGCAGAACTCAAGCCCGTCTATCTCCGGCATTGACAAATCTGAGAGAATGAGATCCGGTCTGGTCTGCTTCATCAGCTCCAGCGCCTCCTGCACGCTTAAAGCCGTCAATGCCTCATATCCTTCATGCGTGAGAATGTTTTCCAGAATGGTCACATTCACACTGATATCATCCACAATCAGAATGGCAGGCGCGTTTTTCTTAACATTTTCATTTTCCATAAGTTATCCTCCTGCTATTCTGCGTTCCACAGATCTCCAACCCGCTCCGTGATCGCGTCCTTCAATCTGCCGTACATATCCATGCTCTTGTCATAATTGGCTTTTCTGATCGCCATCTCCATCCGCAGCTCCTGCCGCTTCAGATCGTCGTCTCCCGACGACTCGATCAGCGCCTTGAGCGTGGAGGCGAGAAGTTCCGCCTTATCCCATGCGCCCATCTCAATGGAAAGCACCAGCTTATCCATGCGCTTTTTTAACTCTTCCCTGTTTTCCGCCTCACCGAACTGCATGAGACTGTCTACGTTCTGCCCTTCCCCTTCCTTCATGTACTCGGACCAGTTCACATAGACCTGACTCTGCTTGTCGTCAAGCACTTGTTCGCTCTTCAGTTTCACGGAAAAAGAAAATGTACTCCCCTTCCCCTTTTCACTCTCCACGTGGATGTCGCCGTTCATCAGCTCCACAAGCTGTTTCGTGATGGCAAGCCCCAATCCCGTTCCGCCGAAGCGTCTCGTAATTGAGGCATCCACCTGGCTGAAACTCTGAAATAGGCGGTCCTGCTCTTTCTGGGAAATACCGATGCCGCTGTCCCTCACCATAAAGAACAGCTCAACCTCGTCATTGACTCTTCTGGTCATTCCAACTACCAGATTGACATAGCCCACCATGGTAAACTTGATGGCATTGGACAAAAGATTATTCAGGATCTGGACAAGACGGAGTTCGTCGCCAATCAGCTTCCTTGGAATCTTCTCGTCGATATCCACGCTCATGTGGAGTTCCTTTTTATTCACCACCGCGCTGTGGGTTGCGACCACCTTATCCATCATTTCCTGAAAGTCAAAGGGCTTTTCGTCTATGACGAATTTGCCGGATTCCAGCTTCGCAAAATCAAGAATGTCATTGATGATCGTCAGCATATTGTCACAGCAGCTAAGCACAATATCGAGCGTCTTTTTCTGTCTTGGATCCTCGACCTCCTCCACGAGCTCCATCACATGTCCCTTTATGCCGTTGACGGGTGTGCGCAGCTCATGGGTGACGTTCGCCGTAAACTCATTTCTCGCCCGGTTGTTCTCGCTCTCCTTCTCCTTCAGCTCCCGGATCCGCATATTCATATTTTTCTGCGCGGAAATATCCTCCGCAAGAAGCAGATAGGCGTCCATCCCATCCTCGGGAAAAATGCGGACATTGACAGAGAAACAGGAGTTGTTACTCCTGTACATCGTCATCTCCTTAACGCCCTTCATACTCGTCTTTACAAAGGTGATAAAACCGTCCGGCGAATTGGGAAAATCCTGCCGGAATATCTGGGACATCGTGCACCTGGTCAGTTTATCCCGGTCATATTCCAGTCTGGCCGCCGCCGTCTGATTGCCGTAAAGTATGCTTCCCTCCTCATTGAAGAGCAGGACAAGCTCCATCGTCTCATCCGCAATCCGGGAATTTAACCATTCAAATTCCATGCAAACCTCCTTGCGGAGAATGCCGCATTCCGGCATTCTCCCGCGTGAAATTTAGTGCTTTTTGGCGTTCCGTCCAATGGCGGGATGGCTTTAGAAGCACTTTTCACGCTGTTAGTTCGGAATATTTTCGTTGATCACGTCAATAAACTGCTCGTATACTTTTTTAATCTCCTGCCACAGCTCGTTCGCACGGGCCGCGTCCACATCCTCGGATGCCTTGTTCCTCAGCTCCTCCACCAGCGTGGACACCTTCTCGTAAATCGGGGTAAGACCCAGATTTCCCACTACACCCTTTAAAGCGTGGGCGCACTTGTATGCCTCCTCGAAAGCGCCGGCCTCAATATTCGTCCCCAGCTTCGCATAATTCGGGTCACCCGGAAATTTCCCGAGGAACTTCTGGTAAATCGCGTCATTCCCCATAAATCGTTTCAGGGTGGTCTCCACATCCGCCCCGCACTCCTCCAGCCGTTTTCTGAATTTGTCGTCCATAGCACTCTTTCCTTTCTGTTCCGAAGTTATAATTATGACAATGACAAAGAGACTGCAAAACATTCCGCATATGTTTTACAGTCTCCGTCGCCTGGTCTATCTTACGTAAAATTAAACATATTGATCACTTCAACAAGGTTGAAGAAATCCTCCTTAGCAAGCTTAAAGCACTCTACCACATCTTCCGAAAACTGTCCGCATTCCCCATTTAAGATCATCTGATATGCCTCATCATTGCTGTATGCACTTTTATATACCCTCTCGCTCACCAACGCCTCGTACACATCGGCGATGGATACGATCTGCGCGCTAATCGGGATTTCGTCTCCCGCCAGATGATCCGGATATCCTCTGCCGTCGGCTCTCTCATGATGGTGGCGGCAGATCTCATAGCAGTACTGGTAAAACTCATCCTGATACTGCGGCTTGAAGGACTCCAGAATCTCGCAGCCGATGGTGGTATGGGTTTTCATCACCTCAAACTCTTCCGTCGTCAGCTTTCCGGGCTTTAACAGAATAGAATCCGGTATGCCGATCTTACCTACATCGTGAAGCGCAGACGCTCTCGCAATCTGGTCGATCTGCACAGGCGTAAGTCCGTACTTCGGAAAATATTTCGCGAGATACTTGAGCAGAATCCTCGTCAGGTACTTAATTCTCTTGACATGATCGCCCGTCTCAATGCTTCTGAACTCGACCACGGAACCGAGGGCATCAATCATGAACTCGTTATTTTCACGGATCGCCTTTTCCTGCTCGCGGATTGTCACTTCCTGCTCTTTCAGTTTAATTTCCAGATTTTTCTTGCTCTGGTAAAGCTCAATGATGTTATTCGCACGTCTCTTGATGATCGCTGACTCAAAAGGCTTGTGCATCACATCCGCGATACCGTACTCGTAAGCCTTCTCTTCGCTCTCCTGTGGTGTCATGCTGGTAATCAGGATGACCGGAATCTTCGCCAAGAGATCTTTCTCTTTCATGTAGTCGAGCACACCGAAGCCGTCCATAACCGGCATGATAACGTCGAGCAGTATCAATGCAATATCATTATTTTTCTCAATCGCTTCTATCGCTTCCACTCCATTGGGCGCTTCCACGATATCGTAATCAGAATCAAACATAAGACTTAATATCGTTCTGTTTACTTCCTCGTCGTCCACAATCAGCAGCTGCTGTCTGGTTGCATTTTCGCTCATATCCTCCGATCAATCCACCTTAAAACCGGCGAATCTTCACCCTCCTTTTTCCCTGATTTTCTATGTAATCTCTCTAATCAACATATAATAAACAAATTATACATATTTTTGAGGGGAATGTCAACGGGAGTTTCACTCCTGATAGCGTAAGTGGTTTCTGCGGAAAAAATGTTTGTTTTATGGTAATCAATTACATAGCAGAAATGCTTCTTGTGATCGTGGGTGAAGAAAAACGTTGCAATGTGTTTTTGCTAAAGAATATACTTAAGGAAGCGCTGATTAAATCAGCACTTCCTTAGAGCCTCCGGCGGATGCACACG
>ERZ779637.484-NODE-484-length-25694-cov-6.523850_pt1 | contig 25694 bp, 23 predicted proteins | sample MGYA00514196_ERZ779637 | MGnify/ENA primary metagenome ERZ779637 (study PRJEB29562, sample SAMEA4376700) | mouse gut metagenome | isolation source: Cecum | study: EMG produced TPA metagenomics assembly of the A DSS colitis mouse model was used to assess the...
TTCGTCTTCCTCTTCGTAATACTCCTCCGAATATTCCGCCTCGTCTTCCTCTTCGTAATATTCCTCTTCGGAATCATACTCAAATTCCAGATCTTCTAAATCATCCCACTTATTGTTATATTCTCCGTCATCGGTTTTTCCGCCCCGAAACCCAAACAACTTCCTCATTCACTACATCCTTCCTCATGATTAACTGCTGCTGCGTAATAATTCTGTAACATTATAACATCGCTTATCTGCTGTTTCAAGCTGTTTACATAAATTCCCATCTCAAAAAATTCTTAATTTTTCATAAGATTTTACGGGAAAATTTTTCTGTCGATGGATTACATAAAATAATCATTGACTTTTTTCGCAACAAATGACACAATAGTACTGCAAGGTTTACAAATAATATTTGTTTTGAGAAAAGGGGAATTCAAGATGATGTACATGCATTATTGTAAACGTTGTCATCGCATACATATGCTGAACGGCCATAAAATGAGCTGTCCAAAGTGTTCGGATGCTTTGGCTGAACTGCGGATTCCGTATATGACTTACGTCAATATGGATCTTCCTGAGCGCGAAGCATTTCATCTGCTTTGCCAGGATGAAGAAAAACTTAAGGAATTAAGCACAATCTACCGTATGTACAAGTACAGCAAATGGTATAAAGAACAGCAAAACCAAAACATTCCAAGCGATGACAATATTTCTGCTACTGCAATCCGGTAATTAACAAAAACAGCGTTAAGAACGATAAAAGTTCTTATCGCTGTTTTTTCTTTACTGAAAACTTTTATGTGTCAGCGTTTTCCGCCGCCACGCCCTTGTACAGATTAAGGCACTCCACAAATCTGCGGGCCAGAAGCTTCCTGCCTTTATCGTTCAGATGAATATGGTCTTTAAGATATTCCGATGCATTGTTTGCATTCATCTCTGAGTACAGGTTGTCTATATAGGACACGGAATTCTCATAACACACATTCGATTCCAGCATTGCATACGTAGCAAGCGGTCCTACGCCGTAATCCGTAATATCGGAACTTAAATATTCTCCGTTTTCATCCAGCGCATATGCATATGTGGGACTCATAACCATAATCCGGATATGCGGATAGGTCTGCTGAATCAATTGGATTCCGGCGGCCAGAGCGCCTGTAAAAAACTGGATATCCGTCGGATTATCCGTATTAATCGTTTTTCGTCCTCCCAGATAGTCATTGGCATCATACATGATTGCAATTACATCTACCTGTTCAAAATCAATACTGCGAAGCAAATCCATACTTTCCTGCAGATCACCAGAAACCTCCGGCAGCGCTTCCAGCGCTGAATCTACCACCTGCCAGTTATCAACAGCAAATGCGGCAGTCAGCCAGTAAAAACTGAACGCGTCAAAAACATGTTCATCCGAATACGTAGGGCGCATGGCCGTCATATAGCTGTCAGCCACAGAACAGTTATATACCTTTGCATTTTCTCCCAATTCCTTTTCAATCAGATTCGCAAGATTGTCCTCATCATTTCTGTCATCTGCAAAAGGAGCATTGCCCAGGCACACCACGGTAGTTATTCCGTCATCCTCCCGTCCTGCCAGATACTGCGGATTTAACGGCAGAATATAATCCATGGATTCGATATCATACTCGGGATTGCTGATGCTTACATCCGTATCGTCTTTTATTCCCTTATTCCAGATTGCCAGCCGAACCGCCGCAAAAATCACAATGCAAACTGCCGCCCCGAGAAAAATATAATGAAGGCTTACTTTTCCCCTTCTTTTTGGGGGCGCATCTTCCTCTGTGTAATCCTCGTCTTCTTCATTCAGATCCATAAAAACAAGCTCATCATCTTCCATAGGCCTGTTCTGATCTGCCTCCGCATTTTCGTCTTCTTCAGCTATATCGTCAATGAATAGATCTTCAAAATCCTCTTCCTTCTCATACTCCCATTTTTTCTTCATATACTACCTCCGTCGGTACATTTTTACAGTATTCATCTTACTATTATAATCATGCCATGTAAAGTTAATCAAAAAGTTTTAAGAAAAAATACCAAAAATCTTTATAAATTAAGATTTGCTTTTTCATCCACATAAACCGCATAACCATCTATCGTATCCAGCAGTCTGAAACCGCAGGATTCCAGATTGCCCTCCATGAAACGCCCGGAATCCCAGATAATGTAATGTACTTCGTATTTCCTTGCCGTCTCCGCCAGTTTATCCGCACTGACAAAACCGTCCGGCAGGCCAAGTTCAAAAAGTTCATACATTTCATTGCCGATTTTCCATCGTTCTACAATCATTTCGCGCCCGTAAGGCATACATACATACGGCGTATACTGACGTACATATTGCACCATTTCTCCGGGAAAAACCGCCCTGACCTCCCGTCCCTCCACCTGGATCTCATCGCAGATCTTTACTACCGTTCCGGGAACATGATAAGGATTTTCAGCTTTTGAAAAATAAGAATTATCATATACGTAATCGCCGCATACCATTATAATTCCGCAAATTCCCAGCAGAGCCATGATCCGCCTGATACCGGAAACTTTTAAAACCACCCTGACACCGGCATACGCTATAACTGCCGTCACCGGCAGCAGCCACAAAAAGCGATAATAAATCTCCTCATCCAGATACCCCGAAATCAGATATGCAAAAACCGGACAGGCAAAAAAGGCTGCCAGAACAAGAGGAAGAACTGCAAGTATCAGCTTTTTCTCCCGTACTCTTTCTTCAAACAACAGATAAAAGACCGCTGTCAGAAATAACGCTCCGATCATACCGGTTCCCGTATATTCTTTATAAATCTGTAATATTTTTCCACTCACTTCCAACATTTTTACAAAGCCTTTCTCCATCTTATCCCTGAATTCTTCTCCCTACTGAAGCAAGATATAAAAAACAGCAAAAAACGCCGAAGGCAATACGCATACCGCAGCATATATAAATGCTCTATAGTTACGATAAGCCAAAGAAATAACCAGTCCCCCTGTCCCGATCAGCGCCGCGCATAAAAAAGTGCCGAAACTGCTGCACAGCCAGGAAGCCGCCGTCGCCAAAACCATTAAAATGCCCAGACGAAGCTTTTCTTTACTCCCCTTCCGCCGCGGCCTTTTGCTCTCCGGCGACGACTCATAATCCTTCCGGTATTCCCGGCCCGCCTGAAGAAGACACCAGAACAGAAACGGAATAATCAAGCTCCCCAGCACAGCTTTTCCCTGGCTGGTTCTTGTCATCAAAAACGTTTCCGACGTATAAAAAGAATAATTGCCAAAAAGTATGAGCAGCGACACAAACAGCATAAAATAGGGAATTCCTTCCTCCTGTCCGGCAAACAGCAGGTTTGCAATACGGCTGTATATTAAATAACATAATAACAACAAAACGCCACCCAGGATGCTTTGTGCCAGAATCGTAGCGTGAATACCGCTGACCCGGCTTAAAAAGGCGATCCAGACCGGAAACGGCGCCAGGCCATGCCGCACGTCAAGCTGCGTAGACTCACCGGTATACGGAATCGTCCGATACATCTTTCCGCTTGCTTCCGCCGCGGCGGAAACCGGAATATAAAAAGCATCATCCCCATCGGCAAACGCCAGCATGCCGCTCATAATCACCTGATACAAAACAAGCGCGATAAAAACACACCATACGGCTAACCCCAAATACGCTTTAAACCGTTCCTGTTTATTTTCGATTTTCCAGGGAATACTTCCCGACTTTTGAGCCTTCACGGTCCGCGGCTTTTTAAAACGGTAAACCAAAAACCATCCCGCTCCGGCCAGCGCACCCGTCCCGGCCAAAAAAGCAAATCCATATACCACTGCGTCAAAGCTGCCGGAAGTCAGAATAAACGCCAGCGCTACTCCCTGAAACAAAGCCCACATTACCATATAACCGCAGACAAGCGCCGTCCCCGCCCGTTTTTTGCCGCTTTCCGTCCCCATTCCCGCAAAGGGAAATCCAAGACATGCAGGAACCGCCAAAAGCCATAGAAACAGCATACAAAAAGAATATATCCCCGCCACCTTTATTTCCTCCTAAAACATCCTGCCCGTAAAGGCCAGAAGCCTGTTAAAACCAATCCGTTTTTTTATTCCCTCCAGAACCATGGAATACGCCAGACTGCAGATAAGAAGCACCGCAAAAATTAATCCCGCATACCGGAAGGAATAGATAAACTCCTGATAAATCGCCATATAGAAAAAAGTATGCACAAAATAGATATTCATGGAATGTCTGCCCAGGCAGCATAAAGCTTTCCGGATTCCTGCAAGCCGTGACAAAACGCCCGCTCCAAACCATGAAAATACCAGTGCAACCGGCGCATCCACCAGATACCCAAATTCATGGTATATTACATAATTCTGACGAACCACCACACACACGGCAAGCAGCAGCACACCGCATATGCCCTGTATTGCACCGGAGATTTTTATAGCAAACAGCTTCTCAAACCAGCTTCCCCTTGCGGCGGCAACCCCGAAAAGAACCACAAAATAATACCGTTTTACATCCGGATTCAAAGTCAGTGTAACGGGAAGCAGAACCCCTAAAAGTATGATATAATTCCCCATCTTTTTTGCCGCATAGTCAAGCAGAGGCGTCAGAAAAATAATTAATATGGCCAGTTCCATGTACCACCATGTCTGGTTTATGGTCGGCGTTTTATAAGTTCCAGCCAGTCCCAGCGCATCCACCAGACCGTACAAAATTCCCTGCCAGCCGTATCCATACAATCCCATATAATTAAATTTGTAAAACCAAAGTATGTTTACACTGATAAACATTGCGGAAAAATGCGCCGTCAGCTTCAGATAGCGCCCCACCGCCTGTTTATAAAGAGCCTGCATCGGCGTCGGCATGTCCGCCTTTTCCTCAGCCGCCATAATCCCCTTTACAATCCCGTAAGCGCTTAAAAAGGCAAATACCGCCACACAAATATTACCAAAACCGCTCAGCAAAAGAAACGTGTCTATGGAAAAAGGCCGGTAATCTACCTGCATGACGCTTACACGTTCATAATGCTCAAACAAATGATAAAACAAAAGGCACAAAACCGCCATTCCTTTTACCAGGAGCGTATCCTCTTTTGTAAATTCCCGTTTCATTCCCGGCTCCTTTCCGCCAGACCGTATAAAAACGGAATGGTAAACATATATGGATAAGCATAACGAGGATGGAGATAAAAACAGGGCGAAGCCAGACAAATCAGAAGACTTACCAGCAACGGCGTTAAAAGCGCCGTCATACTTTGATTTTTCCTGCGCGTATAACTAAACAGAACTAACATTGCCCATGTATAAGCCCCCACGTTCTGCAGCAGACCTAACGGGGTAATCCGGTCAGCCAGACGATAGGAAAATAAAAGTACCTTCTCCGATGTTTTAAACAGCCCCGTTTTTTCAAACAAATCGTATTCTGCCTCATAGCGGGGCGCATTATTGACCTGCGGATCAAACCAGCCGTAAACATGCGCCAGAAAGGCTTCCGCATAAACGCAGGGATGTTTGAAAAACTCCGTAAACCAAACCCGCAGATATCCCAAAATCTCCCGGCCCGATACCTGCCCGCAGGCATAATAAAGACTCTTAACCGGATCTGCCAGATCCGGATCATACGCCGCAGCCGCCTCATCCACATCTTTCAAAACCGCTTCTATAGCCCGTTTCTCTTCATCCGTAATCTCCTGCCGGTATAATTGCAGATAACGCGCCGTCTGCTGAAAAGGAAGGGACAGCATCTCCGCCGCTTTTCCCTTTTCCGCCGAAAGACCCGTTGCCAAAATATTTCCCGTCATCCGGGAAAGCAGTACGGGAATCAGAAACAGAAACAAAAAAATCCGAAGCCGTTCCCCTCTGCCGGACTGCTTCCACCACACTGCGCATAATACAATTCCCGTCAGAAACAACACATAAAAGCCGTTATTCCGCAGCAGACTCATTAGAATTTCCACGGCCAGCAGGACAGCCGTAAAACCCTTCTGCCTAAGCCGTCCCGGATCAATCCGAACCTCCGCAAGCAAAATTACATACCAGATAAACGCCGCAGCAAACGGAACGTCTTTAATCGCCGTAGACGCAATATTTGAATACATCGGGGAAAACACATAAACGCTCAGGATAAGGAGCAGGATCGGATGGGATACCGCCCCTCTGGCAAAACGCCGCCCGGACAGCCACCAGACCGTCCCCGCGAGAGCCGACGCCAGCATACATGCCTGCAGCAATACATAAATCCAAAGCCCCACGGAATAACTTCCGGTAAGCCGGTAAAAAAGCTCCGTACAGCCTCCTGCCAGAAGCGTATGCAGAAGAGGGTGATGAACCGAATAGGAAGCCCTCCCGATTACCTGTTCAATCTGTCCGATCACGTCATAGCACAAATTTCCCGGAAAACTCAGAATCAACACCGGCATCCATAACAACAGAAGCAAAAGGAATACCTTCAGAAAACAATACTTTCCGAAAATCCACCGGCTGCCCCTGCACTGCCATGGACTCCCCGCAAAGCGTTCATAAACATACTGAAGCAAAAACAAAGCATGCCGGAGAAATATCGTCATCCCCAGAAATGCCGCCACAAATTTGATAAAATTCACAACACTTCCAAAGCAATAATCCCAGCTGTTAGTATCCTGAAAACTTCTGCCCATATATATGCAAAAGGAAAAAAACGCCGGGAGAAACACCGCCCCTTTCCTCACGCTTCCTTCAAACTTTTCCATATATTTTAAGAATCCCAAAGACAGAATAAATAAAAGTACGGAGAGAAAACTGTATTCACCCAGCAAATGCGCTGCCTCCGCCAGAAGGTAATCAACAGTCTCTTCAAAATTCGAAGAAAGCTCCGGTCTTTGAAACCGTACCGTAAAGGCAAAGCTGACCAAATATGCTTCTATCACCCATATCAGCTTTTTCATTCCGCATTTTTCTTTCATTTTAATCTCCGTTTTTCCGCATTAATTCATATACATAAATCTGATAATAGCTGTCATCATTGGAAAAAGGTTCCTCCCGGAGCAGTTTCAACCCCGTCTTTTCCGCATTTTCAATGTAGGCGGCCGAAAATACATATGTTCCGCCAAGGCTCTCGAAAGCTTCCGTGTCCATTTCAAAACCACTGAAATAGAAACCGCCTTTTTCTATTGTATAATAACCGGGGATCTGTGCCGAGAACAGATAACATCTGTTTCCCCACCCGTCAAAATAATCCGTAAGATACGGGCTTTTATCAAGCTCCGGTTTTATAATCTGCCGAAACGCATGTTTATATTCCAACGGATAATTATTGGAATACCCGTCCAGACAATAAAAACCGTTATATAACGCCGCCGCCGGACAAATGCCCAGGGATGCGACCCGGTAATCTTCCTGCTTCTGTCCTGTCGTCTCATACAGGTATTCTTCAATCTGCGCGTAAATATCCTCAGCATAAAAATCCTTCCAGCTGATACCGGAGGTTTCTCTTCCAAGAACGGCTTTTACGTTATCTTTCCAGACGCCTGCGCTTCCTGCATCAATTGCTGCAGCCAGAAGCGCCGCAACAATGATTCCTTTCGCCCAAACCGTAGTCTTTTTTCTTTTGCCGTTCCCCTCTGTGACCTTGCAAATTCCGTACAGCCACTGAACTGCAAGTCCCAAAATCGTATACCATAAAGCAGGATACAGCCAATAGATTCTGTCAAGCTGAAACCAGACCGCCGGACCGCCGATCGACCGCCGGACCGCCACAACCGGTTCCCATGTATAAAACGCACAAAGAAAGGCTGCTGCAAACGCTGCTCCCACAAAACAGATCATTCGCTTCCATTCCCTGCTCCTCCATTTTTTCTTTAAGATCCCGGCCGTTATTATCCCGGCTGCCAATAAAACAATCCACCTCTGGTAAGCCTGCGCATGCTCCAAACCATGCAAAAATGTCTGTATAAGGCGCGCAAAAAAAGGTTCTGCCGCTATTATCATCTCCTCTTTGTGCGTCACATAGCCCCCCTTAACGCCTAAAATCTGGGAAAAAAGCGTCTGATTGCAGAACAGCCAGCTTATCAGCAGCACCATACAGCCGGAAAAAAAAGCCTTGCTTTTTCTGGCAGGCTTCAAAACAAGCCAAGCCAAGAATGATAAGCCAAGAACTACAAACCCGGACAGCACAAAAGAAGAGGCGGCGGCATACGCCGCAAGCAGCAGCAATAACCCCGCCTGCATGAAGCGCAGCTTTCTCCCTGGTCCCTGCATTGCGCTCGTATCAGCCAGCTTCCACAAGGCCCACGCCGCAAGGGGCACACCGTACATAGACAGGCCATAAACCGGCAAAAGCGGAAGATACGCAAATAAAACGCCGCAGATACAGCCTGCAAACGGCGTAATCTTCAGCCGCACCAGCCATAGATACATACCGGTAAATCCCACCAGGGCGGAAACATACCAGGTCGTGACAAACGCGGCAAAAGGCGGCAGAATTTTATATAACAATACAAAAAGCGGAGCCGGCGGCGTCAGGGCGTTCTTGCCGGCGCCGTTCATAAATTCGGGAATCGGGCTGTCTTTAAAAAGATATTTCGCCTGATACAGATAGCACAACACTTCTCCGTCCATCTGATCGTGATACACAAAAACGCTGTCGGTTCCAAGCACGGCGAAAAGTAAAACCGAAATTCCCGTCAGGCACAGTCCCGCGGCCAAACATATTGTAAAATTATCCCATGGTTTCTTTTTTCCAGTCATCACCATTCCCATTCAAACCGTTCAATATCGTCTTCCGAAAGCTCCGCGCCGATCTGCACCTCGATAAACTGCAGATCGCTGACCGCCCGCATGGCATGCAGCTGCCCCTTTACAATATATGCCACATCTCCTCTGCGCACATTGCGCACATGACCGTCTATCAGCAGTTCTCCCACTCCGTCCACAATCGTCCAGATCTCATCCCGGTGATAATGTTTCTGATAGCTGATAGACTTTCCCGCCCGAATCATCAGATGCTTGGTCAGAGACTTCGTCTCGTCGTCATACTGATTATAATCCAATACCTTATATTCTCCCCATCGGCGTTCTTCATACATGGGACGGATGTTCATTTCCTGTACATATGGTTTGATAAAAGAACTTTTATGTTTGTCCGACACCAGAATTCCGTCAGGGCTTGCCGCCACCACCATATCCTTAGCTCCCAGTACCAGCACGGGAATGGAAAGCTCATTAATGACATGGGTATTCACACACGATTCCCCCTGCCTTGCGGAACCGATATTTTCCTCCGACATCTCTTCCGTCAGCGTATTCCAGGTTCCCAGATCTTTCCACTTTCCGGCATAAGGTATCGCCGCCATATATACATGATTCTCCAATATCTCATAATCGAAGCTTTTCATGGGAAGCTTTTCAAAGTCTGCATGGAAAGCCTGCATATCTTTTGCATCCGTATATTTTCTTAACAGCTCCGTCAAAAATCCCAGCCGGAACGCAAAAACTCCCGTATTCCACAACGCGCCCCTCTTCAGCAGTTCCCCTGCTTCTTCCTCCGAAGGCTTTTCCACATACCGAAGCACTTTCAGGCAGTCTGCTCCGTTTCCGGAGACAGGAAGCTTTTCACCCGGCAGAATATATCCATATTTTGCGGACGGATACGTAGGCTTGGTTCCCATCAGTAAAATATCCGCCGTATTTTGAAAAAGAGTCTCATCCAGGCAGGAAAGCTTTTCAAAGTATTCGTTATCAACATACGTATCCACCGGAAGCACCAGTACGGTTTCTTCCCGGGAGACGCATTTTTCATAAGCCAAAAAGGCCGCTGCCATTGCCACCGCCGGAAATGTATCTCTTCTTGAAGGTTCTTCGATAATACCCGCTTTCCAGCCGATCTGACTGCGGATCGCATCCACCTGCGCCCCCCCCGTCACCACATATACGTCTTCTCCCATACCGGCTTCGCAGATCTGACGATATATACGCTGAATCATGGACTCATAATCACCGTCTTCATTTTGTAACAGCTGTAAAAACTGTTTGGAACGCGCTTCATTGGACAGAGGCCAGAGACGCCATCCCGAACAGCCGGAAAGTAATACGATCTTCATTGGTATACCTCCTGCATACCTGTTTTTCTTTTGCTTTTTTTATTATACATCACATCGATTCCTGCGTCCAGCAAGTCCATGCCGGCTGCCGCATAGGGAAGGGTCATAACAAAATACGGCAGAATATAACGTCCGCTTCCTTCCCAGGCCAGATAAAAAAGAGCGCCTCCCAGCACCGCTGCCGGAAGCGTATAAAGTAACAGCCCGCCGGAAAACATATCCCTTTTTGGGTTTTTCGCAAACAATCTCCTGGCCACAAAAAACAATGCCGTGAAATATATCAGAAACTGATATTTATCCATAAAGAAACGTGTTATGAAAAAGCCCGCGCCGGAGTAAAGACTTTCCACGGCCGGATGCCTTTCGTAATATTTTCCCGCGGTAGAATCATAACAGGCGTATCCCGTGTTCAGCCACTCCGCACGAAATTTGTCGAAAAAGAACCGAAACGTATAAGCAGGATCTTCCGAAAACGCTTTTAAACGCTCCTTAAATGCCTGCCTGCTGATACGGACCGCTTCCCTCTGATCATAATCCGCCGCATTGGCATATGTTTCAAAATTAAAACCGTTGTACCATCCCGGCGCATACTCGGCTTCCTGTAGTCCCATAACCAGATGAGAGATTCCCGGCACCCCGTCATTTAAGGAACTGCCGGAACGATCTTCATAATACCGTACGGCAAGTAAGATGGCTCCGCCGCAAAATACCGCCAGCAAAATTACATAGATCAGATAAAACGGCTTTCGTTCTTTAAAAAGATATACCGTTAAGGTCAAAACGACGGCAATTACTAAAATCAGCGTATTTTTCCGAACCGCAGAGGCTCCCGTAAGCGCAAGAAGGCTGAGCCCAAAAAAAGGCAGGCTTTCTTTTCCTTTTTTTTGGATTCCCGCAAGCAGCATCCACACCCCCAAAAAGCTAAATGCAAAAGACGGAAGTTCTCCGTACACAAACGGTGTATACCAGAATAAAGGCAGACAAAAAAGAACCAAAAAAAGAAAATATACGGATACTTTTTTTCCGGGAAATAATATTCTGGTAATCTCATATAAAGACAACACCGTAATCACATTGCAGACGGCATTAACACCCTGTAAAAGGTGATAGCTTTCCGTATGAAACAGACGAAGGAGAATTTCGTAGAATAAGGCCAGTCCCATCTGATGGGGGTAACAGGAGAAGTAACTGTATTTATCCGTTATTTCAGAAAAATTACCGGCCGCAAAATGTTTGGCGCCATAATAGACGCTTGCCTGATCCGCAGTAGGAAAGCATTTGCTTACAGCCGCCCATCCCAGGCTTAACAGAAATGTATACAAAAGCGTAATAACCAACAGTATCCGGCTGCGTTTTTCCTGATCTTTACAAATCATTTTTACAAGAAAGTGTATGAGGATGCCGGACACTGTGCAAAAAAGCAGGTTTAAAAACAGGGAATCCCTGACAAAAAACAGCTTTTGTCCGTATCCGTCCTCTAAAACGGCAGAAGAAAAAGCGCCTGAAAGGGTAATACATCCAAACAAAAGAAAAACTGCAATCTCTATAATTTTCTCTGCAATCCGATGGATTATTTCCCAAAAAGCTTTCATTCTAATCTCCATGCCGCTACCCAAACCGTCTATACATTACGAACTTTAATTACATGATTTTTTTTCTCATACGCCTGCGGAATTTCAAGCTCCCATACTGCGTTCCCTTCTTCATCCTCGGACAGCTTTTCAAATCCCTGCAGTTCATAAAAATTTTTTACCATGGCGTTTTTCGCCGTGGGATAATAATAACCCCGGATCTTTGTTATTCCTTTCTCAGCACATCGCGCCACCACTTCGTCCATCATGGCAAATTCCATATCCCGCTTTAAAACACGGCAGCTCATCAGCCATAATTCCATATGAAGAATCTGCTCTTCGATTCTTCCGACGACAATCGTCACAACTCCATTGTCCCCAAACTTGTCCTCTAATTTACCGTATAAAGTCAGATATCCTGCATCCGCCGCTATACACTCGATTTCGCTCTGGGAAAAACGCCTGGTAGTCAGATTAAACTGATTGCTCTTATTGGTAAGCTGCGCAATCCTTGCCATATAAAGAGGTTCAAATGGACGGATTGTACCGACCATCTGAAGGGAATTCAGGTAGTCTTCATAATTTCCAAAACTTTCTTCCTGCCGTTTTCTTTCCTGATCGGCTTTGTACATCCGGTTTCTTTTTTTATCGTCCTCCGACAATCGGGTCACTTCAAAAAAACCTGATTTATCCAGAATCTGAATATAATGCTCCGGCCTGTCAAGCTCCGGCACGGCCGCACCCGGCGCCTGCGTGCGGATAATCTCACGTTCCGCCGGATTATCATCCACAAACACAATACTTTCGGGAAGGATATTCAGTTCCGCGGCAATCTCCATAAGATTTCTGCTTTTGGGTTCCCAGTTTGCCTTTATAACGATAAAGTCCTCCGGCCGCAGTATTCCGTCCGGATGATTCAAACCGGCAATCGCATTTTCCTCATCATTTTTGGAAACTACATTCAGCATAATGCCAAGATCCTTATGCGCTTTTATATATTCCTGAAACTCCGTGAAAACCTGCCCCATAGAGGTTTCCTGTCCGATCTCCAGATTCTCCACGCCGTCGTCCCCTACGACACCGCCCCATAAAGTGTTATCCAGATCCAGCGCCAGCGCCTTTTTATTTTTACCGTATACGGACTTGATAATTCCCGCTACGTTATGCGCCAGTGTGGGAACGGCCGGCAGACACAGGGAATATTTGTACATATGCCAGAAAAACGGATCTGCCCAGGTATCAAGCCCGTAACAGGCGGATAAATATTGAATATCATTAATGTAAAAATTGTCATGGGTTCTCGCATATTCGTAAAATTTCTGATTCAGTCCGTTAATAAAACATACCCTGCCATGATGATCCACCCCGTCCTGATTGCCTAACAGTCTGTAAAAAGGAAACTCGAAATTATTCTGAATCACCGGACAATGCCAGTCGGCGTCCAGCTTCTCCCACATCATTTCAAAATGGCGGTATTGTCTGTCTAAAAGCTCTTCGATTGCTTTCTCATCGGAAAGCGCCGTCGGATATTCGGTAATATTGCGGTTACTGGTATGGATATAGATCAAATCCGGCGCAAATTCCTTAAGCTCCTGATTGTCAAACATGGCGTCCTGCCAGTATCTGGCATACTCTGATTCATAAAAGGAAGGGGCAATCCCCTGATCCAAAAGAAACAGCTCCAGTACTTTGATAATATCATGGGTAGTGCTTCCACCCAGCACCGCAATTTTTTTAGGAATGCGGGATACCTTCTCTGCCTGAAGAGCACGTTTGATGGATTTTGCTTTTTTTAAAATATATTCGCTGTTAAAAGGGTATTGTAACTCCTGCATAGCTGCTCCTCTTTGTAAAATTGCCGTTTTAGGTCATGATTGCCTTAAGTCTTTATGATTATACCAGTATTTGGAGAATTTCACAACATTTCCTTATGGAAGCAATTCCTCTTTGCGCTTAGTCCGTAAACTGAAAACCGTCTCCGGAATCAAATATATCCGGAGACGGTTGCCTATTTGCCTGACGCCCGCCCTCTCCTGGCAAGAGAGGGTATATATTCAGAGATTCTCCTTCTGCCTGAAGGTCTGTATACTGTCTGCATCCGCGGCGCTTTTCAGCCACTGCCGCAGAGTCTGCTCGTCCGTTTCTGCCTGTACCCTGTCGCGAACCGCCTGTGGCACAGGGCCGAGTTCTTCAAGCAGCTGCAGAATGGAAGCCGCTTTGCCCTTGGCTATCCCTTCTTTAATTCCCAAATCTCTTATATAATCATCCTCTGCCCACCGGTCGCGCTTTGCTTTCAACCGCTGTTCATACTCAAACCGAAGCAGTTTCCCAAGTCCCATCGTACGCATAACATTTATTGCCTCCAAAACTCCTGCGTTGTTCGTTTTTATCATGTCCAGATCCTCCCCGCTCGTTGCACAAAACAACCTGACCCAGTCGTCCAATGCATCTGTTCCTGTTAAAGGCTTCGTTAACTCAATGATATGTATCTCCAGCAGATCCGTAAACTCCCGTCCGCGCCTGTCCCGCAGAGAATATACAGAGTGACAGGCTTCTCCTTTAGTCATCTCAAAATCCAGAATACTGATTGAGATACACTTGCGCAGGCGTTCATATTTTTCACCCGTTCGCAGATCTTCCGTAAACAATTTGGACAGATAGAATACACACCTTCTGTCCCAATGCTTCTGAAAACGCACCTGCAATTCAATATCAACTTTGATATCATTATTTAATACCAGCGCCACGTCAAGAATCCCCTGCTTCTGCTTCCGGTACCGCCTCCAAAGATACGGAGAAGAAATCTTCACAGAACAGATTTCCTCCAAAGATATTCCCGTCACATCACTGATAAACCGCTTCAGAATGTTTTCATGTGAAAATACCTCCCTGAAAACATCGTCATACTTTAAAGATACAAACGCCATGTTTCCCCTTTCCGGCAGGAGAACGGAAAACACCTGCTTACCGGTAAGAACAAACGGCTCAATATATCTTCTCAGAATCTCCTGCTTTTAATTTATTTTTTTGAATTAAAAGCATAGATGTTCCGATTAACAGAATGTTTGACTTGTAATATTAAATGAAATTCAGAATTGATATGCTTTGAATTTAGTTTATCATAAATTAAATAAAAGTCAACAAAAAAATAAATATAATACTGCTGGTTTTTGACAAACAAATATGATAACATTTAGGCTATATTAGAATATTTAATCAGCAAATACAACATTACATAACAGGAGCATCCTATCATGTCTTACGATTCCAGCCTGGAGGCGGACAATTATTTTAAAGAGCTTGCCCAAAACAAAAAAAACATTAAAAATGCCTGGGATTTTATTTCCCGAACTATTAATAAAGCGCTGTCCTGCCAGAATATTGATCTTCTTTTATCCCTGATTCCCTATATAGAAGAGGGCGACGGTACGCACGCATACAAACACATTGGTGAATCGCGCCGTGTTCTGCGGATTCTTCACATTATTGAATTGGAAGTCAAATATGGGAAAATACCCTTTTCTTACTATTGCCATACCATGCAGGAACTGCTGGAAAAATACCTGCTGACTCTTTTTGCCTTTCGCAGGCTCCAGTTCCGGCCATCCGAAGCCGCCGTATCAGAGGCCGTTTATTATCTTTCACAGAATAATTTATCTGTTTTTGCAGTTTTTGTCATAACAAAACAGGATTTAATCATACCGGATGAAACCCTGTATGAAGAAATTATCCGGATTCATGCCAAAAGCTGGACGGCATCCGATCGGGAACTGTTAACTTCGCTAATTACGAACTAATGGGAATCAACGTCATGAAAATATTATTTTACGATATGGGAAGCTACACATATTATGATTTTGTTTCTAATCTGAAAAAGGCAGGACATACATGCAAAACGGTTTACTATCATTTTCCGGATAAGTTTGAAGATGTCTTTTTCTGTGAACGCTTTGCATGGTATCTGACAAATGATTGTTACGATGCGGTAGTCAGCGTTAATTTTTTTCCGCTTGTGGCAAAGCTCTGCCACAAATACCATGTTAAATATATTTCCTGGTGCTACGACAGTCCGTTGGAAGAACGGCTGTCGGAGTCCTTTGATTATGAAACGAATTATATCTTTTTGTTTGATAAAGTGGAAGTTTCACAGTATCAGTCGGCGGGACATACCAGGATTTTTCACCTGCCTCTGGCCGTTAACACAGACAGATTGGATTCTCTCGTTTTTCACCCTTCGCGAATTGCCTCCTGTTCAGCCGATGTTTCCTTTGTCGGGAATCTCTACGAATCCCCACTGGAAGCGCTGCTTTATCCTGCCGGCGGCTTTATAAAGGGATATGTAGAAGGTATTCTTCAGGCGCAGCTGCGCATTTACGGCAGTTATATTCTTGACGAACTGGTTACGGATGAATTGCTGAATGTAATAAATGCCTCTTTTAAAACGATCGGGCAGACCGGCGTTTCTTTAAATCACCGCGGCCTGACTTATGCCATTGCCACGGAAATAACCCATCTGGAAAGAAGTTTTTTATTGGAACAATGCGGCGAACTGTGGGATACACGTTTCTATGCTTCCAAGCCGTATGACTTGAAGTCGGCAAAGCTGTGCGGCCCCGTAAAATATTCCGACGAAATGCCCTGTGTTTTCCGTTACAGTAAGCTTAACCTGTGTCCCACTTTAAAATGTATTCAGTCCGGAATCCCGCTCAGGGCTTTGGATATTATGGGAAGCAGGGGCGTATTACTGTCAAACTGGCAGCCTGAACTGGCGGAATATTTTGAAGACGGAAAGGACTGCATTATGTACGAAAGCATGGAAGACGCCCTTGCAAAAGCAGATTTCTACCTGCAGCATGAAGATTTAAGAAAGCAGATTGCCGTGAACGGTTATCAAAAGGTAAAAGAAAACTTTTCTTATCCGCAGCGTATCAGAACTTTGTTCCACACGGCAGGAATTGAATAAAACCATGATTTATAAAGCTTACCCGCTATCCATTCACGATTCTATATGGCATATTCCGGCGACTTCCAAAATAACGTTATACAAAATATCTGCATTTCCGTTAACTGCCGTCGGCGTATTTTCAAGACTCCAGCCGTTCAGCTGTTTCAAATAGGGAATATCCGGATACTCTGCCTGTAACCTCCGGAAGTACTCCGCACCCGCACAATAAAAAAACATGGCGATGCTGAGCTGCCTGGAAAGGCAGTTCTCGTCACGCAGATTCTCCCTGGTTAGAAGGTGAATCTGTTTACAGTCAAGCAGATTATAGGCCAGGCCGCCGGTTAACGTACTCTGCTCAAAACCTGCCAGATTCCATGTCAGCAGTAAATCAGGCTCTATTTTGGCTATATCGGCTTTTGTTATCTGCATCTTCGGATCATTCCATATTATAAATTCTACGTTTTTATATAAAAGCTGCAGTTTTTCTTTGGCCTTATGCAGTATTGCTTCTAAACTTTGAGTTCTTTTTTGTACAATTAAAAGTTTCACAATCTACCTATATCTTTCCAAGATCAAAACCTTTCGATATTTGCATTTAGTTTACCATACTTCACAGACTTGTCAATATGTGATAACATTAAATAAATATTGAAAAGGAGAAGCCGATGTCCACTATACAAATCGATATATTAACACCTGTTTACGGGAATAGCGGCGTTGAAAACATTATCAGGGAACTGGGACCTTACCTGCTGCAAAACGGGTTTCATGTAAGGATCGTTTCCCTTATGTGGAAGGGCCGGGGAGAAATCCCGGATACAATTGAATTTTTTCCTCTTTCAGACGGCAGCGAAGAATCGCCATTCGATCACTTTGCCAAAAACTACGCTGAATTTCTGCAAAAACATGGCAAACCGGATATCATTCTGGCTACAGCCTGGCCGATCCTGACTTTTGTTGCGCGTCTGGTCATCCAGGAATTAAACCATGGAAGCTGCAAGATTATCTCATGGCCGCATCAGCCGATCGACGTTTATGTTTCTGACGGATACGGCGGTATGGAATGTTTCAAATTAAGCGATGCTGTATTTGTATTAAACAGAAAAACTTATGATTTAATCCTCGCCCGTGATCATAACTGTAATGTAATCCAGGTAAGAAATCCGGTAAACTTTACAAAGCGCCCCCTTCGTAGTAGAAACGGCCGGAACGAAAAAACGCTTTTATTTATAGGACGCATTGCATCACAAAAAAGACCGGATATCATTCTGCAGGCAATCAGCCGTACGAAAGAGCGCTGGAAATTAATCATGATCGGCGACGGCGACGAAAAAAATGATCTGCCGGAGCTTATCGATCTTCTTCACATAAAGGACCAGGTGGAACTTATAGGCTGGCAGGCTGATCCATGGGAATATGCGGACGGCATCTCCGCCATGGTAATGGCTTCCGATTTTGAATGTCTTCCTATGACTGCATTAGAAAGTCTGGCTTCCGGAATACCCGTTATTTCCACCCCGGTAGACGGCATTATTGAAATTATCAAACCCGGCGTAAACGGTTTTTTATATCCCTTTGAGGATATTAACGGTCTCACCAATATACTGGACGCCATGTCGGACGGTATATTACCGGAAATTTCACCCGAAGCGTGCCGGGCATCCGTAATGCCTTTCGAAGAAGAAAAAGTCCTCTGCGATTTCAGAGAAAAACTGTTAATGGTTTATTATAACACTTATCAGGACAGGAACCCGAATCATGAATGACCATAAATTTTGTTTTATCATATGTACCAATAACGAGCTTCTTTTAGGCGAAGCTGTACTTTATATCCACAGCTTAATTGTTCCCGACGGATATTCGGTCGAATTACTTACCGTAAAAGACGCGGCCTCCATGACTTCCGGCTACAACGAAGCTATGGAAGCTTCCGATGCAAAATATAAAATTTACATGCATCAGGACGTATTTATTCTTAATAAAAATTTCCTCCGGGATATTCTATCCATTTTTCATTCCGATCCGCAAATCGGTATGATTGGGATGGTCGGATACGAAACCGTTTCCGACGACGGTCTCATGTGGCATTCCAAACGCTGCGGCTCTCCTTATCAAATCAAGCCTGATATCCCTTACCCGTCTCTGTCCGAATACAATTATTCCCTGTGCGGTGACGGATATACTCTTGTCGCACAGACAGACGGCTTTATGATGATCACTGCACATGACTACCCATGGAATACAGAAATTCTAAAAGACTGGGATTTTTATGATGTGTATCAAAGTCTTACTTTTCTTGCCCATGGTTATAAAATTGCAGTTCCCACACAGCGCCATCCATGGTGTATGCATGATGACGGTATGGTAGTTAACTTAACTAACTACAATTATTACCGGCAGATATTCATGCGCACTCATAAAAATATACTTGGAAAACACTATTCGGAAATTATAAAGAAGACCTGATACCCGCCTGCTTAATATTCGTGTATATAAGATTTAATCTGCTGCAGCATTACTTCCGTCACGTTTTCTTCTCTAATATAAGCACAGATCCATTCAACTGTTTTTGCTACCATTTCTTTATAATTCCATCTGGGTTTCCAGCCTAATTGTTTTTTTATCCTGGTACAATCTAATTTCAGGAAATTTGCCTCGTGAGGCCCCGGTTCACCATCCTGGCGCCATTTTAATCCGGCGCCTGCAACACTGTTCCACTGCCTGCAAAATTCCTCCGCCAGTTCTCCGGTAGCCAGACAGGACTCTTCTTCCGGTCCCACATTATAATTTCCCGCATATTTCAAGTCCTTGTACTGTTTCTCTGCGATCAGCAAATATGCAAATACCGGTTCCAGCACATGCTGGTAGGGTCTTGTTGAATGAGGATTTCTTACGGCAATTTCTTTTCCTGTCTCTATCGCCCTGAGACAATCCGGTATAATCCTGTCTGCTGCAAAGTCTCCCCCTCCGATGACATTTCCGGCTCTCGCGGTGGAGATGGCCGTTTCTCCATTCTGAAAAAAGGAATTCTTATAGCTTTCCGTTATCAATTCGGAACAGGACTTGCTGTTGGAGTAGGGATCATAACCGTTTAATTCTTCATTTTCCCGATAGCCCCACTCCCATTCCCTGTTTTTGTACACCTTATCCGTTGTTACATTTAAGAAGGAGCGAACGGACCCGCTTTGTCTGACACATTCCAGCACATTTACCGTTCCCATAACATTCACATCATATGTATAAACAGGATTCTTATAGGATTCCCTCACAATAGGCTGAGCCGCCATATGAATGACAATTTCCGGCTGCACCCGCTCAAAAACCTGCTTTAAATGATCCAGGTCACGAATGTCTCCTTCCACGGAATCAATATCCTTTTCTATACCGCTTAATACAAACAGATTGGGGCCGTCAGGCGGCTTTAAGGCATATCCTGTTACCCTGGCTCCCATTTCTTTTAACACATGGCACATCCAGGCTCCCTTAAATCCCGTATGGCCGGTCAAAAGAATTTTCTTTTCCTTATAAAACTGACTGTTTATCATATTCCTTCCTTTTCTATGGCTTCCACAATCCTGTCCGCCATATCATCAAGCATTGCCCGGCTCATACCCGGATATACCCCAATCCAGAAGGTATCCTGCATAATCCGGTCCGTATTTCTCAATTCTCCTGCAACCCGGTATCCCTTTCCCTGCCGCCGCATTTCATCAAAACAGGGCTGCTTGATCAGATTGCCTGCAAAAAGCATTCTGGTCTGTACGCCATGTTCTTCCAGATAACGAACCACTTGATTTTTGCCGACGCCTTCCCTGCAGGTAATCATAAAGCCAAACCAGCTGGGATCGGAATCCGGACATGGCTCCGGTAAAATCAGCTTTCCTTCCGTTCCCTGCAGTCTATCCGATAAATAAGCAAAATTCTTTTTTCTTGCTTCCACAAAACCGGGAAGCTTTTTCAGCTGGGCGCATCCTATTGCCGCCTGCATATCGGTAATCTTCAGATTATATCCAAAATGGGAATATACGTATTTGTGATCATATCCGGGCGGAAGTTCTCCATACTGTTTATCAAACCTGTGACCGCACATATTATCTTTTCCCGAAGGACAGACGCAGTCCCTGCCCCAGTCGCGGAGAGAACGGAGAATCTTATTCAGCAGGGGATTATCGGTATAAACTGCCCCGCCTTCCCCCATCGTCATATGATGGGGCGGATAAAAACTGGAAGTTCCGATATCGCCGATCGTGCCGGTAAGCCTCCACTTACCGTCAATCCGGTAAACGCTGCCCAATGCGTCGCAATTGTCCTCCACAAGCCATAAGCCGTTCCGGGTGCAAAACGCCTTAACCGTACTTAAATCAAAAGGATTGCCCATAGTATGAGCAATCATGACCGCCTTTGTTTTTTCTGAAAGCGCATCTTCCAACATGGTTACGTCAATGTTATATTGAGGTATGGTTACGTCTGCAAAAACAGGAACCGCGCCGTATTGGAGCATGGGCGTTACCGTAGTGGGAAATCCCGCCGCCACCGTAATAATTTCGTCTCCCGGTTTAATCCGCCGGTCTCCTAAAAGCGGCGACGTCAATGCCATAAACGCCAGTAAGTTGGCGGAAGACCCCGAATTTACCGCCAGACAGTATCTTATCCCCAGGTAATCCGCTAATTCCTTTTCAAATTGTTCCGTATATCTTCCTGCGGTCAGCCAGAATTCCAATGCACTGTCCACAAGGTTTACCATTTCGTCTTCGTTATAGACCCTTTTTGCGTAAGGAATTCTGTCCCCGGTTTTATATTCTCCCGCATTATGATATGTTCTGCCATATTCCGCCACAGCCTCTAATATTTTCTGTCTCGCTTCCGATTCATTCATCCCTTTAAACATCTTTGCCACCTATTGCTTAATCATCCCATTTTTTCCACGGCGCAGTGCCGTTGTTCCAATATCTTTCCAGCATATTCTTCTCTCTGATATTATCCATGCATTGCCAAAATCCTTTATGCATATAGGACATCAGTTCTCCTTCCAGAGCCAGTTTTTCCAAGGGTCCCTTTTCCAAAACCTCTTCGTCGCTCCCAATATAGTCAAAAATCTCCGGATTTAAAACCATATATCCCGCGTTAATCAGGGAACCGTCCGCCAGCTTTTTTTCCCTGAAGGACTTTACGGAGTTGTCTTCCGCAATATCCAAAATTCCCTTTTGCTGTTCCAGCATTACCGCTGTCAGTGTAGCAATTTTGCCATGGCTTTGGTGAAACCGGACAAGATTTGTAATGTCCACGTCACAGACGCCGTCTCCATACGTCATCATAAACGGCTCGTTTCCGATGTATTCCCGCACACGTTTGATCCTGCCGCCGGTCATGGTATCCAGTCCCGTATCCGCAATGGTAACTTTCCACGGCTCGCATTTATTTCCGTGAAAAGCCCTTTCCCTTCTGCCATTAGTGAAATCGTAAGTAACATCATGATTATACAGAAAATAATTGTCAAACCATTCTTTAATCATATGCTGCTTATATCCGGCGCAAATGATAAACTCATTAAATCCGTAATAAGAGTATTCTTTCATAATATGCCAGATAATCGGCTTGCCGCCTATTTCAATCATGGGCTTTGGTTTAGTCTGAGATTCTTCCGAGATTCTGGTTCCTGTACCGCCTGCCAATAATACTACTTTCATATACGTTTATTCCTTATCTGTCATGTACTGTTTTATTATTTAACATTTTCAGATCCAGCGTATCCCATATGCTTTGATAGAAAACAACAAGCTCCTGTATTGTCTTTTCATAGTCCGCAAAAGAAATATCTCCCAATTCTTTTAACAGCCGGATATTATCCCCTGTGTATTCTTTTCCCATGATATTATTTTCTACTATAATTTCTCCGGGATAATTCATTATACCTTTAATCATCTTAGCCAGGGATACCAATTCTACCCTCCTGCCGCTACACACATTATAATGCTTAAAGGAAGGTTTATGAACAATAAACCACTTAACAATCTCAATCAAATCGTTAATCCACAAATAATCAAACACTGCGTTCTGATGAATAACAATCGGACCGCCGCTTAAAATTCTGCAGATTATGTTGGAAATAAATCTTCTGTCCCATTCTTCATACTTCCCATATACTCCAAACAACCTTAAATCATATATATTATCAGCATATTGTGCCTGCTTTGACATAATATATTTTGAAAAACCGTAGGGATCCTGGGGAATATATGTTCCAAAATACTCTTCCTTCATGCCGGGAGTATAATTTTGCATATCATATTCCGCTCCGCTTCCAAAATAAAGCATTTTCCCAAAAAGATGGCGATTCTTTTCCAGATTAAAAAACATTCTAAGATTACCGTCCAGGGAACCATACGATGTGTCAAAATCATAATGCCTTACATTGACATTTGCAGAATGGATCACAACGTCAAATCTTTCATTGGTAAGATAATCATTAACATCTTTTTCATTTAAAAGATCCAGATCCTGATGCCGTGGAACCTTCAACTCATATGTCCCGCTTAATTGTTCAGCCAAATTGCGGCCAATAAATCCACTGCCTCCGGTTATTAAAATCTTTTGCATGCTACCTCCTGATAAGCCGGACAGACCGCTCCCAGCTTTCTGTGCTTAAACCGCATAGAGAACAGTATCCGTTCCATGAACAGAGTGCTGTCTCAAAAAAACTTATAATCCGGCATGATATTATGAAGCAACAGGGGAATTTCAACAATATCCTGATTCCGGTGGTAAACACAAACCGCCAGCCTGGGACGCTCTCTGCGAATCATTTCCATAGAACCCTTCAGTACCTTCATTTCACTTCCCTCGACATCAATCTTTATAAAGCTGCCAGATACAAAATTGTACCCTCTGGAAAAAACAGCATTTCCCTGACGATCCGATACTGCAAACTTATAAATTTCGACACGATGATCTGTTTCAAACTTTCTTACTAAACTTTCATAATTATTCTGGTCGGCCTCAAAAGCATATCCGCCTTATATGAGGAATATAATTTAAAGCATCACTCACCGTATCGCCAATATACGCGCCAACATCTATAAAACACGAAATATTTTTCCGTTGTAATTGCTACCACCGAATCGCATAGCTGATCATCCACATCATCCAAAAATACTACAGGAATCTTTTGAAAATATGTTCCTGCTTTTTGCGGGTCCGCATCTAATATGGCCGATATCACAAGACCGCATTGTTCCATACAGGGTAAGCATCATACAACATTATTCCTGCTCCATACAGGAAAACTTTTCCGTTCACTTTTTCCGCCTCATCACAAAAAAGCTTCAATGAACTGATTGGTTCCAACTCTTCAAATGGATAATCCTTAACTGTCAACAACATCTAATTCCTCCCCTAAAAGCGCCTCATACAACCAAATCAATTGAATCGTCCTCCGGTCCTGCTCATCCATACTTTTACAGATTCCCTGATAATTACTGCTGCCTGTAAAACACAATAACGTGTCACAGGGAACCGTTGGCAACAACTTCGGACTCAAAACCGTTTTTCCATGAAAGCCTGCCTTTTGCTTGACAGGGTTGCTGTCAAGCAAAATAATATTTTCCGTATCCCGAAAATATGCATTATTGTAATAAACATCCTGAGCGCTTTCACCCATTCCCCATATTACGCAGCCTTCCATACTTAAAATTTGAGAAAATTCTTTTTCATATTGCTGCAGCATTACCAGCCCTGGAAACAAATCATATCGTTTTCCACAATTAGGACACTGCGTATGGTGCTGAAACATCCCCGACGGATAAATATACTCCCTTATATCATATCCACACTGCTCGCAGCAAAACTCATGCCGATACCACGATTTTTTCCGTTCCGGAGTAATTCTTTCGTTCAATTTCTCTCTATGGCGCTTTGCAATTCCCGTTCGATAACGAGCCGCAAAAGCAGGCACTTTTTCATTTACCAATACTTGATAAGTCTCATCATCCATCCGCTCGCTGGAATTCACAAGCGGACACCGATCACGGATAAATTGAACGGTGTCCGGAATTTTTCCTGACTTAACCGCTTTTTCATAAAGTGCAGACCCCGGATACAACACAATCGGAGATATAGATATATTTTCGAGAAGATCAACATGTTCCTCTATCCAGTCCATAGTATATTCCGCCGTTTTCAAAGTCTCCCGCGTATCTCCGAAAATGAATCCTCCGCGAACCATCAATCCCGCTTCTTTCGTAATTTCCAGCACACGCAGCATTTCCTTCTGTGTAACGCCGGTCTTTTTCATACTTTTCAGGATGGAATCGTCTGCGCTTTCCAGTCCATAACACACCCCTACGCATCCTGCTTCGTACATCTCCCGCAAAAGTTCCAATTGAATATGCTTTCCGATTCGCAGCATTACATGCCACTTTACTTGAACGGACTGAATTCTCTGACAGAATTCATGAACGCGTTCCCCGCTTACTGCAAACAGCTCGTCATTTAAAAAAAACTCTTCCACATGATAATGATCGACCAGATATTCCAATTCCTGAAAAATAGAATCCAAAGACCGCTGCCGATATTTCCCCCCTCCGGATGTAGAACAGAAGGTACATTGAAACGGACAGGACCGGCTGGTAGTCAGGGGAGCTGTCAGCCTTCCATCTTCTGAATAACGCTTTGCTATCTCAAAATAGTCAAACCCCTCATAGTCCGGCCACGGGAGAGCATCCAAATCATCAATTACCGCTCTGGGCGCAGTTCTGCAAAGCTGTGCGCCGCACCGGTAAATAATTCCTTCAACCTCCGTCGGACTGCGTCCTTCTTCTAACGCCATAATTAATTCGCTATCAGTCAGTTCTCCCTCACCGATTACCCCATAGTCCGCATTGGGAATCAGTTTCATAGCTTCCACAGGAGAATGTGTGACCAAACCTCCGCCAATAATCGTAACGATATCCCGTGACACCGACTTGGCGCAGTCTACAATTTCCTTCACTGCCAGATAATTTACTACCAGATCTCCTGTAGCTACAATTTCAATGTGTTTCTCTTTAATTGTACGCTTAAGAACCACCATTGGCTCTTCCTCACAAATACACAAATTCAAACAATGGACAG
>ERZ779637.486-NODE-486-length-25649-cov-16.067399_pt1 | contig 25649 bp, 28 predicted proteins | sample MGYA00514196_ERZ779637 | MGnify/ENA primary metagenome ERZ779637 (study PRJEB29562, sample SAMEA4376700) | mouse gut metagenome | isolation source: Cecum | study: EMG produced TPA metagenomics assembly of the A DSS colitis mouse model was used to assess the...
CATTTTATCATACATTATCTGGAAATACTTGAATTAATCAGTGTTTCCCTAGAATATATTATTTTGAAGCAATAATGATACATAAACACATACTGTTAACAATGGTGAAGACATTATGAAAGTAAGATATTCCAGTATATTAAAGTGGCTGTTGATTTTAAGTCCGATTGTGGATAACATCAATGGTTACCTACTGATATCAAAAGGCAGTTCTAATATTAGTATTATATTTAAAACGTTCATCTTTTTGTTTTGCCTAATCATAATATTCTTTAAAGGAATAAAAAAGGATAAAAATATTGAAATTATCGGTATATCTATAATCATAGTATTACAACTTTTGGTGTTTGAAATTCAATGTGCAGGAGGCTTTTTTTATAATATTTCAATTTTAATAAAACTTCTAACACCAATTGTTGTTTGCATGGCAGTCCATGTGTTAGAAATTTATGATCAAACAACTAAAATATGTATAGATAAAATTCTGAGGTTTTATTGCTGGTTTTTCCCTTTATCATTAATTATTCCTATAATCTTGGGTGTTGGTTATACAACATACAGAAGCGGAGAGGGAAATAAAGGATTTTACTATGCAGGAAACGAAATATCTATAATTATGGCTATGATTTTGGCATTGGAAATTGAAAAATATAAAAAACACAGAACAAGGGCTAATTTACTAAATATTATTTTGGGAGTAATAAGTATTCTTTATCTTGGAACAAAAACGGGATATTTTTCTTTAATAATTCTTATTTTAGTTGCATTATATTCAGAAGAAAATATAAACAAAAATTTTGTAAATATATTTCTATTAGTACCAAGCATTTTGGGGGGATTATGGTATGTAATAAATAATGTAAACACAGTAACCCAAAATATAAATGCGATAGTCTGGCGATATAAGACAAGCTCCCACAGAGGCGTAAGTTTTCTATTGTCAGGACGTGAGCTTAGAATAAAAAGAGCAATTGAATTAGTATATAGCGAAAAACCCATTATAAATATACTTATTGGAATAGGAGCTTATGCGGCAGAAAATAAATTAAAAATATTGGTTGAAATGGATTTAATAGATTTATTTATAAGGTTTGGAGTAGTTGTATTCTTAGTTGTTGTAAATTTTTATGTGAAAAATATAAAACGACTTATAAGGAAAAAAAATATACAATATGTAACGGGTGCCCTTTTGGTATGTGGCGCATCCGTCTTTGCAGGACATATGCTTTTTTCCCCAATGGTGAGTATCGTTCTTATAACTTTGTTTTTAAAAAATGATTTTTATTAAAATGATAGCAATAGAAAATAAAAGGTGCATAGGATGTGCAATAAAAATCGGTCAATTAAAAATGCAAAGAATTTTATGCGTCCTCTTTGGTATTTGCTTAGAAATATCATATTAAAAAAAAGATTAGGCAAAACTTTTAATGAGTTAACATGCATTGAAACTGGCAACTACAAAGTTTTGCTATCAGAAAAAATAATTATATATAAGGATTCTACCCAGCCATTTGTAAAACAATTTGAAATATTCAATAAAGCTTTTTCTAAACATTTGCCAAGCATAAAGATTAAAAAGAGCAAAAGTTTGAATACAACATTCTGCGGACAAATTGTTATGCTGACAACAAATAGCACCTTGAAAATCTTTGATATCAAAAATAATCAGGTTTTGTCTTTGCTAGATGCCATCTCTAAAGAAAAATTTCATAATATATATGAAATTTTTCAAGGGAAATTAGCCATGCCATATTTATTTGACATTAATGAGGGAATTGTAGAAAAGATAATTCAAAATATTTCACGTAATACTTGGGGACATGATCTCATTATAAGAAACTATCTCTGTATTTTGTCAGACCAGCAGAATTATTTGAAAAAAGCAACAATAGCTTACGGTGTGACTTTGGAGGAAATATGGAAAAATATACAAAAATTTAACTTTAAAAAGTTGAATTGTATTGCAAAGCAAATAATAGAAAAAATAGAAAACACCTACAATATACCATGTGTTTTTTTGCACCGTGACATACATTTTGGAAACACATTGTTTGATGGTATGCAATTGTATTATATTGATTTTGAACATGCTGATAACGAAGTTTTTTTTTACGATATTTTTAATTGTATATTTGTAGAATTTATACTTAATCACGATTCTTTATTATTATCCTTATACCTGAAAAAAGACAAGGACATGTTTGCATATTTATATGAAATATTTGATATTATGGGAATGAATTTTAACGAAAAAAAGTATTTGGACTATTTATATATCTTTTTGCTGTCCCGATTAAGATTTACCTGTGTTATGTTATTGAAAAATACTAAGTACAAAAAAATGAGAACATTAAAAGCTGAAATAAAACATTTTAACATGTTTTTGAATTATGTGGAGGAGTATGAAAATAAAGTATAATTCTATATGCGTTTGTGGCGTAGATGGTACTGGTAAAAGTACAATAGTGAAAATGATTGCTGATATGTTTGAAAATGAGACTAGTGTTGTGCAGTATATGGGACAAAAAAACTGGGAAACAAGAATTGCTAAATTTATTGCAGAAAATCCTTTAAAAGTTATAAGAATTGTAAGACCTATAGCAGTTATAGTGGAATATTACTATCGTGTATATAAGCATAATGGTTTAAAAAAAATTGTGATATTTGATAGATATGTGGATGAATTGATGATTTCACTTATAGATGCGAAAGGATGGAAAAGAAGAATTGTAGCGAAAATGTATAAATTCTTTTTGGGAAATAAGTTTTATCATCCCACGATAACATTTTATTTGACTTGTGATATTGAGATTTCCTTGTCCCGAAAAGATGATATTAAGTCTAATGATCAGATAGAATCCCTTAAAAAGATAAAAAGGAAGTTGGATGAATACTATATAAATAAGGAAACCGTCGTAATAAATACAGGATTAAATTCAATCGAAAATACTCTAAAGATTATTAAAAATAACTTGCAAATGGATCAATATTTTTGCACATTTCTAATTTAGAAAAAATATACAGTAGTTTTTTATTCATAAAAATATTTTATTATATCAGGAGATACTTATGATCTGGAGCAATTTAGATGAGTTTTTTAATTATATTAACAACAAAGTAGAATATGTTATTTTGAGAAACTGGGAAGATTATTCGTCTATAAATTTACTAAATAATGGAGACGATATAGATATTTTATGTAGAGATAAAACAGATTTTATTAATGCGGTAGGGGCGGTTCCTTTGCACCACGCTCATAATAGAGGCAACTTTTATATTAATATAGGTGCTCAGAAAATTAGAATAGATATCCGATATGTAGGAGATGGTTATTATTGCCGTAAATGGGAAGAAGAAATTCTTAAAAACCGAACTTTAGATATGAAAGGATTTTATATTCCAAATTCTGAAGATTATATGTATTCATTACTATATCATGCGCTTGTTCAAAAACCCAAATTATCTCTCTTATATTATCAAAAACTAAATATCATGTTTGGCGACATAAAAAGAAATGAGCTGGAATTTCTCCATGTTCTTAAAATGTATATGGATAAGAATCATTTTTATGTTGATTATCCCTTGGATATGGCAGTTTTTTTGAACATGGCAAATATTTGGAAAGGAGCACTAAGAATTAACCGAGATATTAAAAAAGAATTATCTAGAAAAATATTTCGTATATATAATCGGATATCAAGGGTATGTGTTAAATTATACACTAAGTAAATGGATGGATTTAACTATTTTATTATGCAAAGAGAGCCGAAAAATGAAACAACATATAGATAAAATTTTAAATATATATAGACAGTTATCTCTTCCACTGAAAGTGTCCGTATGGTTCCTTTTCTGTTCATTGCTACAAAAAGGACTTTTGTTTTTTACAACACCTATTTTTACAAGAATTCTTTCAACGGAAGAGTACGGTATAATAAGTATATTTAATTCTTGGGAAAGCATAATTTCTATTTTTGTAACCTTGGGATTATCATACAGTGTACAAAATGTAGGATTAGTAAAGTTTTCTGATGACAAAGATAATTATCAATCTGCTATGTTAGGTCTCCTGCTTACGTGTGCGACTTTTTGTTTCATTAGTTCATGGCTGATTTATGATTATTTGAAACCCATAATACAGTTAGAAGAAAAGTATATATTTCTAATGCTTATATATTGTATTTTTAAAACTATAATGACTATGTGGTCATTAAGAAAACGTTTTGAGTATCATTACAAAGAAATGGTTCGTGTGACAATTCTACATGCAATATTTTCCACAATGCTGTCAATGATGTTAGTATTTCTGATGAAAGATAAAGCATATGCAAAAGTATTGGGAATTGGAATAATAACAGTAATAATTGGTGGAATATGTTGCCTTGATTTTTTGAGAAATTCAAAAAAATTATTTAATAAAGTATACTGGAAATTTGCGTTAAAATATAATTTGCCAATGATACCACATTTCCTATCAACTATGGTTTTAGGACAGTTAGACAGAATAATGATTAAAAACATGTGCGGTTCCAGTAAGGCAGGTATTTATTCGGTTGCATATAGCAGTGCAAATATAATAAGTATCTTAAATAGCGCACTGCATGCATCTTATAATCCATGGTTATTACAAAAAATAAAATCAAAAAACTATACTGGAATTAATATGGTGGTGAACGTAATCTTATTGTCCTATATGCTGGTTTTATGGATACTGGTTTGGTTCGCACCAGAAATTTTAACAATTATGGCACCACGTGAATATTATGAAGGGATTTATGTGATTCCTCCGGTTGCTTGCAGTATGTTTTTTATGTTGATATTTAATATAATTTCGCCCTTTGAACAGTATTCGTTGAAAACACACTTTATCGCAACTGCATCAACCGGAGCAGCGGTTGCTAATATTGGACTGAACTATATTTGTATACAAAAATTTGGATATTTGGCAGCAGGATATACAACTTTAGTATGTTATATTTTCTTTGCAGCAGCACATTATATATACGTGAAAAAAATATGTAGAAATGATATGGATGGAATTAATATTTTTGAAAGTAAAAAAATAGGGCTTCTATGTATTTTGGTAGTTGGAATAGGAATATTCAGTGCATTAATTTACCCATATTATATGATTCGTTATGCTCTTTTTATTACTATTTTAGTAATTATGGCAATAAAGAGAAAAAGGTTGAAAAGCATAATAGCGGATACACATTTTCTTAATTATACTATAAATAAGTCATCTAGCGGTGTCTAATTAAAGCTAATAAAAGCATCCTACATATAAAAATATAGTCATCCAATAATACGAATAGCCACTAACCTTCCAACCTTTTTCATAGTGTTTTGTGCCCTGTACGAAGCGAAAGGAATGGATATAATGGATACCATACTAGAACTTGTAATCTCTCAGACAAAAGACGCCTGCATGTATCTGCCGACCGCCTTCAGACTTGCAGCGGCGGTCTGTTCTGCTGCCGCAATTGCCGGGCTGTCCGTGTGTCTAGTCTTTCACAAAAAATTTACGATGATCTTTGTGTTTCAATTCGCCCTCCGCCTCATATGGCTTTTTACCTTCGTGACCTACAGCTACTGCGTGCTCCAGCTTACCATTTTGTCACGCACGCCGGTGCCGCACTATGACCATATCGATTGGGTATTCCTTTCCAGATGGTTCGACAGCAATGAGCAGAAGGCTTTTTACATCGCCAACATCGTCATGTTTTTCCCCCTCGGGATTCTCCTGCCCATGGCGGGAAAACCCATGCGGCATATTCTAATTGCAGCTCCCGTCGCTACGGCATGCAGCATCGGCATTGAAGCGGTACAGCTGAAATATCACCTTGGCGCGTGCCAGCTGGATGATGTACTATTAAATTCCTTCGGATTTCTGATGGGTTTTCTGGTTTATCTGGCGCTGGCTGATGTATACGAACTCCTGTCTGCCATTGTGAAATTTCTGTACAGACATAGTAAGGAACTGTTAAGGAATGAATCTTCACATCTGCAAAGTTAATTCTTAACAGTTCCTAAGATATAAACACGTTGATTTCTCTTTCTTTTAAGCTCCTGCTTTTACAGGGTATAACTATTCAGATACTTCTCCTGCTCCGGCGTCAGCACATCGATCTCTTTGCCGAGGAACGCAAGCTTCCTCTTCGCCACATCCTTGTCTACCTCTTCCGGCACATCGATCAGCTTCTCGGTAAGCTCACTTGCATGCTCCACGAGATACTTCGCGGAGAGCGCCTGAATCGCAAAGCTCATATCCATAATCTCTGCGGGATGCCCGTCGCCCGCTGCCAGATTCACGAGCCGCCCTTCAGCAAGTACGAAGATCCACTGACCTGTCGGAAGCTTATAACCCATGATGTTCTTGCGCTGCTCTCTCGTCTCCACCGCGTTCGCTTTCAACCACGCCATATCGATCTCGCAGTCAAAATGACCCGCGTTACAGAGGATTGCACCCTCTTTCATCTCTGCGAAATCTTCTTTATCTATTACCTTATCGCAGCCCGTCACGGTAACGAAAAAATCGCCCACCTTAGCCGCCTCCTTCATAGGCATTACGTCGAAGCCATCCATAACTGCCTCGATCGCCTTGATCGGATCAATCTCGGTCACGATAACACGCGCGCCCAGACCTTTTGCCCTCATCGCCGTGCCCTTACCGCACCAGCCATAACCTGCCACAACGACGATCTTTCCTGCCACAATCAGATTTGTGGTTCTGTTGATACCGTCCCATACAGACTGCCCTGTACCGTATCTGTTATCAAAGAAATGCTTACATGCCGCATTGTTGACGCGCACCATGGGGAATTTTAATTCTCCCGCATTGTTCATTGCCTCCAGACGAATGATGCCGGTGGTCGTCTCCTCGCAGCCGCCGATAATGTTGGGAATCAGATGAGGCATCTGCGTGTGCACCATCGTCACCAGATCGCCGCCATCGTCGATAATAATATTCGGCTCCGCCTCCAGCACGTGACGGATGTGCGTCTCATACTCTTCCGGCGTAGCGTTGTACCATGCGTGTACCTCAAGTCCCGCCTTTACAAGAGCCGCCGCCACGTCATCCTGTGTGGACAGCGGATTGGAACCCGTCACGTACATTTCCGCGCCGCCTGCGGCAAGCACCAGACAAAGATACGCGGTCTTCGCCTCCAAGTGCACGGAGAGCGTTACCTTCTTGCCCGCAAAAGGCTTGCTCTCGGAAAACTCCTTTTCCAGCGTGCGAAGCAGGTCGCAATTCCTCTTCACCCACTCGATTTTTCTCTCACCGGATTCGGCAAGATTAATGTCTCTGATTTCACTGCCCATGATAGTGTCCTCCTAAAATATTAATCAGCCGAATTTTTATTATAGTGATGGTCGTCTGTCCTATCATCACTTATTATTTTATGTTCACAAGACAAATGTTCATTTATACACTTGTCTCGAAAAACATCTCCTTATACCAGCAGACTGTCTCGGTGTACGCCTGATAAATCGTGTTGGTATCCACGTTCAGCACGATAAGCTGTCTGCTGATTTCCTGCCAGTCCGCCGCCTCATAATTCACCACAAAGGAATAGATGCCTGCAAGCTCTCCCGTGCCCCGCACAAGCGCATCCTCGATCTCCTTGGATACGGTAACCATCTTAAGCGCATCTTCCATGGGCATATTCAGGATAATGTTCAGAATAGAGAACAGACCCATCAAAAAGACTTCCGCAGACTTCATGCCCAGTCCGAATACCGGAGCCAGACACTCCATAAATTTCGCACGGAGCATGGAAGTTCTTGCCACTTCGTTCGGTCTGTCTGCACACAATTCCTTCGTAATCACGGTATTGATCCACTTTTTCAGTTCCCGCTGTCCGAGAATCGCCGCCGCATGACGGATGGATGTAACCTGAGAGTTAATCGCGATGTGATTTACCATCTTAAGCAGCTCCACCACAAGCGCGGTATCGCGTCCGATGACGTCCGCCGCCTTCGTCAGCTCGAAATCCGGCGAATTAACAATGTTCATAAGTTCCAGATAATTGATCTTCAGCGGGGAAACCTCATTCTCCCCCTTTGTGATCGGTATGCGGTAAAACTTACCCTCAAATCGATAAAAATCGTCATCATCCTTCAGGCTGTCAAAAATATCCTGATGGTCAATATTCCCAACGCATATCTTGATCTGCGGATACTGCCTTTTGAAGTAGAGCTTGGCCTTGGCAAGATCCACCTCTTTCTGGTCCAAAATAACATAATCCATCAGCTTAAGCAGCTCCCTGTTTTCCTCATACTGACTCATAGGAAGTTTTGACATCGCCAGCATATAGCCTTTTTCTTTCAGCTGTGAAAAACGCTTTCTGTATGCTTCGCTGTTCTCCACCTCGTTGTCAAACGCGAGTACAACCCTGCCGCGAAACTCATCGCACTTCGTTTCAAGATCTGAAAATACCGCAATATGGCTTACCGGAATCAGCACGACCGTTCCCGGCGATAATGTGTCTATGCCTATATTATGTACAATTTCCAGACCTTCAATATCTGCCAGACCGTTCGGGCTGCTCGAGCCGAAAATCGGCGGATTCAAGAGACTGTTCTCCCTCTGTGAAGCCAGCGCATAAGCCGAGACCTTCATGTCCTTATCAAAATATGGTATTAGTGTTGCCAGCATATCCGTTCCCCTCCCAATTATTAACCGTTCCCTACCTCGCAGTGCTAGCTCGATTACGCTGCGCTCCATCTCGCTTACGGGCTGTCTACGTTCCACTTCGGTCCGTGCTAAACAAGCGCCACTGGCGCTTAGCACCGCCCTATGCATCCATTCGGATAAACGTTTCGGTGAGCAAGCTCCCCTTTCCGCTTATCCTCTGTCTGCGCACTGCTCAATGCTTATGTGTAGATTATAACAAAAAAGTTCTTATAATTCCATAATTTTTTAGTAAGTTTTCTTGTCAAGCCCCATTCTGACGATGATGTCCTGTATCTTGCCGTAAACAAGTTTTTCATCCACCGTCAAAACCTTACGGTTCTCCATAGTGATCTGCCCGTTGATAATTACGGTATCGACCTCTGAACCGTTGGCGGAATAGGACAACCCTGCAATCAGATTGTTTCTGGGCGTGAGGGACGGCGTATTTAGATCGAGAATCGCCAGATCCGCTTTCTTTCCCACCTCAATCGAACCGATCTCTTTCTCCAGCCCGAGCGCCTTCGCGCCGTTGATGGTTGCTATGCGGAAACCTTCCTTCGCGCTGACGCACTGGGGCGTCTTTCCCGTACCCTTATGAATTAAAGTCAGCAGGCTCAACTCGTGGAACATATTCAGACAGTTATTGCTCGCCGCGCCGTCCGTACCGAGGCACACATTGACGCCCGCATCCAGCATCTTTGCAATAGGGGCAAAGCCGTTGCCAAGTTTCATGTTGCTTGCCGGGTTGGTCACAACGCTGACATTTTTCCGTTTTAAGATCGCTATATCCTCATCCGTCACCTGCACACAGTGCGCAACGATAGCCGGCACATCAAAAATACCGCATTTCTCCGCCAGCGCAATCGGCGTACATCCATACTTTTCCTGAATCTGGGAAATCTCGCTCTCACTCTCCGACAGGTGCGTATGAATGCCCATATTTTCCTTTTTTGCCTCAGCCGCCACAATCTTTAAAAATTCGTCGTCGCAAGTGTAGGGCGCGTGTGGTCCCAGCTTAAAAGTCAGTCTGTCGCAATCCTTTGCGGCGTCTCTCTCCTCGTAAGCCTGACGCAGACGCGACTGCCCCGCCTCGTCATTGCCGCTGCCCACAAGACCTCGGCAGATCACCGCGCGCATACCCGACTCCTTCACCGCGCGGGTGGTCTGGTGGATGTTCATCTGCATATCGTTAAAGCAGGTAGTGCCGCTCTTCATCATCTCGATGATCGCCAGATTTGCACCCCAATACGTGTCCTCGTCCGTCATCTGCTGTTCGATCGGGTCAATCGTTCCAAAAAGCCAGTCCATAAAGGAAAGATCATCTGCCACATTCCGCATAAAGGACATGTAAGAATGGGTATGGCAGTTAACCAGCCCCGGGATCACCAGTTTGTCCGTACCGTCGATCACTTTGTCCGCGGTAAATCCCGCCGGCTTGCCGCCAATCCCCGCTATTCTGTCCCTCTCGATATAGAGCGACGTCTCCCGGATCACATCCTCCGCGCCTTCAGGCAAAACCACAAGGGCATTTTCAATCACAATTCCCATATTCCACCTCATTTCTGTGTCTTGGCAGTCCGCCGCAATTAGCACACCATCTGCCGGTCATAAATCCCTATTTTCAAGCATTCACTATGTTCCGTTCTTCCCCGTCCAGAAACGCCTGTATGTTTCTCGCCACTTCGTCCACCAGACGTTCCCTCGCCTCCGTACTCGCCCACGCCAGATGAGGAGTGATAATCAGCTTCGTGCTGTCCTTGATCTCATTTAACGGATTGTCCCTGCTGATGGGCTCTTTCTCCAACACGTCAAGCCCCGCCGCCGCGATCTGCCCCTGCGTTAACGCCTCATAGAGCGCCTGCGTGTCCACCACCGGACCTCTCGCCACGTTGACAAGAACGGCTGACTGCTTCATCTTGGAAAATGCCTCTTTGTTGATAAGCCCTCTGGTTCTGTCGCTCAGCGGACAGTGCAGGGACAAAATATCCGACTGCGAAAGAAGATCGTCGAACTCCACCCGCTCATACTCCATGCAGGTACTCTTGCCGGAGGCGGAATAAAAGATGACTTTACAGCCCATTGCCTGCGCAACGCGCGCCACCCCGCGACCGATATTTCCCATTCCTACAATGCCCCATGTCTTTCCTTCGAACTCCCTGAACGGTCTGTCAAAATTGGAGAAGCGGTCCTGCGCGCCATATTCGCCGGATTTCACATAATTGTCATAGTGAACCAGCTTTTCCTCAAGCGCCAGCGCCAGCAGAAGCGTATGCTGCACCACCGCCGCCGTGCTGTAATTCACCACATTTGCCACTTTAATGCCACGGCTCTTGCAGTACGCCAGATCCACGTTGTCAAACCCTGTCGCAAACAGGCAGATCAGCTTCACGTTCGGCGCATCCTTCAATGTGTCCTCATTCATAGGCGCTTTATTCGCGATAATGACATCCGCGTCCTTCACCCGCTCCGCCGTATTCTCCGCCACCGTATTCGGGTAATAAGTCACCTCCCCGAATTTTTCATAGCAGCTCACGTCAATGTCCGTTCCCACGCTGTTGCGCTCCAAAACTACCAGCTTCATAAGCACCTCCTCTGATATATGCTTTTCTTCCGACAGCTTCACTAGCTCACATAATTGTCAAAATATCCCTGAATCAAAACCACCGGCGTGCCCTTGTCTCCCGAACCGCTAGTCAGGTCGCACAGAGAACCTATCAAATCCGTCAACCGCCTCGGCGTTGTGCCCTGAGATGCCATATCGCCTACCAGATTATCCTTCTTCTCCCTGATGCGGTCGGAAATCGCCTCTTTGAGCGCCTCGCCGGACAGATCCTTAAAGTCATTGTCCGCCAGATATTTTAATTTCACTTCGTTGGGTGTACCCTCCAGCCCCGGCGTACTTGCCGGAGAAACACAGGGGTCGGCAAGCTCCCATATCTTTCCTACCGGGTCCTTGAATGCGCCGTCACCGTACACCATCACTTCCACATGTTTGCCGGTTCTGTCAAGAACAGCCTTCTGGATATCCATCACCAGATCGGTACACTCCCTCGGGAACAGCTTGATCGTGTCCTCGGTGGATTTATTAGAACCAAGCAGACCGTATTTCTCATTGCATCCGCTGCCGTTTACAGGCTGATTCAAAATATCATCCAACCCGGCAACAACTTCCGCGCCCGCGTCCTTAAGAAGCCTCTTTGTGCGCGCCCTCGTGTGAATATCGCAGTTTATCACTTTCTTTGTATAAGGAAGAATGCTGCGGCAGTCATTGGCAAAGATAACCTCCACCTCCGCGCCCGCTGCTTTGATTAATTCTTCATAATACGCTACGTAATCCACTCCGGTAAACGGATGTTTATTCTCTCCAAAAAGTTCGCGGTACTTTTCTAGTGTCAGCACATCGCTGTATGGATTGATACCCGCCTCATCCAGCTGATCCAGCGAAACAAGTTCGTTGCCCACCTCATCGCTGGGATAACTGAGCATCAGCACAATCTTCTTCGCGCCCATCGCGATTCCTCTTAAGCAGATCGCAAAGCGGTTTCTCGACAAAATAGGAAAAATTACGCCAACCGTCTCACCGCCAAGCTTTTCCCTCACGTCCTGGGCAATCGCTTCCACCGACGCATAATTGCCCTGCGACCTCGCCACAATAGACTCCGTCACCGCGATCACATCCCTGTCGCGAAGCGTAAACCCTTCCGCCTCGGATGCCTCCATCACACTGTCCACAACAATCTTCGCCAAGTCATCTCCCTGCCTGATAATCGGGCAGCGTATACCTCTTGATACCGTTCCCACTTTTCTTTCCATCTGTTAATCCCTTCTCTCTTGCAAAATGATTTCTTTCCGGACAGGGAACGCGCCGTTTCCCATCCTCTCTTATTCTTACAAAAAAGATCGGAAAAATCAATAAATTACTGCAATAAAATATAAAAATCTCTTGACCCTTACACTGCGTCATAGTGTACAGTGTTCTTATCGGGAACAGGAAACCATCTGAAACGGAGGAAAACATGAGAACAGTAAAGGAACTTTCAGATATCACGGATATCAGCGTGCGCACGCTCCACTACTACGACCAGATCGGGCTGCTTACACCCACGGCAAAAAGTGAGGCGGGATACCGGCTTTATGACGATAAAGCGCTGGAAACCTTACAGCAGATTTTGTTTTTCCGCGAATTTGACCTTCCTTTAAAGAAGATCAAAGCCATCATGGACGACCCTGTCCTCGACCAGAAACAAATACTACAGATGCAACGGGAAATGCTGGTAGCGCAGAAAACACGTACAGAGCGTTTAATCGCCAGCATTGACGATATTCTGAAAGGAGAGAATAAAATGGATTTTGCAATTTTCAGCAGAGCGGAAATAGAGGAGATGTTTGACAACATGTACTCGCAGATGCCGGAGCATATCCGTCGGATTGCCATTGACGAATTTGGCGGCGCAGAAAAATGGCGGGCACATTATATCGAAATGCTGTCTTCGGAACAGATGCAGAAAGCTTATGCAAAGGTCATCGAGTGGTACGGCGGAAAGGAAGCTTATCAGGATGCCGCAAAACACCCGATGAGCAAAGAAGCCGCAGAAAACTACAAGCGCAGAACCGACACTATCCTGCGCAAACTTGCCGCAAAGCGGAGCTGTCCCATAGATTCCTTTGAAGTCAAGGAAATCGTAGGCGAGTACGGCTTTGTGATGAAGCAGGCTGCAGGCATTAAAAAGGAGCGGGATTTTATGCTCGCTCACGCGGACTTTTACCGCAAGGAGCCCCTGCAGTCTAGGCTGGATCAGGAATACGGCGAGGGAAGCGCGGCGTTTTTTGCGGACGCGATCGAAACATTTTATCAGAAGTCAGAAGAAAAGTAAATACAGCATGGGCGGGTTATGCTAAGTACCCGCCCATGATATCAGCTATAATAACAGCAGGACTGTACTGCTTTTTGGAGTCTATCATTTTACCACCACGAGAAAAACACCCCCGCCAGCGGCGACAGCACCACCATAATTACGGAAAAAGTGAACGACTCCATAGAAATCAATGTGGCTCTCTGCTCCGACGGAAACATGTCCTGCAAAGTCGCGTCCGTCCGCACCTGCAGCGCGTCGTCGCAAAACGCCGCAATAAAACCGCCCGCCATCATAAGCAGCCACATCCCCGAATGCTCCACAACTACCCCGGACAAAACAAGCGCCGCCGTTCTTCTTTATAACTTTTATAGCCGCGGTATTTTCTTTTTCAACAGATATATGAAGTTCCTTCAATCCCACTTCTTTCGCTACCCGCAGAAGCTGATGCAGCATCTCTGTGGCATACCCCTTTCTTCTCTCGGAGGGACGCACGCTGTAACCGCAGTTCCCCAGATCCTTCAAAAAGTCGTTCAGCGTATGCCGCAAATCAATGATGCCGACAATCCTGCCGTCACCCTTTCTCACCGCAAAAAACGTGTCTGTGACCACCCAGTTCTCATTTACCGTCGCAGGATCGGTATTGCGTGTTACGGCAGTCAGCCATTCCTCATAGCTCTCCGTCTTGTCAAAAAGCTCGCTCCCGTAAATAATATTTTCCCCGTGCCGAAAATGCTCCTCACGGTATGCAAGCGCCTCTTCCCTCAATTCCAACGTAGGTCTTACCAGACAAATATCATTTTTCATGTCAAACCTCCTCTGCCAGCAAAAGCATTCTTATCTCGTTTGTGATCTGTACAGGAATATTCCGCTCTATCTCCATCAGCCTGCTGTACATCCGCACCCCCTGATACGCAAACACAAGTACATGAAATATAGATTCAGGGTCTACGTGTTTAAATTCTTTTGTGCCCATTCCATAGTTGATCAGAGCCGTCCATGTGGACTTTGAGACTTCATACTGCCTTTTTACGGAATTATTTTCTTTGGAAACTGCCGGGCTGCTGTAATATTCGCAGATGGCAAGGCTGAAAGAGTTTTCGCTGTCGTTCATCTCCCTCTCGTATTTTGACAGAAGTTCCTCCAATATCACAGCCGCCGGAACATGCTGCTCCATCTTCGCAAACACCTCGTCTTTCTGCTGGTCGGAAAAAGCGTTTACAATCTCCAGAAAAATCTGTTCCGTACTTTCGTAATGACGGTACAATCCTCCGCGGCTTAAGCCCGTCTGCTCACAGATATCCTTCATGGTAACCTCTTTAAATCCCTTTTCCTCAAAAAGCCGGTACGCCGCATCCCGGATTTCCTGTTTTGTCTTATCTCCCCTCAGACTCATGCGCATCCTCCCTGTCCACGCGGTTTACTTTCAGTTGTCTCTTTCTTTAGTTTGCAACACCTGTGTCGCTTTCTATTATGCGACTCGCGCGTCGCTTTTTCAAGAAAAAATTAAAGGGAAACGCCGCCGCAATTCCCTCGTTAGATATCAAAAATACTTAACTGTGTTTCCTTTAAAGATGCCGTTTTTCTAAGACTAATCCTGTCCCCCGTTTCCACATGACTACACAGAAGCGGCGACGCGGGATCGTACTTTGACGCGTTCCGCGCTACACTTTTCTCACTTTCATTGGCATAACAATAGACACAGCCGTTTTTGCATGTATGATAAGCGCCGATGTCCACGCTTTCCATGCAGCCGCATTCCGGACGCTGGTTTTTGTCTTTGCCGGCTTTCAATTTATATCCCGTTATTTTTTCAATCAACGCCTTATCAATACAGCAGTTGTGGACGATTCCACAGTCGTCCAAATCTATTTTTTCCGCACAGCTGGCGGCTGTCATATGATTATCATTCGCGATCCCGCTCAATTTTTTCGCAAATTTTCTCAGTTCACTGTCATGCAAATCAAACTTCGACAGGTCTTCCATCCTTTTCCTGTTCTTGGCGTACATGTCCACAAAACTGATCACACACTTGTCGGTATATCCCTTTAATGCTTCAGCGATATACTGAAAAGCGTTTAAATGGTACTGCGCCGTGTACTTATCCGAAAAGAAAATGGGATCATATCTCCAAATCACCCGCTCCCTGCCAATTCTACTTGATAAATCCCGGAAAACCGGAATCATGGCCGTTCTTTTATCGGGCACATTTGCCTCGACGTCATTTCCATAACCTGTAAGCGTAAATTGAAAATAAAAGGGATACTCTTTTAACTCGTCCAGTCTCCCCATCATCGGCAAGGGGTTCTTTGTCCAGAATACGATACAGTCCACCACATCCGGCGTTATTTTAATCTCACTGATCTGATGGACGTTTATCGGATTGCGGACATACAAGAACTCCTCTTTTATTCTGTTGTAAAACCATTCCGAGTAATAATTCGGAATATCGGTCCGCCTGCTTGCACTTAAAATCATCTTAATTTGACATTACGCCCCTGTCAGGCGCAGCATTCTTCCATATATATGCCTACAGTTTCTTTTGTCATTTCATATTTTTCCGCACATTTTTCCACAATAATATCATCGGAAATGCCTAACTCCATGCACGTCTGTATCAAAGCACATATTCCTTTTTCTATTCCTTCATCAAATCCTTCCTATCTCATATCCTCAAACGCTTTACACATATCATATCTCTCCTCGTTCCCTCTTTCATCACTTTGCATTTTTTAGGTATCTTTACGTTCGCCACCACTTCCAGCATATCCCTGAGACGCATTGCACATGCCACCATATAAATTACGAATGCAAGGATTCCTACAGCGCCTCTGCCAACGTCACCGAGCGGATCACCCACCGATAAATTTACAGCCATCAAGACAAATATAAGGCAAACCACCCCAAATGTAATCCAAAATGCTTTCTAATCCATTTTTCCCTGTTTCAATTTTTCCATTTTCCGAATCTCCCTCTTTTGTTTTATTTACTGCACTTTATTCTTTCTGAATTTCATTGTCAAATGGCTATTGTTCCTATGCACAGGTACACTAGCGCCTTCGCAAACCTCCCTTCTATGTCGTGGAAATGCCCGCCCTCATTCCACTCAAAATATACCGCGACTCCTTTTTTTGCGCTGTGAGACGACTCCCATCCAGCATCGGATTCTACAAGCCGCCCCGATCCGCCCGCCAGAATCTCCCCTGCACGCTGCGTGCACGCCGCCACCCGTCTCATGCGTGGATTTTTGCTGCGGCTCTCCTTTTTCCCGAGGGAAAAGTATACCCTCAAATCCGTCCGGAGAGGCTTTTCGCGCTCCATAAATTCGCAGAAGCCGTCAAACCAAAGCGACCCGGAAAGACTGGCGATCACGCCAAACACATCCGTCTTATAAATCGCGTAAACCGCCGTAAGCCCACCAAGCGAGTAGCCGAGCAAAGCCGTGTGCACCGGTTCCGGCTTTGTCCAGTAATGGGCGTCCATGTACGGTTTTATTTTTTCTGTCAGGCAGGACAAATAGGCGTCCGCCCTGCCCTGCGGCGCTTCCTCCCCCGCCCGGAACGCGGGCGCCGCCCACGGCGTAAAATCGTCGTTCCAGCTTTTCGGCTTGATGGAGAGGAAAAGGAAGTCAGTCTGTGCACCGTGTTCAACCAGCTTAGTCAATATCCCTTCTATCGGAACTTCACCATTAACGTAGATTACCGGATAGCGGTCGCCTCCCTCCTCATAACCGGGCGGCAGATAGAGACGGCAATCCATATCCGCAATGTGCAGCTCCTGTATTTTTCCTTCCATCATGTATCCTTCCCTATCACTTTTTACGTAATTCTGTCACTTCATCTGACAGACATTCCGATTCCGCAAAGCCAACCACCGCGCAGCAATTCGGCAAGTGTCCGCTTTTTAGCCGCTTAGCTCACTGCTCGCGGGAATCAGGATTCCAGCAGCAATGCAATCTCCTCCTTGTACGGCGGAATTGTCTTCTCCTTACTGCCCTCCTCGCAAATCCAAGGTGTCTCCAGAATTTTAGGGATTTTTGCAAATCTCTCGTCATGGACAATTTTCTTTAAAATTTCTGTGCCGATATGCCCCTCGCCGATATTGGCGTGTCGGTCTTTGCGCGCCCCGCAGGGGTTCATGCTGTCATTGATATGTATCGCCGCAATCTGCGAAAGTCCGATCACCTCGTCAAACTGCCGAAGCACCCCCTCGTAATCCTCAGCCAGACGATATCCGGCGTCATTCACATGACAGGTGTCAAAACAGACGCGCAGCCTGTCCTTTTTGTTCACGCCGTCATAAATCATTTTCAGCTCCTCAAAGGTTCTCCCAAGTTCGCTGCCCTTCCCCGCCATAGTTTCCAGCGCGACGAAAACGTCGTCCTCATTGTCATCCAGCACAAGGTTGAGCCCCTTTACGATCTGCGCGATTCCCGCTTCTTCTCCCGCTCCCACATGGGCGCCCGGATGCAAAATCAAAATCCGGCTGCGCATTGCCGCCGTTCTTTTGATCTCCTTTTCAAGAAAACTTACTCCCAGCTCAAAGGTTTCCGGCTTCACGGCATTTCCCAGGTTGATAATATACGGCGCGTGAACTACAATTTCCTCAATTCCCGCCTTGTCCGCATACTCCCATCCCGCCTCTATATTTAACGCCTCTATCTCTTTTCTCACCGTGTTCTGCGGCGCGCCCGTGTATAGCATCAGGACGTTTGCCCCGTAGGACTCCGCCTCTTTCACCGACCCCAGAAACATTTCCTTCCCCGCCATCTTTACATGGGAACCTATTTTAATCTTTTGCATGTCAGCCTTCCTCCTACAGCATCTTTTTTCCCTTTTTCTTATTATCATGTAATTTGGCTTATTTATCAATCTATTTCACAAATTTAATCCAGCGTTTTTTATCACCAATTATGATTCAAATTGTGCTATAATAGCGGCAAAAGAAAAGGGGACGCGAAACGTATGGGCACATTTATTGTATTACTGCTTGTAGCAGGGGCGGCGGCGCTCGCCATACGACAGATGATAAAAGATAAAAAAGCCGGAAAATCCATCTCCTGCGGCGGCGACTGCAGCCGGTGCAGAGGATGTCAATCAAACCGGAAAGCTGACAAAAAAGATATCTGAAAGCAAATTACCCTGAAAGGAAGGATGGATCATGATAGGGATAAAACCCGGCGATAAAATCGGGATTGTATGCTGTTCCAACGGCTGGGAAAAGCGAAAAGAGGCAAAATTCAGGTGGTTACAGGAAATTCTTTTGGGTATGCACCTTGTGCCCGTTTTGTCGCCGTATATTTTTGAGCGGGGAGGCGTGGAGAGCGGCAGCGCCACAGAACGCGCGCAAGCATTGATGGACTTTTACCGTGATGATGACGTAAAAGGCATTTTTGATATTTCCGGCGGGGACATTGCCAACGGGATTCTGCCCTATCTGGATTACGAAGCGATCGCCGCCTGCGATAAAAAATTTTGGGGCTACAGTGACCTGACAACGATCATAAACGCCGTTTACACAAAGACAAGAAAGCCTTCCGTGCTGTACCAGATTTGTAATCTGGTTTACGACCACGCTGAAGAACAGCAGGAACGTTTCAAAAATACGGTTTTCGGAAATACAATGGAACTGTTTCAGTTTCCCTACACCTTTTTGCAGGGGGAGGCAATGGACGGCGTTGTTGTGGGCGGCAATGTCCGCTGCTTTTTAAAACTTGCAGGCACGGCGTATTTTCCGGCATTGACAGACAAGATTCTGCTTTTAGAATCACTTGGAGGCACGGTGCCCCAGATGCTCACCTATTTCAGCCAGTTACAACAGCTTGGCGCATTTGAGCAGGCGCGCGGAATACTGCTCGGCACTTTCACCCAGATGGAACAGGAAAGCTGCAAGCCGGATGTATGGACGCTGCTGAAAAGCTTTGTCCCGCAGGATCTTCCCGTGGCAAGGACAACATTGATCGGACACGGAACGGATTCCCGGGCGGTGCTAGTGGGGGAATATAGGGAATTTGAGAAGTAAAAACCCACGGTTCGCAAAATTTATTCAGACAAAAATATTTTAGCAAACCCGCATAAACACGCGCCTGCAACCGCCGGTTGACAAATTTCCAAGCCGCCTGTATAGCCTTTCCCCCAAACTTTTCTATAATCAAAGTAAGCCGGAAAGACACGGGGTTATAAAAATCCGGCTGCTAAAATGAGAGAAATATTTGGAGGAAAATATGACGCTTGGAGAAAAAATTTTTAGATTACGAACAGAACAGGGATTGTCGCAAGAAACTTTCGGAGAAAAGTTGGGCGTGTCCAGACAATCCGTATCGAAATGGGAAACCGACCAGTCGATTCCCGAATTGGATAAGATCGTGACGATAAGCGACCTTTTCGGAGTCAGCACGGATTATCTTCTAAAAGATATAGAGGAAACAGACAGAACCGCGGAAACGGAATCCGCTTGGGCAGAAACTTTTCCCCGAGAAACATACCGATCCGGTCAAAGACCCCGCTTTGAATATAAGAGTCAGAAAATGATCGGCAGTCTGCCCCTCGTGCACATCAGCACGCGCCGTGCCAAAGGCGTGATCGCCGTCGGCGCGATTGCGCAGGGCTGGCTTTCCGTCGGTTTCGTGGCAATGGGCGGATTCTCGCTCGGTCTTGTCTCTCTGGGGCTGATTGCCTTTGCCAATCTTGCCTTCGGACTGATCGCTTTCGGGACGGTTGCCGTGGGTGTGATCAGCTTTGGCGCCTTTTCCTTCGGCATTTTTTCTCTGGGTGCCGTGGTCTACGGACAGTTCGCCTTCGGCGCCTCGGCACACGGCGCACAGGTGGCAGTCGGAGACGCTGCCAGCGGGAAAATTGCGCTGGGCTACTCCCGCGCCGTCGGCGATTACACGCAGATCAGCAACGACCAGCCTTTCGACTATGAAAACGCCTGCCGCCTGATTGACCAACATGTGTCGTCGGGCTGGCTCTTTTTCAAGACGTGGGCGAAGGCGATGGTGAAATGGTTTTAATCAGTGTGGAGCGTTTTCGATAAATGCCGCCGCCCCGACTGCGCCAATTTCAGCCGCTCTTCTCGCCACCGCCTGCTGTTCCCCCGTCTGCGGATAGAGTACCATTGGCGCCGCCATATACAGGCTCTCGGAAACACTGTTCATCCCGCAATGTGTGATGAAAACATCTGCCTTGGCAAGCACGGCAAGCTGGTCCACATACGCGTACACTTGCACATTTTCCGGCAGCTTCCCAAGCTTTTCACGGTCTACCGCATTTCCGCAGGATATCACGACGTCCGCATTTAAATCTTTCAGAGCGTCAATGCACTTCGTATAAAAATCCGGGCGATCATTGATGACCGTTCCCATGGAGATATAAATGAGCGGTCGCTCTTTCTCTTTTTCCGGCAGCATTTTTGAAAATACCGATGGTCCGACAAATGCATAGTGCTCGGAAAAACTCTCTGCATACGGCTGAAAGGAGCGAAACTCATTTTCCAGAAAATCGTTCATACCGATCGTAGTTCGGATGTCCTGTATCGTCATTTCTGTGGTCGATACTTTCTTTAAGCCTGCTTCTTCCCGCTTTGTCAATTCCGGCAGAAAAGAATCGCAGGAGATAAACTCTGCCCCTGCAGCTTTGATTTTTTCCCCAAATTCATCAAACGAATAAAAACGAACTGCATTTCCGCGCCTGACAAGCTCCGCTGCAACCGGGAGCATAGGATTTGTATGCCCGTGCGCAGGAATGCAGAAGAATGCGATTTTCTTCACTTCTCCTCACCATCCTTTTCCCGGAATGCCATATCAAACAGTTCCGCAAACGCACCTTTCGGCGGAATCGCGATGCCCCGCTCCTCGTCCCCGAGAAGAAGCAGCGTGTCTCCCGGCTTGATGTCAAATAATTCACGCGCCTGTTTCGGGATAACGATCTGCCCCTTTTCTCCGACTGTGGCGGTCCATGCGTATTTTCCTTTTGGTCCTTTCATTTTTTACCTCCGTTCCGATGCATTTTAGTATAAGCGGGTCTTTTTGCTCTTAAGTATGATTTGTATAACAAATTATACTTCGTTGACTGTGAAATGTCCATAAAAAAAGAACTCTCCTTATGCGAAGAGTCCCTATTAATAACAAAATTATGGATGCCATAAGTAAGTTTGCCATAATAAAAACGCAGAAAAGAGATAAATATATTTTTTACGATTTAAAATATCTTAACATCTGCACCAATGTTGAACTGTCCGCCAACTCATCATTTTCCCGCTCGCGTTCTCCAAATGCCACAAATTCATGTGTTGAATAAAACTCATACAGTTTCGGATTAGAAGCACATTCTATGTATGCCGTCTTTCCGCCAATGATATGCTGTACTTTCTTAACATTTTGGCAAGCTAAATCTAACAAATCATTTCCACTAATGGGATATTCTCTGGCAGTATTTGAAAAATTTCTCCCCAACTGTGCAATTAATGGCATGGATATCAAATATCTGTCTAATGCAGCATCATATTGTGAAAATTTAGCAATACGCTTTCTCAATGTTTTGGAAAGCATATGTGCAGATACCGCAACAAATTTATTGGCAAGTGTATAATACCCCGCCATCACGTTGCCTTTTTCGATCTCCCGAAATACAAGAAACGTAATTGCAATTCGTTGTTTCGCAAATTCAATCGCTTTGTTATGTATAAAATCAGCAACGTCTATATTAAGAGGGCAAATAAATGTGGAGAGGATTTCTTTGCATGAGTCCTCTCCATACATATCCAGCATATCTATGATATTTATTTGCTTTACTGCATAAATCATTTCACAAATGCCCCCAAAAAACTTTTAATATCCTCACTCTTAACATCATCATATTCTATATGATTTTGAGTAGCATTTTCTGCCGTTTTAGCAGCTTTTTCTAAGGCATTGATAAGCATTTCAGCAGCACTTGGCTCGGTGATAACAATATTATTTATGATACTTTTTGTTGCCATAACACCACTCCTTTCCGATATATTACACCCATTATTCCTTTATTTAGTATTATATGTCAACAATGAAAATTTATCAACTGTTTGTATTTAAGAGAAGAAACCGCTCCATATTCTCCCTGTGCGGCACAATAATCTCTAAATCCACCTCCGGGTGAACACGGACATAGTCGGTAAGCATATCCATCAGATTATCCCCGGATTCCATATAATCATCAATGATCACTTCGTCGCTGAATCCCAGCCGCCTCAAAATAATCGCCGAAACCACGCCGGTGCGATCCTTCCCTGCCGTGCAGAAATACATCACATTGGAATCCGCATTCATAATCGTGTCGATGATCTCTTCCATTTTTTCGTCCACCATCTGCCGGTACACCTCATGCAAATGTTCCAGCGATTTCGGTGTATCGCCCCCGCCTGTGACCGGAAGATGAAAATATCTGAAACCGTTCTCCTCTTTCAAGCCGCACGGTTTCCTAACTGCCTCTTCCTCTGACCGTAAATCTACAATTGTAGTTATATTGTGAGCCAACAGCCACCGAATTTCCTCGTCAGACAAATTTTCCGGGAAATCGCTCCGGATATACTGCATTTCGCCTGTCGGCAAAAAACGCGTGTTTCTTGTTGATTGTAAGATTGAACTCATGTAATGATCCTCTTCGCTAACGCAACTCCCTGTTCCGCCAGCCGATATCTCATTTCTTCCGTCATATGCCATTCCCATCTCGGAGAATCCGAATCTACCGGGTGTATGTCAGAAACCATCAAAAGCGCAGCCGCCTTTAAACCAAGATATCGCGCCACGCTAAAGACGGCGGATGTTTCCATATCTACGCCAACAGCGCCTTTTCCTCTCCACAACTGTTCTTTGCGAAAAGTCTGGCGATATACGGCATCCGTTGTCACTATGGGATAACTGCTCACACTAAATTCGGACGCTGCTTTATTCAGCAAATCAACATCTGGGTATACCGCTTCAATGGACTCGTAGTAATGAAGGGATGTCCCTTCCTCCACGAAAGCCTTCCCCGGTGCAATGACCTCACCAACATGAACCTTCCCGTCATAGGCTCCGCACATTCCGGCAGCAATGATATTCTTTACGCCCAGAGCCGCAAGCGTTTCCACCGTATCAGCAGCCTGCGGAGCGCCACGACCACCGTCCAGAAAACATAGCTGTAAATCTTTGATTTCCCAGATGGGACAGCGATTGAGAAATCGTGGAAATAGTTCTGCCATTTTCTCTGCATGGTAGCGCTCTACGAGATAGTCTGCCCCTTTGCCAAAGAAGAACACAACTGCTGTTTCGGGCAAATGTAACCGGCACTCACGGTGTGCGCTATGTATATGCCCGGCTGCTGTAATAACCGGCTTCGAGTTATCGTCAGGTAAGCGCCACATATAAACTCCTCCATATGTTTTCGATTCGTTCTGGCTATTTTTATAGCATAAATCTAATATCCTTCTCCGCCTATATTTCATTCATATATCTGCTTGAAACCACAATCACATCCGTCAGTACAAAACCCGCCGCGCAAAACGCAAAAAGCCATGCGATTCCATACGCATTCAGAATGATACCCGAAATCAGCGAAGCCAGAGGAATAAAACCTTGAACCGCCACACCAATCAGACTCATAACCTTACCGAGATTATCTTTGTCTACCGTAAGAAGCACCGCCGTATGCGCAGGGATATTTACCTCACAGCATATCATTGCAAGAAGAATCGAGAAGATACAGAAGCATATGATAAACCCGTTTAGGGAAACACCTTTTTGTACAAAGAAAAAATATGCTATGGCAATTAATATCATTACGCCGCTGAGTATGGTAAGCCATATTTTTAGGGCTTTTCCGCACTTGTCTTTCTGCTCCCTTTTACTTATCATAATAGCGGTAACTGCGGATGCAATCCCTCCGCAAATACTAAATATGGACAGCCACATCTCCGGGGTTACTATGTGATCAAACAAATACCCCTGCGCACCTCGTATATCTGTTTTCACAAAATAAGGAGTAATGTTTCCATTGATTGGCGTCACGAAAAAATTAAGCAGCGTAAACATGAGCAAAACCATAAACAGACTTTTCTGCCCGTAAAGATAAACAAAGCCCTCCTTCATATTGCAAAAAGTTCTTCCAAGCGTTAATGGCTGCTCCTTTTTTCTGTAATTATATTTTATTAACATTTCCGACAAGCCGGATACAAGGTAGCATATCCCGGTAATCGTAAATAAAAGATATACTGGCAGCAGCGCATAGAGTATTCCCGCCAGCAAAACACCTACTATTCCCTGAATACTGTTCATCGCACTGAAATACGACTGGGCTTTCTGAAGCTGCGCCCTGTCAACGATATCCGGCAGCAGGGAACTAGAAGCAGGGTTAAAAATCCCGCCTATTATATTTCCAAATATGCCCATGACAAACAAAATGACAAGACCACTATTTATATTGTTTTCCGAAAGAAATAATCCGAGTGTTGCCAGAAGAATCAGCGCGCCCTTCATATAATCACAGATAAACATGATTCTGGCTTTATGGCATTGATCGCTTATAACGCCGCCGAAAAGTGATGTGATGAGATATACGATACTACAAACAGCAAGATAAATCCCCTGCAATGCCGCGTTATTATCCGTAATTTCCAATATGTAGAAACCTACGGTAAAACTATAGAACAGAGAACCTATATTGGTCACCAGCGCCCCGAAGAATACAAGCGCAAAGTTTCTGTTTTTAAAAACACTGTTCATAATTTAATCCTTTTTACAAAACGGATTTTCTTTCGAATAAGCAACCGCCGCCTCATTAAATTCATCAGAACTCATCATATGGACGATTAAAACAACAATTATCTAAATATATTTTCATGCTTCACCTCTTTTTTGTTTATTATATACTGCCATACTCACATTTACAACAATATCCTCCCTGCTCCCTGCCGCACCCATTCCAGAAACGCCCTTGCTCCCTTCCCCTCTTTCTCATTATATTCCCATCCAAGTTTCTCCCCGACAAACCGCGCCGTGTTTTCAAACAGCTCACACATACGAAAAACTGCCGCCCACGCATGTTCCACGTCGCCGTCAAAATAGGTCGATAACAGCATCTGCCATTCTTCCTCCGAAAGCCATT
>ERZ779637.491-NODE-491-length-25505-cov-7.749194_pt1 | contig 25505 bp, 19 predicted proteins | sample MGYA00514196_ERZ779637 | MGnify/ENA primary metagenome ERZ779637 (study PRJEB29562, sample SAMEA4376700) | mouse gut metagenome | isolation source: Cecum | study: EMG produced TPA metagenomics assembly of the A DSS colitis mouse model was used to assess the...
CAATCCAAATCTCTGGAACCAATACACCTTCCAAATCCAAACATGTTATGTACATCTCAATACCTATATCCTTTCTGTCATACAAATTTTCTGCATATCATATTAACAACGGTATTGATTATAACACACTTTTTTCTTCAAATAAAGCAAAATTTTCTTTTGCCAATCTATTACAAATATTTTTCACAACTAATGCCAATAAATTAAAGAATTAGACAAATAAAATAATCTTCTCCAATTAAATCAAAATAAGTTCTCAAGATAGCTATCAAAAGCCTTAATAACACTTGTATTCTCAAATTCTATCAACTGTTCTCGAATCGCACGAAAATACCATTCCTGTTTTGCTTTGTCTGGTTGATTAAATTTTTTCCAGATATTCCCACTGATGTGTCGCTGCTCTTTTACAATGGATTCCAAATTGGCAGTCTTGTCTGCAAGAACGATTACCTTCGTGTCCAGAGAAGCTTTCTTCAAATGTTCAATCGTCTCCCGCTTGCGAATCTCCCATGTCTGCGAGGCAGGCATATTGCGGCGCTTATTTTCTGTTTCTGTCTCCACAAGACAAGCGACCCTATCCCCAAACTCTTTTTTTAAGTCATCAAGAGTCACACAAGTATCCTCCACTGTGTCATGCAAAATCGCTGCCTGCAACACCTCTATATCCTTTGTAAGTTCTATCGCATAATTCATTGTGGTAATAATATGTGCGATATATGGAATCTCTGTTTTCTTTCTAAGTTGCCCCACATGTGCCTTGGCAGCATATGTATATGCCTTGTAAAGCTGTGCATCCATCCCTGCAACAGACGGAAAAAGGACTGGTTTTTCTGCCAATCCCTTTTCCTGATAGCAGCACGCAAAACGCCCTTGGACGCTCAGTGTTCTGTCTGTAAAACAAGGACACCCGCGCCCGCAGACCTGCTGCTCCTTTTTATAGTTTAATCTGCAGTTCACTACCCTGCAATAAAAATATCCATCACTGTCTGCAATCACAACATGTTCATCTCTGTTCATTGCTACTAATCCTTTTTGGTAAACTCTATAATCCAGCCTTTTCCTTCTTTTCCGTCCTTTTCCTTGTAAGTGCCATACTGCATATGATATGTAAACGAAACCCCTTGCTCTGCCTTTATTTCATTTATCACATTTTCCAGTGTCTTTTTTGCCTTACTCTCATCACTGCCAATCCCCGTACTTTTAAAGACCGTTTCAAACTTATTAATGTGATAGCGAATCGCCCGATTCAGCGCAAGTTTCAGTTCTTTTTCATTCCGAAACGGTCCAGAAATACTATTGCTAAGATACCTATTTCTATAATTGATAAGATATGCCTGCATAGTTATCGCCGCCACATTCTTGTCCAATTTCGCTTCACTTTCATATGCATCCTTCAAATATCTACCTTTATCCTGCAAAATACAAAAGTCTTGCAGCGCATAACCCATCAAGAAAGAATCTAAATATTTAATATAGGTATTTGCATCCATATCTGCAATATCATCTGGGTCAAAGTCTCCCAGTTCTGAATTATCAAAAAAAGAAAATGTCCCTCTGGTTAACGCTATAATATCTGATCCAACCACAACGCCAAAACCGCCTGTATTTTGAGAAATTAAGCCATCTCCAGGCACATAGTATGTGCCATTGAGCGAAATCTGAAACCATCCATTAGACGTGATTCCTGTTACATCAACTGGGAGATCCTTGGCAATCACTGTCACAACACCTGAATTAATATCAGGCTTCTTATATACTTTTGTGTTATCATTGCTGTAGAGCACTGCCTTGCTCTGAGTGACTGTAAATTCTGCCGCATATGTCTTTTGCAATGAAAAAATTCCTCCTACTGGCGACACTGCGGTTGCCGTAATCACAGCAACCAACAGCGCTCCAGTTATCTTAATTCGTAATTCCTTCGTTTTTCTCATACCCTTTTCCCCATCATTTTCGTTCCATTACTTCCAAATACCAACCCGATCCTTTGGCGCCACATACATGCCATCGGTTTCTTTGATATCATAAATCTTATAAAAGGCATCACAGGAACTTAAAACTGCATTGACTCGTACTTTATTAGGTGAATGTGTGTCTGTATTTAAGAGATACATCATAAAACTTGCTGTATCTTCACTTGCCCAGTTGTATGTCATCTGTCCAAATGCCTCGTCAAGCGCTTTTGCATCATTTCCTATAATCGAGGAAATGCAGGTCATTGCTCCTAAGTCTGCAATGTTTTCCATCAGAGTCAAATCTCCATTGACCTTAACACCCATCATCTCATAATTATTGTAATAGTCAATAATTGACTGCGACATTCTTTTGTACTCTGCCATTTCATCCTCTGTCCACCAGACATTGTAATTACCATACTCGTCATACAATGCACCACTAGAATCAAATGCATGACTGACTTCATGGGCAATAACAAACCCAATCCCTCCCAAATTAGCTCCATAACTATTGTCACTGTCATAAAATGGCGCTTGCAAAATTGCTGCTGGAAAGATAATTTCATTGTTTAATGGATCATACATAGCATTGATCGTTTGTGGTGTCACATCCCATTCTGACCGGTCAACTTTTGTTCCAAGCTTATTTAGACTGTCATCAATCGCAACCTGCATACTCACCAGCATATTAGATAGCAAGCTTCCTCCCTCAGAAATCGGTGTCACTTGCATCATATCACGGGCAGCCGGCCATCGATCTGGATAGCCAATTTTAACTTGCATTGTCTCAAGCTTGCGAATTGCCTTTTTTTTCGTTGCTTCGCTCATCCACTCCTGGCGATTAATAATTGTCTCATACTCCTTCAAAATCTGAGCAATCATCCCCTCCACAGCTTCCTTATCCTTAGCCGAAAAATGTTCTTTGACATAGATCATGCCAAAATCCCACGGGAGCATCTCCTGCGTCAATCTTTTCCATGTCTTCTCATCTCCCCAGCTCTCAGTAATGCCATACAGCGCATTTTTCATATCATCACTAAGCTTTGCATAGGTTGCATTGGCATATTTTGCTGTGTCATTCAACATGACAAATGTCGAGTAATCTTTTAGTGATTGTAGATTTTCCTCCACCAATAATGAATTGATTTTTTTTGCTTGTTCCACATCCATCACAATATATTTATCTTGACCATCTACATGGAGCGTCTCAAGCATTTTAGGCACATCAACATTGGAAAAAAGTCGCTGCAATTCATCCTGCGTATACACATTATAAGTGAGTGCAGGATCATACTTCTGTTCTGTTGTCAAGGAAGATGCACAAATATCTCGCAATAATTCCTCAATAGAATCTGTACTCTGTGCTGCTTCCTTTGCAGTCATGCCAAATTCCATCAGCATATCATTGACGTAATCCAGATACATATCTACGTATTCTTGTGTGTTTTCCCCTTCAATATATTCCTTGCCAATCAGGGTGTCAGCATACATCATATACACTGCATACTCACTGGAATCCACTTTATCCTGCATAATACTATAGCCGCCAACAATACTACTAAAGCCAAATTCACCACTCAACTGTGCCAACGCATCCACATATTCTTCTATCGTCAAAGCGTTCCGAATACTATCCATATGTGGTTTCAATGGTCCAAGTCCAGTCTCATTGCGGTTTTCCATATTCGTCACACACTCGTACATGTCCTTAATTTTCTGTTCCGAACTCCCCCGCTCATAAGTTTTGTTGTCATTTGCCAGCTCCTCAATAATATCTTCCATCTCACTACTCACAACGGCATTTAACTCACTAAACCAATCCCAATGTGCATCTGTGGCCGAAAGTTCAATCTTTGAGAGCAAATTTTGATTCACATATTCATAGTAATCATCTTGATAGCGAACATCTTCTTCCTTGTCAGTTTTCTCCTCATCTAAAGTCTTATCTGCAAGTTCCTCATCTTGTAACTCCTTCTCGTCAATCACTGTCTTTTCTAAATCTTCTTTATCTTTTCTTGCACTGTTGAACAGCTCCTTAATACTGCTCTGTGTTCTGTTGGAAGCCGTAATGTTACCATCCGCTTTCCTTGCATTACACCCTGTCAGTTGCAGGGCAAGAATCACCGCCATAAAAAGCGCTAATGCTTGTTTTTTCATGTCTGCTAACCTTTCTTTCTCATGCACTTTAATCCAATACAGCTTTTCCTGAATTGATTCCTGCTGTCCTAAAGAACTGTTTAAAATAACCTCTACATCTTGACTTATCTATTTTTAAACAATTCCTATAATCAGAAAATATTCTATATTAACTATATGAATATCTAAAACTATTCATGCAGAAATCTATTTCACAGCTATACTTATCTTATACCAAAACTGTGGAAAACACAACAATTCTCTAAAAATTTAATAGAGCTTACCGATATATTTCGTTTACACAGATCTATGTAAGCGAGTAGGAAATCTTTCCCTTCCCCTACTCGCCGCGCGACCCGTGCGCCGCCTTAGTGGCTTATTTCCTCTGCACAGGTCTGTACAATCGAGTAGAGAAGATTCATCTTCCTCTACTCACGCGCCGGGCACCCGTCAGCGAACCGATAAATCGGTTTGATGACAAATTTCACTTGGGTGCCCGTGTGCATAAAAAAACAAAACTCTCTGCTATATAGCAAGGAGTTTTGCCTTTTACGACTTTATTCTATTGCGCCAATTGGTTCTTCTTGAATAACTAAGTTCTCCTTTTCAGATGTTTCATCCTCAAAATCCATTTCCAAATCCAAATTTGCATCTGTGTCTGAAAGACTTGTATCAAACTCAAAATCGTCCACAAAATCCAATGTCGAATCCACATCTGTATTGAGTTTTACATTTCTATAACGCCTCAAACCAGTTCCTGCAGGAATTAGTTTTCCGATAATAACATTCTCCTTCAAACCAATCAATGGGTCAATTTTGCCCTTTATGGCCGCTTCTGTAAGAACTTTCGTGGTCTCTTGGAAAGATGCAGCAGAGAGGAATGAACTTGTGGCAAGTGCTGCCTTTGTGATACCTAAAATCACATCTTTATATTCTGCTGGCTGTTTTCCTTCCGCAAAGAGCTGCTCATTGATATCCTCCAACTCAATACCATCCACCAGTGTTCCCGGAAGAAAATCTGTGTCACCGCTTGTTTCAATCCGCTTTTTCTTAAGCATCTGACGCACAATTACCTCGATATGCTTGTCAGCAATATCCACACCTTGTAAACGGTAAACACGCTGTACTTCTCTGAGAAGGTAATTTTGAACAGCATCTATCTTCTTGATTTCCAACAAGTCATGTGGATTAATACTACCTTCTGTAAGCTCATCACCTGCTTCTAATTCAGCGCCATCTGCAATCTTAATGCGAGAACCATATGGAATCAGATATGTTTTCTCATTGATTCCATCAGAAACAATAATCTCACGCTTCTTTTTCGTGTCTTTAATGGTTGCTGTACCGCCAAATTCAGCGATAATTGCAAGTCCTTTGGGTTTTCTCGCCTCAAAAAGCTCCTCGACACGCGGAAGACCTTGTGTGATGTCATCACCGGCAACACCACCACTGTGGAATGTTCTCATGGTAAGCTGTGTACCTGGTTCACCGATTGACTGTGCCGCGATAATTCCAACCGCCTCTCCAATCTGAACCGCCTCTCCAGTTGCCATATTCGCACCATAACATTTTGCACAAATACCAATATGAGATTTACAACAGAGAATATTACGAATCTTTACTTTCTCAATCGGCTCGCCTTTCGCATCTACGCCTCTGCTCAAAATCTTTGACGCCCTGCTAGGAGTAATCATATGATTTCTCTCCACAAGAATGTTTCCATCTCTATCTTTGATATCCTCACAGGAATATCTGCCTGTAATACGGTCTTTCAAACTCTCAATTGTCTCTTTGCCATCCATAAACGCCGCAACTTCCATTCCTGGAATATAATCTTTTCCTTCACAGCAGTCAACTTCACGAATAATTAATTCTTGGCAAACATCAACCATTCGGCGTGTCAAATAACCAGAGTCCGCTGTACGAAGTGCTGTGTCGGACATACCTTTTCGCGCACCATGTGCAGACATAAAATACTCCAATACGTCAAGCCCTTCACGGAAATTAGACTTGATCGGCAACTCAATGGTTCGTCCAGTTGTATCCGCCATCAATCCACGCATACCTGCAAGCTGTTTAATCTGCTGATTGGAGCCACGTGCACCAGAATCCGCCATCATAAAGATATTATTGTATTTGTCCAAACCGCCAATCAGTTTTTCTGTAAGTGCATCATCTGTTTCTTTCCAAGTCTCAACAACAGCCTTGTAGCGTTCCTCGTCAGTCATTAAACCACGTCTAAAATTCATTGTAATGCGGTCAACTGTCTTTTGTGCCTCCTCAAGCATCTGCGTTTTCTCGGCCGGCACTGTCATATCTGAAATGGAAACTGTCATTGCAGCGCGTGTAGAATATTTATATCCCATTGCCTTAATACTGTCAAGCACCTCGGCAGTCTTTGTCGCGCCATGGATATTGATAACTTTTTCTAGTATCTGCTTTAATCCTTTTTTACCTACATGGAAATCTACTTCGGGAAGTAGTTTGTTTTCATCCTTACTTCTGTCTACAAACTCCAAATCCTGTGGTAAAATCTCATTAAAAATAAATCGTCCCAGTGTAGACTCAACGGTTCCAGTAAGCACCTCTCCATCTGGTGTGGTTTTGGTCACACGCACTTTAATTCTGGAATGCAAAGTACATGCTTTATTTTCATAGGCCAAAATCGCTTCATTCACACTCTTAAAGGACTTTCCTTCGCCAAGTGCCCCTGGTCTTTCCTGTGTCAAATAGTAAATGCCAAGTACCATATCTTGTGAAGGAACAGCAACTGGACCACCATCAGAAGGCTTTAATAAATTGTTAGGTGAAAGTAACAAAAATCTACACTCCGCCTGTGCTTCGACTGATAATGGAAGATGTACTGCCATCTGATCGCCGTCAAAGTCGGCATTGAACGCTGTACATACCAAAGGATGAAGCTTGATCGCTTTTCCTTCTACTAAAATTGGCTCAAACGCCTGAATACCAAGTCGATGCAAAGTCGGAGCACGGTTTAACATCACTGGATGTTCCTTGATAACCTCCTCCAAAACGTCCCACACAGACTGGTCAAGCTTTTCCACAAGCTTTTTTGCATGTTTAATATTCTGTGAAATCTGCCTTGATACAAGCTCTTTCATCACAAAAGGCTTAAACAACTCAATTGCCATTTCTTTTGGCAAACCACATTGGTAAATCTTTAACTCTGGTCCTACTACAATAACAGAACGCCCAGAATAATCTACACGTTTTCCAAGCAGATTCTGACGGAAACGACCACCTTTTCCCTTTAACATATCTGACAAGGATTTTAAAGCTCTGTTCCCTGGTCCTGTGACAGGCCGTCCGCGTCTTCCATTATCAATCAGCGCGTCAACCGCTTCTTGAAGCATACGCTTCTCGTTGCGGACAATAATATCTGGCGCACCAAGCTCTAGCAGTCTTTTTAGACGATTGTTTCTGTTGATAATTCTGCGATACAAATCATTCAAATCTGAGGTCGCAAATCTGCCACCGTCAAGTTGAACCATCGGGCGCAAATCAGGCGGAAGTACAGGAATCGCATCCATAATCATCCACTCTGGCCGATTGCCTGATGCCCGAAATGACTCCACAACCTCAAGTCTTTTGACAATCTTAGCACGCTTTTGTCCCTTTGTATTCTCATTTCTAAGTTCTGCGGAGAGTTCCTCGCAGTCCTTTTCGAGATCAATTGCCTCCAAAAGTTCTTTGATTGCCTCTGCACCCATACCGACACGGAATGCATTCTTGCCCCACTTCTCCACATTGTCTTGATATTCCTTCTCTGACAACACCTGTTTATATTCAAGAGAAGTTTCTTTAGGATCCAATACAATATAGGACGCGAAATACAACACCTTCTCTAGCACACGCGGCGTCAAATCAAGAATCAATCCCATACGACTTGGTATCCCTTTGAAGTACCAGATATGTGATACTGGAGCAGCAAGTTCTATATGGCCCATACGCTCTCTACGCACACTTGACTTTGTAACCTCAACACCACAGCGGTCGCAAATTACACCCTTGTAACGGATTTTCTTATATTTTCCGCAATGGCATTCCCAGTCTTTGCTGGGTCCAAAAATCTTCTCGCAGTACAGACCATCACGCTCTGGCTTTAAAGTCCTGTAGTTTATGGTTTCCGGTTTTGTTACCTCGCCTTTTGACCATTCTCTGATTTTCTCAGGAGAAGCCAGACCAATTTTGATCGCATCAAAAGAGATAGACTGGCTCTGTTCAATTTTATTCTCAGACATTTTGGCACTCCTTCCAGATATTTTTACTCATAATCCTCATCAAAGCTATCCTCATCCGCATCGAAATCATCATCAGAATAATCATCTTCCTCAAAATCATCTTCAGCGTCAATCAGATCGCCGCTTGCAACATCAAATTCCTTCTGCTGATAGCCTTCCAAATTTTCCGTGTTATCGTATTTATGGTCACCCTCCATTTCAACGCGGAAATCCGTCTCTGTATAATCGACAGATTCTTTTAGCTCCACCTCATTTTGATTTTCGTCATACACCTTCACATCAAGTCCAAGAGATTGAAGTTCTTTTAACAACACCTTGAAAGACTCTGGTATACCAGGCTCCGGTATATTTTCACCCTTGATAATTGCCTCATAAGTTTTTACACGTCCTACAACATCATCAGATTTCACTGTCAAAATTTCTTGCAATGTATGAGATGCACCGTATGCTTCTAGTGCCCAAACCTCCATCTCTCCAAAACGCTGTCCACCAAACTGTGCTTTTCCACCAAGTGGCTGCTGTGTAACCATTCCATACGGTCCTGTGGAACGTGCATGAATCTTATCATCCACCAAATGATGCAGTTTCAAATAGTGCATGTGTCCAATTGTAACTGGACTGTCAAAATACTCGCCCGTTCTTCCATCCCGCAATCTGACTTTACCATCTCTCGAAATCGGTACACCTTTCCAAAGCTTTCTGTGTTCTCTGTTTTCTGATAGATACTCTAACACTTCTGGAAGAAGTTCTTCCTTATGCTTTGCCTCAAATTCTTCCCATTCAAGGTTTACATAGTCGTTCGCAAGATCAAGCGTATCCATAATATCCAACTCATTCGCACCGTCAAACACAGGCGTTGACACATTAAATCCAAGCGCTTTTGCAGCCAGCGACAGATGAATCTCAAGCACCTGACCGATATTCATACGAGAAGGCACACCCAACGGATTCAACACAATATCCAAAGGACGTCCATTTGGCAAATATGGCATATCTTCCACTGGAAGTACACGGGAAACAACACCTTTGTTTCCATGACGACCAGCCATCTTATCTCCAACAGAAATCTTTCTTTTCTGCGCAATGTAAATGCGCACTGTCTGATTTACACCCGGGGCAAGTTCTGTGTCTCCATTTGCCCTTGAAAAAACTTTTGCGTCAACAACAACACCATACTCACCGTGTGGCACTTTTAATGAAGTGTCACGCACTTCGCGTGCTTTTTCACCGAAAATCGCCCGCAGTAGACGTTCCTCTGCTGTCAACTCAGTCTCTCCTTTTGGTGTAACTTTGCCGACAAGAATATCACCCGCGCGAACCTCCGCGCCAATTCTAATAATTCCTCTGTCATCGAGATCTTTGAGCGCGTCATCACCGACACCTGGCACATCTCTTGTAATTTCTTCTGGTCCAAGCTTTGTATCGCGCGCATCTGTCTCGTATTCTTCTATATGAATGGAAGTGTATACATCTTCCATAACAAGGCGCTCGCTCAAAAGAACGGCATCCTCATAGTTATATCCTTCCCAGGTCATAAATCCAATCAGTGGATTTTTACCCAAGCCAAGTTCTCCACCGCTAGTGGATGCACCATCTGCAATCACTTGCCCTGCCTCCACATGGTCTCCTTTGAAGACAATCGGCTTTTGATTATAGCAGTTTGATTGATTGCTGCGCTCAAACTTATGCAGTCTAAACTCAGCTTTTTCTCCGTCATCATAAGCTATCCGAATCAATTTTGACGACACATAAGTGATTGTTCCGGGTTTCTTTGCAACCACACACACACCAGAGTCTACAGCCGCTTTGACTTCGATACCAGTACCTACTACAGGTGCTTCTGTAAAAAGAAGTGGCACCGCTTGACGCTGCATGTTTGATCCCATAAGCGCACGGTTCGCGTCATCATTCTGGAGAAATGGGATCAATGCTGTCGCAACAGAAAATACCATTTTAGGAGACACATCCATATAGTCAAACATTGCTTTGGGATACTCTTGTGTCTCGTCAAGATAGCGGCCTGACACAGAATTACGCACAAAGTAACCATTCTCGTCAAGCTGTTCATTCGCTTGTGCAACATGATAATTATCTTCTTCATCCGCCGTCATATAAACCACTTCGTTTGTGACACGCGGATTTTTAGGATCTGTCTTGTCAATCTTGCGGTATGGCGCCTCGATAAATCCATACTCATTGATTCTAGCATAAGATGCCAAAGAGTTAATCAGACCAATGTTTGGACCTTCTGGTGTCTCAATCGGACACATTCTGCCATAGTGAGAATAGTGGACATCACGCACCTCAAATCCAGCGCGATCTCTGGAAAGTCCACCTGGTCCCAACGCAGAAAGACGTCTCTTGTGTGTCAACTCTCCCAGTGGATTATTCTGGTCCATAAACTGGGATAACTGGGAAGAACCAAAAAATTCTTTGATGGCAGCCTGTACAGGTTTAATATTAATCAATGCCTGCGGTGACACATCATCAGAATCATGCGTTGTCATACGCTCACGCACAACACGCTCCATTCTAGAAAGGCCAATGCGATACTGGTTCTGCAAAAGCTCTCCAACCGCCCGAATACGCCTATTGCCAAGATGGTCAATATCATCACTGTTGCCTAGACCATACTCAAGATGCATGTTATAGTTGATAGACGCCAATATATCTTCCTTTGTAATATGCTTTGGAATCAACTCATGCACATTTCTGGTAATTGCATCTGCCAAATCTTCTGGATTCTCAGCGTACTCCTCAAGAATCTGACGAAGTACCGGGAAATAAACTTGTTCTGTAATACCAAGACTTCTTGGCTCACAATCCACAAAATTTGTAATGTCCACCATCATATTGGAGAGTACTTTTACAAGCCGTTCCTCTGTCTGTATCCACACAAAAGGAACCGCTGCATTTTGAATCTCCTCGGCCATTTCTATTGTTACTTTATCGCCCTTTTGACCAAGAATCTCACCGCTAAACGGATCTACCACATCCTCCGCAAGAATCTGATTTCTAATCCTATTTTTCAGCGCAAGTTTCTTGTTAAATTTATATCTACCGACCTTTGCCAAATCATATCTTCTAGGGTCAAAAAACATCGCTGTCACAAGGTTCTCTGCACTGTCTAAGCTGAACGGTTCGCCAGGACGAATCTTGCTGTATAACTCCTTTAAACCCTCCTGATAATTATCAGCAGTATCCTTTGTGAAGCTTGCGAGGATTTTGGGTTCCTCGCCAAACAAGTCGAGAATTTCTTCGTTGGTTCCAACCCCCAATGCACGAATCAGCACAGTAATTGGCACCTTTCTTGTTCTATCGACACGAACGTAGAAAACATCATTGGAATCTGTCTCATACTCAAGCCATGCGCCTCGGTTCGGAATCACAGTGCAAGAGAACAATCTCTTACCAATCTTGTCATGCGCAATGCCGTAGTAAATGCCAGGGGAACGCACCAACTGACTGACAATAACACGCTCAGCACCATTGATTACAAATGTACCTGTCTCTGTCATCAGCGGGAAATTGCCCATAAAAATCTCATGTTCTGTGATTTCTTCTTTTTCTTTATTGTGAAGACGAACCTTGATCTTCACAGGAGCCTCATATGTTAAGTCCCTTTCCTTGCACTCCTCAATCGTATGCTTAATCTCGTCTTCTGCCAAAACATAATCTACAAACTCCAGGCTTAACCGCCCACTATAATCCGTAATTGGAGAGATATCCGCCAATGCTTCTCGGAAACCTTCTTCAAGGAACCACTTATAGGAATCTTTCTGGACTTCGATCAAGTTCGGCATACTCAGAACCTCTTCCTGCCGCTGATAACTCATACGCATTGTCTTACCAGAGACCACTGGACGTATTCTGTTCTTTTCCATGACATTTCACCCCGTTCTTCATGATATACATCTATTATATAATAATTGTAACAGTTGAACCATTTTATAGGCGCAATTTTTCATAATAGTGCACCCTACATACTACCACAAGTTTTTTTTGAAGTCAATGAAAAATTTCAAAAATCAAATGAAATTAACTGCAAAACCAAAAGGCCGGGATTTTATCCCGACCTGTCGTAACCAGTTAGCTAAAATTACTTTAATGTAACCTTTGCGCCTTCTGCTTCAAGCTTTGTCTTAAGCTCCTCAGCCTCAGCCTTTGTCGCTGCTTCCTTCAATACCTTCGGAGCGCTGTCAACAAGGTCCTTCGCTTCCTTCAAGCCAAGTCCTGTTGCCTCACGAACAACCTTGATTACCTTAACCTTGTTCGGACCAACCTCTGTAAGCTCTACATCGAAATCGTCCTTCTCCTCCTGCTGCTGTGCGCCATCACCTGTTGTTGCAACGACAACGCCTGCTGCTGCGGATACACCGAACTCTTCCTCACATGCCTTTACCAAATCATTTAATTCCAATACTGTAAGCTCTTTGATCGCTTCAATAAATTCTGCTGTTGTTAACTTTGCCATTATTGTTTCCCTCCATAAAATTTTTCTTTATCTTAAATACTACTCAGTTGCAGGTGCCTCTGCCACTTCAACTGCTGGTTCCTCCGCGGATGCCTCCTCGCTCTTTGGCGCGGGCTCACAAGCATCTGGACCACCTTTTTCCGCAATCTGATTCAGCACACGTGCAAAGTTTGTAATTGGAGACTGAATACTTCCAAGGAACTTGGAAATCAGCTCGTCTCTTGAAGGAATATTTGCGATTTCCGCCATTCCATTCGCATCGTAAAGAACACCCTCTACAACACCAGCCTTCAATTCAATCGCGGGACAATCTTTAGAAAACTTTTTCAAGATCCTTGCTGGTGCTGTCGCATCATCCTTGCTGGTTGCAATCGCATTGGTTCCAACAAGACTGTCTGTCAGCCCCTCAAACGCAGTGCCTTTAAACGCACGTGTCATCAGAGTGTTCTTGTACACCTTGTACGTAACACCAGCTTCACGAAGCTGCTTGCGCAACTGTGTATCTTGTGCGACAGTGATACCACTATACTTGACAATCACAACGGTAGCTGCATCTTTGACTGTAGCTGCGATTTCATCAACGATTGGTTGTTTTAATTCAATCTTTGCCATTTTCTTACCTCCTTTTAGATTTTAGAGACAAAATTTCATCTCTTCCTGCCGACAGGAGTTTTTTATTCGCATAGGGAAGCTTTCTACCCTACTTGCAACGAGTGTCCATTCATTTTTGGTCACTCGTGTGTATTAAAAAATCTCTCAAAATATGCCACAACACACTCTGAGAGATTAAAGTCATATCACAAAAACTCTTCTCCTCGGTAGGCGATAGTCTTACGCAAAACCCCAGATATCTGGTTTCGCACCTACTGTCTTCGGCATGGTTTTACAACCTTTATTACCATAACACAGGCTGTATTTATCTGTCAAGCTTTTTTTCTATAATTATATTGACAGTCAAAAAACATTACGTTTCACACCCATATCATGCACTTGCCGCATAATGTCAGATCCCGTATCAAATGTTCATCAATTGTAAATCGAGTAGAAAAAGTTTGTCTTCCCTGTTCTCATACCGGCAACTTTCACCACATATTAATCCTTATACCACCTTAAATAGTAATCGTGTGAAAAGCAAAACTGATAAGTCAAAAGAACAATACACATGGCAAATTTCATTAGTTGTTTATATTAAGGAAAGCTAACATACCCTTCAGAATCAATCTGAACATTTGGCGATAATTTGCGCATATAATTAAGTACTTCTTCCTTCTTGGCACTTTCAAGTTGACTTGTGCGACAATTTTCCTGTAAGCATGGGATAAATTGAAGGGATTTAAGTCCTTCCTTGGTAAGTTGAACTTCAACAAGGCAGGTGTTCTGTGTCTTGGAGTTGAACCAGTAATTTCCTAGACTGAACACAACTGGAACACCCGAAATGCAATCTATCTTTTGTAGACAATGTGGATGATCACCAATAATCAAATCTACACCTGCCTCAGCATAAATCGGTGCCTGTTTATCTTGAAGCCAATCTGTTGTCTCCTGACTTTCTGTACCCCAATGAATATAAAGAATAACAAAATCACTGTTTGCCTTTGCTTGCGCAATCACTTCCAGAAGCGCTGTTGGGTCCATACATCGCAGCACACCAGCATTCGTCATAGTAGCCTCCTTGGTATCTGGCACCGCATTGCGTTCAATCTGTGTTGCACTTACAACTGCGATCTTCATTCCATTCGCAATCAAATAAACTGGTTTTTTTGCCTCCTCAATGTTTCTGCCTGCACCCACATAAGGTATTCCAGCCCCCTCAAGCGTAGAAAACGTATCCAGAAGTGCCTGCTCACCATAATCATAAGCATGATTGTTCGCAAGAGAAACAAGATCCACACCAATTTGCGCGTACATCTCTATATTGGAAGGATTGGCTCGAAATGTGAATGTTTTTCCTTCTGTTGGTGTTCCTCGTGTAGAAAAAGGAAATTCATTATTGAGCATAAACACATCCGCGTTTCGCATTCGTTCGAGTAACGTTGCCGAAAAGGTATCATTGATATCACTTCCTCTGCTTCTATAGCGAAACATCATAGCATATTCGTCATCTAGCAGAATATCGCCCGCAAACGCCAACTTAATCTGTTCTTGATCTGCACAATTCACCAGAAAAACCTTTTCCCCTTTAGAAATGGCTTCGTTGTAAAGACGTTCATTCTCTGCACGCAATACATCTACTTCCTCTGTCGAAGTTTGTTCTAACGACTCTATCTCAATTTCCACATTCTCTAACACTGTGTTGTCTGGTATGTCTGTGTTGTCCAATGTCTGTTCTAGCCTACCAAAATCCACAACTGTCAACGGTTTTTCTTCCTCGCTCACCACAGTAGAATTAGAATATGCAATCATTCCAAGACCTCCCACTGTTAGAACAAGCATTAACGATATGATAAATACACGAAGATTACTTCTTCTGCGCCTTCTTTTTCCAGTTTTCTTAACAGCCAACTACTCACCTCATAATCAAGTAGAGAAGTCTACTTCCATCTACTTGCGCACTGGACCTCGTCAGCTTTGCTGCCAGTCGCTATGAAAATAAAATATTTCATAACAAATTGGCTATGCGTCTTGCAATAATACAGGTTTTTCGCATAATATTAATTTGTTATGAGTGTCCATGTGCATAAAAGACCCCGCTTTTGTCCAAAACGAGGTCTCAAATCATCTATATCTTTGATTAGAACTTAGCAACACTTACCTTTACACCTGGTCCCATTGTTGACGCCAAAGTGATACTTCTCAGGTATTGTCCCTTGAGAGTGGATGGTTTTGCTTTTACAATTGCATCCAGCAATGTATTCAGATTCTGTGTCAACTGCTCCTCTGTAAAAGAAACTTTTCCGATTGGGCAGTGAATAATATTGGTTTTATCAAGTCTATACTCAATCTTACCAGCCTTGATATCATTGATTGCCTTTGTGACATCCATCGTCACAGTGCCTGCCTTTGGATTTGGCATCAGACCCTTAGGTCCCAAAACCTTACCAAGACGACCTACAACACCCATCATATCCGGTGTGGCAACCACAACGTCAAACTCAAGCCATCCATCATTCTGAATCTTTGGAATCAACTCATCACCGCCAACATAATCCGCTCCAGCAGCCTCTGCTTCTGCCACTTTATCGCCCTTTGCAAAAACCAAAACTCTCACTGTCTTACCAGTTCCGTTTGGAAGTACAACAGCGCCACGAATTTGCTGGTCTGCATGACGTCCATCACAGCCTGTTCTAATATGAACCTCCACTGTCTCATCAAATTTTGCGTTGGCAGTTTTCTTTGCCAGTGCCACCGCGTCCTCAATTTCATAAAATACTGTGCGATCAACTAACTTCGCGGATTCATTATATTTCTTACCATGCTTCATCTCACTTTACCTCCGCTTAATCTTCTACTTTAATGCCCATGGACCTAGCTGTACCAGCAATCATGCTCATTGCTGCCTCAATGCTTGCCGCATTTAAGTCAGGCATCTTTAACTCTGCAATCTCCTGAATCTTAGCCTTGGAGATTGTGGCAACTTTTGTCTTGTTTGGTGTCGCCGAAGCAGTCTTAATATTGCACGCTTTCTTTAAAAGAACTGCTGCAGGCGGGGTTTTGGTGATGAAGCTGAAGCTTCTGTCTGCATATACTGTGATGACAACAGGAATAATCATGCCTTCCTGATCTGCTGTTCTGGCGTTAAACTGTTTTGTGAACTCTCCAATATTTACGCCATGCTGTCCAAGAGCAGGACCAACTGGTGGAGCTGGTGTTGCTTTTGCGGCAGGAATTTGTAATTTAATATATCCTTCTACTTTCTTTGCCATTTCAGGCACCTCCTAATTTATTCTCAGTCTCTTTCACTTCCCAAATATAATCTTGAAAATGAAATGCTGTTTTGTGGTCGTCTGGGCGGATAACCCTCCCACACGGACAAACGTCCAACATTTATACTATCACGTTCCTCATACGATTGTCAATAAGATTAATCCCACATTTTTTTCACATCTGAGAAACTAATCTCAACTGGTGTTTCACGTCCGAACATTTCGACACTGATTGTAACTGTCCGCCTTGAAACATCAATCTTCTGAACAGTGCCAACTGTATCCTTCCATACACCTGCGGTGACGTTGATCACATCTCCCTCTGAAAACTCTACTGTAGTGTCAACACCGAAGTTCAGTGCCTCCAGCTCCGCCTCTGTGAGTGGCACAGGTTTGCTTCCTGGCCCCACAAATCCAGTTACGCCCCTAGTGTTTCTAACCACATACCATGCATCATTGTTATCTGCATCCATATGCAGTAAAACATACCCTGGGAACATTTTTTTCTGCGATGCTTTCTCCACACCATTTTTGAGTTCCATAACTTCCTGCAGAGGAACTCTTACCTCAAGAATTTCATTCTCAAGGTGTCTGTTTTCAATTGCCTTTTCGATATTCGCCTTCACTTTATTCTCATATCCAGAATAAGTATGCACCACATACCAGCCCATACCAAGACCACTCTTGTTGTCGCTAAGTGCCACTCTGCTGTGGGGTTCTTCCTCAACTGGCTCCTCAGAAACAGGCTCCTCTACAACTGATTTTTCAAAATCAAGTTCCTTCTCAAGGGATTCATCAGAGTCAAATTCCTGGTCAATCGGCTCCTCAAAATCAAGTTCTTCCTCGACAAATTCCTCAGCAGTCAACTCCTCATTTTCTTGCACCTTCTCTGGCATCTTTGGCGATACTGGAAGCCACTCCTGCATATTGGGGGTAATGATCTTCTTGGCTACTGCCTTAACTGTCGGTTTTCCCGACACCGCGCGTTCTTTCTTCTCTTCCATAATGGTTATCCTCTTTTATACACCGATACTTGTTAAGAAGTTAATGCCGAACTGGATAAGTGTATCCAAAAAGGTAATGATAAGTCCTACAACAACCGAAACACAAAGAACTGCTACAGACTGTTTCACAGTTTCTTTCTGGTCAGGCCAGGCGATCTTCTTAAATTCTGTTTTCACACTTTTCCAGAAGCTGTCCTTCTTCGCTTCTGTCTTCGCTGAATCTGCCATTGTGTCCCTCCTAACGAATCCGATTGTCTATTTTGTTTCCTTGTGCAGTGTATGAGTCCTGCAGAATCTACAATACTTCTTGATCTCCATTCTATCTGGATGTGTCTTCTTTTCCTTTGTTGTATTGTAGTTGCGCTGTTTACACTCTGTACATGCCAATGTTATCTTTGTACGCATAATTCCACCTCCGCTAGCGTTCCAATGTAATGATCTGTTCTAATCCTACTAGATGCCTGTCCAGTCAGCAATCAAAAGTTACTTGCTTTATTGCATAAAAAAAAGACCGAATCAACATCTTGCCTTTCAACTATACCACACAGAAGGCAGAGCGTCAATATTTATTTTTATTCATAACACTTAAACTCTCGTTGTTACATATTATATAGTAGAAATTTTTTCACAAGCGATTCCTCTATTTTTTTATTTGTCACTCCAGATATTACAGGTTAAAATTGTATTTATTTTAGATACAATTCACTCTTTTTTCTGCAATTTAATCCCATATTATGAAATTTTTTCATCTTTTTCAAGGCAAACCTCTTGCTTTTTTATACAATTCATGGTAAGTTAAAAATAACTAAGAGATATACATAATATTTTTGTGAATTTTCACACAATTAAAGGCCTGTATGTCTCTAAATAAGGGGAGTTTTGTGAATTTAATATTCAATTTTGTGTTCAAAAAGCAGTTCACATAAGACTCAGAATCTATAATCCAAGGAAGGAGGATATCTGTATGTCAATTTCTTCAACTACAATGCAGATCTACGACCAATATTTGACCACATACCGCAGTCAGAACAACAATCGTTCCAACCGCAAAAGCAAACGCAGCCTGCGTCATGCCACACATGACACAAGTGAGCTGCAAAATGTATATCGCACGATTCAGTGGAAAAACCGTTTTGCTCCACTCTATCTGACAGAGCCTTCACCGCGTTCTATCGCATATGCAATCCATTTAAAAGAAAGCGCGAACGACTTAAAACAGACCATCGACGCACTCAGCGGTGATGATGATGACCTGTTTTCAATGAAATCCGCCTACAGTGACAATGAATCGCTTGCGACAGTAGAATACGAACCAGAAGACGCAGAAGATTTCGTACCCACAGACTTTGTTTTGGAGGTTGAAAACTTCGCCTCACCACAAGTCAACACCAGCAAATATATGAAGGCAGACCAGCCTGTGCGACTAAAACCCGATAGTTACTCTTTTGACCTTCTAACCAATAAACTTCACTATGAACTTCAGTTCAACGTGCACGAAGGAGACACAAACAGCGATTTGCAGCACAAGCTTGCTCGCCTGATAAACAACTCTGATATTGGAGTGTCAGCGCGTGTTGTCGAAGCGCGTGGACTCTCAGCACTCGAAGTTACTTCTGATGCTTATGGGCTTCCAGTTCAAGGGGAACGCCACTTTACAATCACGGATGAAAACACCAGCTATCAGAATGGTATTGTAGATTATTTGGAACTAAATAAAAATATTAAAGAGGCAACAAACGCTATATATAGTATTAACGGCAATGAGGAATCTTCCTACTCCAATACTTTTAGTGTCCACGGTGCCTATCATGTAACATTACATCCAGAATACACTGGCACTGGTATGACTATGTCCGACCAAATTACAGCGCGCGCCGCTGCAGCGACCACTGGAAAAACCGCCACTGCCACAATTGGGCTTTATCCCGATGCCGAGTCTCTTGCAAACAATATTGAAACATTTGTAGATGGATACAACCATTTTATGAACGGTGTAATCAATGATTCTGTAGATGCACCGCTCACAAAACTGCTCTCAAAAGATTTGCAAAAGTTTTTGGATTTGCACAGTTATAACCTTGAAAAATATGGGATAAGTATTAATGAAGATGCCACCCTTGAGTACCAGAAAAGTGATGATATCACAGACGCTGCGGCCATCAAAGGTTTCGGTTCACAGATTCTGCGAAAACTCAATGCAATCTCACTCGACCCAATGGAGTATATTGACCGACGCATCTGTGCATATCCCAATCCCAATACAAGCTATCCAAATCCATATATGACCAGTATTTACACAGGAATGCTTTATAATAATTATATGTAAAGATACCAGGGTCAAAAGGATTTTTGAACTTGGGACCCGCAAAAACACCGAAAAGTAGCCATTTTTCACAGAAAAATGAGCGAATTTGAGGTGTTTTAGGATTGCGGGAGCATGAAATGCGGAGCAATCCGTGGTATCATAGCAGGCAAAATACCTTTTGACCCCAACATCATGTAAAATAAAAATTGGATAGGGAAGGATTATCTTCCCTATCCAATTTTTATTTAAATCTCTGTCGCTGCCATTTTTAAGGCTGCTGCAATAACCTTGTCCATATCATAATATTGATATTGCCCTAATCTTCCGCCAAAAAGTACATTTTTTTCTTTTGCCGCAAGCGCTACATATTTCTGATATAACGCTGCATTCTGTTCATCATTAACTGGATAATATGGTTCATCGCCACGTTTCCACTCTTTGGGATACTCTCTTGTGATCACTGTGTCTGGCTGTGTCCCAAATTCAAAGTGCTTGTGCTCAATAATACGTGTATAGGGTATTTCTCTTGCCGTGTAATTCACTACTGCATTTCCCTGATAATTTTCCTCTCCTTCAAGAAGTTCTGTCTGAAAATCAAGCGAACGATATGCTAACGCACCTTCACAATAATTGAAAAATGCATCAATCATGCCAGTATAAAGCACTTTTTGAAAGGTGTGCTGACCATCAAAAGTGACATAGTTGTCATTTTCATTTTTTCGTACAAAATCCTCAAACGCTGTGTCTGTCCGCACTTCAATGCCCTCCAACAGCTTAGATACCATCGCTGTATAGCCACCTTTGGGAATGCCCTGATAAGGATCATTAAAATAATTGTTGTCAAAAGTAAACCGAACTGGAAGTCGTTTTATAATAAACGCTGGCAACGCACTGCAATCGCGCCCCCACTGCTTCTCTGTATAGCCCTTTACCAACTTCTCGTAAATATCTTTTCCAACCAATGACAATGCCTGTTCTTCTAGGTTAGAAGGGTTTGTAATATTTAAGTCTGCAATCTGTGCCTGAATGTACTCTGCCGCCTCTTTGGGCGTTTTGATATTCCACATTTTTGCAAAAGTATTCATATTAAAAGGAAGATTATACAGTTCATCATGATAAACAGCTAATGGCGCATTGATATAATTGTTAAATTCTGCAAGTTCATTCACATAGTTCCAAATTTTTTTGTCAGAAGTATGAAAAATATGTGCGCCATACTTGTGGACATTAATTCCACAAACATTCTCTGTATAGATATTCCCTGCTATATGTGCTCTTTTGTCAATGACAAGGCATGTCTTGTTAGATTTTCTCATTTCACTGGCAAACACAGCGCCAAAAAGCCCTGCGCCCACCACCAAATAATCATAGTGCATATTTATAATCTCCTCTCTTATTTTAACAAAGGTGGCTCAATCGGTTTCCAATCCCTTGCAAGCTGCTCATACTCTGTTGCTTTTATAGTCAGCCTCTCATACTCCTGTTCATACTCCTTCTGGGGAAGTGCTTTCACTTTGGGCGACTTAGCAATCTTGCGATAACACAACGCAAGTGCCATAAATGCCGAAGTTCCACTACTCGCCACATCAATCTCACTTTCACAGTCATAGCCAGCTTTATGAAACCACTCTGCCGCCTCCTCATAATCCTCTTTTTTCATAAAGAAATATCCTAATTCCATACATATCTCCGCCGATGGAATTGTAGCTTCTTCACTCAAAGATACTTTCAATATACTTACAGGATTATCTGTGATTCGATATATTTTTAGAAGGACTGCTATAATCTGGCGGCACAAAACATCTTTTCCTTCTGCGCGCTTTCCTGCCAGTGCACGTTCAAAAAAGTCTTCTGCCCTTTTCAGTTCTTCTTCCGTCCCTGCCTTATACAGTTCTCGCAGATACATCCCCATCAATCGGTCAGAAAGAACTCCTTTCTCCGTTATAATACGCTCAAAAACGCCGAAATCCCGATTGCTATGATTGCCCTGCGGATGATGCTGCACTTCGATATCGCTATCAAAAATGACTGGATTGACATTGATTGTCTCATGAATTGGCTCAATCCATGTAAATGTACGCAATCTCTTAAAAAGCTTTGGACGCAAATCTCGCGCAAAATTCTCTGTCGGATGATTAATCTGCTCTGTCACATAAATCATCTGCACAATCTCTACCTCTGGCAACATGGCACGTTTTAGCGCCTTTAGTTTGTCTTGATTCTCACGGTCTAGCACCTCGTCAGCATCCGCTGAGTAAATATAATCTCCCGTTGCCTTAGAGAACGCAAAGTTTCTTGCCGCTGCAAAGTCATCATTCCATGTATAGTCATACAAATATGGCGTATATTCTGCGGCAATTTTCTTGGTGTCATCTGTGGACCCTGTATCTACGATAATGATTTCATCCATAATGTCTTTCAAGGAATCAAGACATCTTCTCAGTACCGCAGACTCATTTTTTACAATCATGCATAAGCTGAATTTCATGATAAACCTCCATTGTGTCTTTTGGGTACTATTTAGAAACAGCCCCTTAAGCAGTTGTTAATTACATAGAACATTGTAACCGACTTTACATAATTTCTCAACTATTTCTTTATCGAAAATTTTCACAAAATAAGTTAAGTTTTCAGAATATTCCGACGATATAACTTATGTAGTATAATTATGTAAATATATTAAAACAATAATAACGATGTACAACAATTTTTTGTTATAATATATTAATATTTGGGGAACAGATTTTTGAAATTGCTTCTTAATCTTAGATTGCGGTAAATTTTTTATTATATACAAGTATAATCGAGCAGGGAAAGTTTCTTTTTCTTTACTCATACGCTGGATGTCCGTTCGCTTCTGTTAACATTTTTTCTTTGGACGCCCGTGTACATAAAGAATCTGCCACAAAAGCAAGTTTGCAAGAAGTGATACAAGATTTGGGGAGGATTGCTATGGAATATCGTCAAAAATATGAAACTTTATTAAAAACATTATGTAATGCATACAATAAAATATTTCGATTATTAGAAGGTGTAGAACACTGTGATCAAGAACTTGCACGTCTGTCCGCAATCAATCGCCCCAGCGTTGACGAGGTCTGTAATATCACTACTTATAAAGGACGGTTGATTATCACAATGGACCAAATCTCCGCTGCGATAGATCCCATTCACGCACAGCTTGATGGTCTTCGGGCACTATGTCAAGAAATTGATCAACATCCGCTATATCTTCATTTAAATGACTTACAATTGTTGGTATACTATTATATTCGTCAAGTTATTAATAAAGAAGATATTAATAACCCAGAGATTATCAATCGCCTAAATGATTACAAAGAGTCGCTCGAATTGGATAAAGCTGTGAGCGAAGTGCCAGAATCTGAAAAGTTTGTCTATATGTTTATTCCTGAACCAAAAAAATAAAGCAGATTTCCCTGCTTTATTTTTTTGCACACAGACGCGAAATATTTTTTCCATTTATATTATTATCAACCATTGACAATCTTTTCATTCTCTTGTCGACATTCTTCATAGCGTGCTTGGAACAAGTCTGCCATCTCTGTGTTACCCATCTCTGTATAAATCTTAATAATACTCTCATAACAATGCATCAGATTCACTCCCAACGTATCTGAATCCGGCATCACAGTCGCCTTAATATACCACAAAAGTGCTTTTACCTTATCGCCACTGTCAAGCAGCACATTGGCATGTGTAAACATATAACGGGCTGTCTGACATTGATTTTCATACTTTTGCATCAGTGCAACTGCTTTGTCATTTTGCTTTGTCTTTATGTAAGCCACAGACAATGATGTAACAATTGACTGTTCATACTCACAGGAGATCGTCTCTATCATGGGCAGTGCTTTCTCATACAGTTCAATTGCCTTCTCATAATTTTTCCGCATAGATTCCGACTGTCCAGCCTGAAATAACAAATATGTGTTCTGCGGATCTGCCTCCAACGCTTTGTACAGCATTGTTAAATTGCGTTCTTGCTTTTGTAACATTTCCTCTTGTGTCAGATTGTATCCGTGATGCACAACATCCATTGGCAGTCTGACACAGTTCATTGGTTCCCCGCGTTTACTTAAATCTTTTGTACATAATTGTTCATGAATTGCACCTTCAAACAGATAATAATTTTTATTGTACAACCTGCTGACATCATCTGTGACATAGACTGTATTTCCTCTGTTTTGCGTGATACTTTTCAGTCGAATCTCCCCGATAGAACGCGGAAATTTCTGCATAATCATGCGCAGTTTTGGCACATCAATCTCATGTACATACTCATCACAATCCAACACTAAGATCCAATTGTTCGACGCATGTGTCACGCAGAAATTTCTGGCAGCACTAAAATCATTAATCCATTCAAACGTATAAACTTTATCGGTATATTTGCGTGCAATCTCAACAGTTCTGTCCGTTGATCCTGTGTCTGTGACAACAATCTCAAAACCATATGGACTAAGCCTTCGCAAACATTCGTCAATATGTTTTTCTTCATTTTTTGCAATGATACAAACCGAAATTGGAATTTTTGACATATTTATATCCCCCTGTTTTCCTTCAACCAATTAACACGTTTTCTCCGCACGGGTCTGCGCAATCGAGTAAGGAAGGGTACTCCCCCTACTCGCCGCGCGGGGTGCGTGCAGCAAAGCTGCTAATTTCCTTACGTACCCCTGTGCATAAAAGAACGGGAGGGAAAATCCCCTCCTGTCCAATTCCCCTATATTCAGTTTTTATTCTCATAAATACTTGCCGCTTTAAAACTGCAAAGTATACATTTTTACTGTAGCAATGATAGAACACCATTATTCATCTGGTTTGCCTGTACCAGCATAGAATCTCCCGCCTGGCGAAGAATATTCTGATTTGTGTAAAATACCATTTCTTTTGCCATATCCGTATCTCGAATCTGACTCTCAGCAGCCGTTGTATTTTCAACAATATTTTCTTCATTCGCTATAGTGTGTTCTAGTACTGACTCTCATTCCCATTTTTTGCGTGTAATGTTACCTTCTGGGTAATCTGAAGCCCAACTTGATTTTGGGTATTCTTATACTCAAATGTCCGTGACCAAGTATTCTCTCCATTGACTACTTCTGGCTTATAACTTATTGGCTGCAAATCGCAAACCTCCTTGACATTGGTATTCATTGAACCAATAAAATGGACAATTACTCTAGAAATAAGATTACAATTCACACCCCAATAACATAATGCTATGGGTATATTTTATTTTAAACTATCTATTCAAAGCATCAGTGGCATATTTTTTATATTCTTCTTTTGTATCTGCACTTTGTATGATATCCCAAAAATAAGAATGGGCTTTTTGAATATCCTTCTGCACAATTTTTCCTTCTAAATAAATATTACCAAGCACTAATTTTACTCCGCCATCTCCGTAATTTTCTGCCTTTTCATACCATGTAACTGCCTGTGGATCATTGTACTCATAATAATAAATATCCCCTATTTTTGCCATTGC
>ERZ779637.495-NODE-495-length-25206-cov-7.265278_pt1 | contig 25206 bp, 20 predicted proteins | sample MGYA00514196_ERZ779637 | MGnify/ENA primary metagenome ERZ779637 (study PRJEB29562, sample SAMEA4376700) | mouse gut metagenome | isolation source: Cecum | study: EMG produced TPA metagenomics assembly of the A DSS colitis mouse model was used to assess the...
CTCCCGTGCGTCCGCCCCTCAACACAACTTAAATTCCGTTAATGCCAGTGTCCCCTTGCCGATTATAAATAGCAGTATCCGACATTACATTTCTCCGCTCCAGCTCCAATCATAAATATTTAACCTCTTTTTCCCTGGCAAAACCGATATCCACAAATGCATTGTGCTGCCGGATAAGACTCAGCCCTTCCACAATATTTTCCTCGTTCCCCACAGGTATGCCGATTCTTTTCCTGTCTTTTGTCACAATCATCAGGGTATGTATCCCCAAACCGGCCGTCTTGTGCCCCAGCCTGCTTTGTACGTCCTCCAGCCGCCGGTATGCCCACACAATATCGTTGTAATCGGTATACAGCCATTTCCCGACTCCCTCCTGGAACATGTAATACCGTCCGAACCGTATGCGTCCCACCGGCTTTGCCGTACTGAAATCTCTCCGCACCATACTCTCGTCATGGCTGCGTCCGGACGCCGGCGCAAATTCATAACCCCTCATTTTCCGTCATCTCCCGTCATTTTCCCATCCGATGCTTTCCCTATGATAATCTCCTTATATTTTATATCGGCTAATTTGTCATAACTGCACACCGCCATGCTGTATTCTTCCAGCCTGTCACTTAAAACAAAATAGGCGTCTCCCGTCTTCCTGTCCTTGCGCAGAATTCTGCCGCAGCAGAGCCCTTCCCCCTCTGGTTCCAGCACCGTGGCATCCATTCCCTGCCGCATCCCCTCCCCGGTCAGCTTCATGTAAGACTCCTTCACCGCCCAAATCCGATAGAAGTTGTCACTGGCATGTTCCTCGCCGAGCCGCTCCAAAAGCGCTTTATCCTCCCCGGCAAAAAAGCGCCTTGCCATGTCCAGCCGCGTCTCCCTGTGCTTCTGCACATCAACTCCCACCTCATGGTTGGAGAAAGCTCCCATGACATACCTGCCTGAATGGGACAGACTGAAACAGACCTCCCCGTAATCCTTTAAGAAAGGCTTTCCGTTCCTGCCATATGTATACGACAAAGAAAGCGGCGCCTCACCGGCATGATGCCCGCCCACGCCGTCCATCCAATTCCTGACTCCCACCTGAATCAGATATCCGGCAAGCAGACTCCGCTTTCTGTCTTCTTCATTCCTGCACTGCCAGACTTTCTCCTGTCGCGTCTCGTCCACCCGGTCCATATACTCCCAAAAGACGCGCTCCTCCGACAGTGCAGCCGTATCCGCCACATAAATTTTTAACATTCTCTGCCCTTAATTTTAACTTTCCGCACCTGCCCCTTCCCCGGAATCCTTTTCCTGATTTTCCTCCGAATCCGCAAGCGCTATCCCAAGTTCCGTTAACTGTGCCATATCTACCACATCCGGTGCATTGGTCAACAGGCAGGAAGCATCCTTAATCTTCGGAAATGCCATGACATCGCGGATACTGTCCGCATGTACCAGCAGCATCACCAAACGGTCTAAGCCGTAAGCCAATCCAGCGTGGGGTGGTACCCCGTATTTAAATGCATTTAACAAGAAGCCGAATCGGTTATAGGCATCCTCTTTTTCAAAGCCCAATACCTCAAACATCTTCTCCTGTATGTCGTTTTGGAATATCCTGACCGAACCGCCGCCCAGCTCCACACCGTTCAATACAATGTCATATGCCTTCGCCCGGACACTGCCCGGAGCGGAATCCAGTTTCGGCAGGTCCTCATCCATCGGCATGGTGAAAGGATGATGTTTCGCCACAAAACGGTTTTCCTCCTCACTCCATTCCAACAGCGGAAATTCCGTAACCCACAAAAAGTTAAAACGGTTTTCATCAATCAATCCCATCTGCCTGCCAAGTTCCAGGCGCAGGGCGCCAAGCACGCTCCATACTATGTCGTTCTTATCCGCCGCAAACAACAGTAAATCCCCGTTTTCCCCTTCCATGGCTGCTACAAGTGCTTTTAACTGTTCTTCCGTCATAAATTTGGCAAAAGAGGATTTGTAACTACCGTCCTCCCCGATGCAGAGGTAAGCCAGCCCTTTGGCGCCATACCCTTTTGCCATGTCCGTCAGCGCATCGATTTTCTTACGGGGCATATTCCCCTGCCCTTTGGCATTGAGCCCCCGGACGGAACCGCCGTTTTCCAGCGCTCCGGTGAACACGCCGAATCCGCAGCCTTTTACCGTATCCGACACGTCCGTAAGTTCCATGCCGAAACGGGTATCCGGCTTATCCGAACCGTAACGGTTCATGGCATCAATCCATTTCATGCGGGGAAGCGGCAGCGCCACATCAAGCCCGATGGCTTCCTTACATACAAACTGTATAAGCCTTTCGTTGACGTCAATCACGTCCTCCACGTCCACAAAGGAAAGCTCCATGTCCACCTGCGTAAACTCCGGCTGGCGGTCCGCACGCAAATCCTCATCACGGAAACATTTTGCAATCTGGAAATAGCGGTCGTAACCGGAGCACATCAATAACTGTTTAAACAACTGGGGGGACTGGGGCAGCCCGTAAAACGTCCCCGGATGGACGCGGCTTGGCACCAGGTAATCCCTCGCCCCTTCCGGCGTGGACTTGCCGAGAATCGGCGTCTCGATTTCCAAAAATCCCTCCTGCGTCAGGAATTTACGGATATTTGCCGTAATGGCGCTCCTTAAAATCAGGTTCCTCTGCAAATCCGGCCTGCGCAAATCCAAATAGCGGTATTTTAAACGCAGTTCTTCCTTTGTCCTGGACTGTGCCTCAATGGGGAAAGGGGGTGTCTCCGCTTCCGATAAGATACGGGTTTCCTTCGCACGGATTTCAATCTCGCCCGTGGCAAGGTTTTCATTGACCGCCCCCGCCCTTTTCTCCACGGTACCGGACACTGCCACCACAAATTCGCTCCTCATTTTCTCCGCTTTCGCAAAATTTTCCGCCCCACAGTCGCTTTCCTCGTAAATAATCTGGAGCAGCCCCGAACGGTCCCGCAGATCCACGAAGATAATGCCGCCCTTATTCCTCTGTTTCTGCACCCATCCCATAACCGTTACCGTCTCTCCTGCATTTACCGCCGATAACTCGCCGCAGCGGTGCGTTCTTTTTAATCCTTTCATTGCCTCTGCCATGGCACATTCCTCACAATCTGTTTTTTATTTTCAATCTTATTAAAATTCCGTAACCCGCCAATCCCGCCCTAACCTTTACTGCTTTAACGGGTTTTTATAGAACTCACGGAATTCCATATATCCTTCTGCATTCAACTGTTCCTTTTGGAACTTCTTGTTCTTGTTCATCCGCGCCACGAGTACCTGCGTTCCGTCTTTGCGTTCTTCCTGCGCCTGCGCAATAATCCCGCAAAGCTCCTTTGTGGCAACCCCTTTTTCGATTAAATAAGCCACCTTCTTATTCCCGTCCGGGACCGGAAAGCCGTTTTCCATCATGAGCAGGATAATCCGCTCAAAACCAATGGAAAAACCGCACGCCGGGACATCTTTGCCCGTAAAGCGTCCCACCATTTTGTCATAACGGCCGCCGCCCCCGCAGCTTCCGCCAAATTCCGGTATGGCAATCTCAAAAATGGTACCCGTATAATAAGACATCCCCCTGACCAATGTGGGATCAAAAACGATTTCAAATTCCGAAGCCTTTGTGGCGCGTACGCTGGCAATGATTTCCCCAAGATTCTGCGCCGTCTCCGCGTCCAAAAAGCCTTCCAGCCTGTCTGTCAGATAAGAAAACCCGTCCTCCGCCGTTTCCATCCCTTTGAAAAGCTCCAGGTATTTTTCCGTGTTTTCCGCGGCAAATCCGCCTTCCGCAAGCTCCGACGCCACACCGTCCAGTCCGATTTTATCCATCTTGTCCAACGTAATGAAAACCTGATCGTAAGACTCCTCCGGGAAACCGCTGTACGCCGCCATTGCCTTTAATATTTTCCTGTCATTGATGCGGATTTGGAAATTCCGGAAACCCAGTTTTCCGAGCGTTGTGGTGGTCGCCAGTATCAGTTCAATTTCCGCCAAATTGGAAGGCTCCCCAAGGATATCGATGTCGCACTGCATAAACTGGCGGTAACGTCCTTTCTGGGGACGGTCCGCACGCCATACGTTCCCTATCTGCAGCGCCTTAAACGGGGAAGGAAGCTCATTGGCATGGTTGGAATAATAACGCACCAGGGGTACGGTCAGGTCGTAACGCAGCCCGCCGTCCACCAGGTCGTTTTCCCCCTGCGCGGTTTCCAGGTTCAGTTTCTCCCCGCGCTTTAAAATCTTAAAAATCAGTTTCTCGTTTTCCCCGCCCTGTTTGCTGCTTAAATTGGCGATATTTTCCACACAGGGGGTCTCAATCGGCGTAAAACCGAACTTCCCGTACGTATCCTTAATGACGCCGATAACGTAGTCCCTAAGCTGCATTTCCGCAGGCAGAATATCCTTCATGCCGGTAACCGGCTTCTTGCTAAGTGCCATAATGTGTTCTCCCATTTCCGTTTTTGCGCATTTCTTTTGCTTAAACCTTATGCAAGTTCCTTGAAAGCCCTCTTTTTCCAATCTTTCTGACTTACATGTTCTAATTATCATTTTTAATTATCATATCGAAACGATTTTACACCTTTTGGCAGAGTTTTTCAACAATTATTCCATGGAAGTTATCTTTTCTTGTAACAGTTCAGCCTGCAATGTTGTGTTGAGACGGACGTACGGGCGGGTAATTACTGCAATTACATGGGGAGTCGGGCATTTTTTTACCAAAGATATTTTAACAGGGATTGTAACCATGATTTCAGGCTTGGCTTTTGGAAGTGTATATCTTTTAACTAACAGAGATGTCAGGAGAACGTATCCGATTTTGTTAATTATGTTTGTTTTATAAATTCCGTTTTATCTGCTGACTGTATTCGCTTTTCCCTATTTTCAAGGCTTTACGGTATGCGCAGCCTCAAAATAATAAGACAAAGGGGCGGGATAACCCGCCCCTCTGTAAATCACACGGAAAAACAGCCCCGTCAATTGTTTGGAAAGCATCCCGCGACAGGCAGACCGTGGAAGGGTAACGCGGAAACCGGCTCATGCAGTCAGATAATTTTTCATCACCCGCAGCGCATTTTTTTCCAGCCGTGAAACCTGCGCCTGCGATATGCCGATAATGTCCGCCACTTCCATCTGCGTCTTTCCTTCAAAAAAGCGCAGGGTAATGATTTCGTGTTCCCTCTCCCCCAGCCGCTTCATCGCCTCGCTTAAGGACAGGTGCTCCACCCACGTCTCCTCCTTATTCTTCTTATCGCTGATTTGGTCCATCACGTACAGCGTGTCCCCGCCGTCGGTGTATATCGGCTCGTACAGACTCATGGGGTTTTGTATGGCATCCAGCGCATATACGATATCTTCTTTGGAAATGCCGATTTCCGTGGCAATTTCATTAATGGTAGGCTCCTTTAAATTGCGCCTTGTCAGGTTTTCCTTGGCATAAATCGCCTTGTAGGCGGTATCCTTTAAGGACCTGCTGACCCGTATGGAATTGTTGTCCCGCAAAAAACGCCTGATTTCCCCGATAATCATCGGAACCGCATAAGTGGAAAATTTCACGTTCAGTGTCGAATCAAAATTGTCAATCGCCTTAATCAGCCCGATACAGCCGATTTGGAACAAATCATCCACATTCTCGTTACTGGATGAAAAACGCTTGATTACACTCAATACAAGCCGCAGGTTGCCTTCAATATACTGCTCCCTCGCCGCCTTGTCCCCCTCCTCTATTTTGGAAAAAAGCTCCTCCTTTTCCGCATTTTTTAAAAGCGGAAGTTTGGAAGTATTCACCCCGCATATTTCAACCTTTCCCTGTGCCATCCTGACGCCTCCTGCATTCATTTCCATGATTTAATAAAAATGATTTACCGAAAGCGGCAAAATTATACATCCGATTTCCGAAACCGGAAGTTCCTGTCACCCCGCCGTCCAAACCGCATACGATACAATATAATATATATAAGAAACGGGATACACGGCCATGCTGTTTTCAGAATTAAAATGTAAATCCGTCATTAACCTAAAAGACTGCAAATGTTTGGGAAAAGTCGGCGATTTGGAGTTCGACGAATGCAGCGGACAAATCTGCGCCCTCATCATCCCCGGCGGCAACAAATTCTTCAACCTGTTTGACACCGGGCCGGAGTTTGTCATCCCTTACAAAAACATCAAAAAAATCGGTCCCGACATCATTATCGTGGACATCTGCTGTTAAACCGGAAAGCCCCTTCCCGTGCCGGAGCGTTCCTGCAAAACAAAGGGTACGCCCCATGGGCCTCCATAGCCCGAAGGGGTGTACCCTTATACCGTCCGTTCCTATTTGCTCTTACCTGTTCCTATTTGTTCCTACCCTTCCCTGACCAGCTCTTTTTTCAGCCGCTTCATAATCTTCTTTTCCAGCCTCGAAATATACGATTGGGAAATGCCGAGCAGCTCCGCCACCTCTTTCTGGGTCATCTCCTGTCCGTCCGGCGTCCCCAGCCCGAACCGGAGGTTGATAATCGTTTTCTCCCTGTCCGACAGCTTATCAATTGCCTTTAAGAGCAGCTTCCGTTCCACCTCGTTCTCGATGTCCCGGTAAATGACATCCTCATCGGTGCCGAGGATATCCGACAAAAGCAGTTCGTTTCCGTCCCAGTCCACGTTTAACGGTTCGTCGATGGACACTTCCAGCTTCGTCTTATTGTTCCTCCTTAAGTACATTAAGATTTCATTCTCAATGCAGCGCGAAGCGTAAGTCGCCAGCTTAATGTTCTTCTCCGGGTTAAAGGTGTTAATGGATTTTATCAAGCCTATGGTTCCGATGGAAATTAAATCCTCCACACCCACGCCGGTATTATCAAATTTCTTGGCGATGTACACCACTAGGCGAAGGTTATGTTCAATCAGGATGGATTTTGCCTCGTCCTCATATTCCGTTCCCAAGTCACCGATTACTTCATTTTCTTTCTCAACCTCAAGCGGCGGCGGAAGTACTTCCGTCCCTCCTATGTAATGGATTTCCCCTTGTTTGGGCATAAAAAAATTAGGTTCCCGTTTTATCAGTTTAAACTGGATTTTTCCCGGTATCGCCACCTTAAAAATCATCTGAATTCCTCCTGTCCCTTTCTTTCTCCATGTCTGTCCGTTCCGTCCCTGCCCGGCTTTCCTTTTTCCGCTTTTCTTTTCATTCTTATATCCCATGCCGCTTTCACGGACTTAAAACCAATTTCCATAATCGTTTTTCTTTCCGCCTTATTCCCGGTACAAATCCGGATGCAGTATCATCTGATACCGCCCGTCCGTGGATATCTCCGTCCGGCTGATTCCCACAACGACCTTTTCCCGCCGGAGCATCTCCCCTTCGTGGTCTATGACGATTTCCGGTACTTCATAGCCTTCCATCAGGCCGTTTTCGCGCCCGATGCTGCGGTACGGAATCAGTTTCAGTTTCTCCGGCTTCTTCACGCCTTCCAGCCGGTCAAGCACCCCGGCTTCCACCACGGATACCGGTTTCCCGCCCACGGGTTCCCTTAAACTGTTTCCCGTGTCCACCAGTGCATCCAGCCATATCCCGTCCCTGTCCCCGCACAGCCGTACCCTGCAGACCGTAACGTTCTTCCTTTTCTTAAGTTCCCTAAGCCACCAGCCGGCTACCTGATAACCCAGCATCCCAGCGCCCAAAATATACCAAATACTCCCCTGCGCTTTATGTAAAAACCCCGTGCCGGAAAACAGGAACTTCATCATTCCCCCGAACACGAAAGCATACACATACAGATACCCTGTCGCCCTGTACAATGCCGGTATCTGCCTTATCCTGAAAATCCACGCCGTTACCGCCATGCTGACAGCCGTCGGTCCCGCAAATCTCTTTATGAACACCGGAAGACCCGGTACGAACAGCAGCAAAACAAAAAGCGCCGCCCCCAAAGCGCTCCCCACCCATACCCTCATACGCCCTGCCGTACGCTTCAGAGTCTTTGTTAAGAGTGCATACAGGTATAGGTTCATAACGAAATTCATAAGAAACAGACTGTCAATATATACCTCATATATATTGTGTATTCATCCCCTGCCTGTCACCTCCCTTGGGAACATTATATAAAGTATTGTCCGCTTTTTTTGTCAAAAAGACGATGATAACCGGTGGCATTTACCGCGCAATACGACAAGATGGATCTATGCATAAAAAAAAGAGTGCTTCGCACTCTCTTTCCCCTTGCCATTATTCTTAATCCTGAAGATATTTTTCCCCTTTAATTCCCTTTTCCTTATCCTCAATTCCCTCACCCTTATTTTTACTGTTCTTATTTTCTCTGAAGGAAATCCGGTATCTTTAAGGTCTTTTCTTCCACGGAACTTCTGATATCACCCGGTTTGTTGATGCCCTGCAGCGGCTTCAGCGTGGAAGCGCCTGCGGACGCACCGGGATTCAGGGTGGGATTCACCACATTAGGAGTTACACCGGAACCAATGGAAGCCTTCCCCTGCAAAGAAGTAGGGGTCATGTAACCCGGTTTATATGTACCGAAAGTGGCTGCTGCCGCCCTTGTCGCCGCATCTTCCAAACCGGTAGCAATTACCGTAATCGTACACGCATCTGCCTTTGCCTCGTCATACATGGCACCGAAAATGATGTTCACCTCGTCGCCCGCCAGCTTCTGCACATAATCTGCCGCATCCGCCGCGTCCGAAAGGGTGATATCGCCCGATACGTTGATAATGACATGGGTTGCACCGGAAATCGTCGTTTCCAAAAGCGGGCTTTCCACCGCCATCTTAACCGCTTCGTTTGCCTTGTCCTCCCCTTTGCCGTAACCGATGCCGATATGCGCAATGCCCTTGTCCTTCATGACCGTCTGCACATCCGCAAAGTCCAAATTGATGACTGCCGGCACATTAATCAAATCCGTAATTCCCTGTACTGCCTGCTGCAGCACTTCATCCGCTTTCTTAAGGGCATCCGGCATGGTTGTCCTTCTGTCCACAATTTCAAGTAATTTATCATTCGGAATAACGATAAGTGTGTCCACATTATCCTTAATCTTTTCTATACCGTTCAGGGCGTTGACCATACGTGCCTTCGCCTCAAACCGGAAAGGTTTCGTCACGACACCGACGGTCAGGATGCCCATGTCCTTCGCAATCTTAGCCACCACCGGAGCCGCACCGGTCCCGGTACCGCCGCCCATACCGCAGGTCACGAACACCATGTCCGCCCCTTTTAACGCTGCCGTCACTTCCTCGCTGCTTTCCTCCGCAGCTTTCTCGCCGATTTCCGGCTTTGCACCGGCGCCCAAACCTTTGGTCAGCTTCTCGCCAATCTGGAGCAACTTAGGAGCCTTGCATAACTGCAAAGCCTGCTTGTCCGTGTTAATCCCGATAAATTCCACTCCGTCTATACTTTCATCAACCATTCTATTTACAGCATTATTGCCTGCACCGCCGACTCCTACCACTATAATCTTTGCCGCAGCCTCAGCATCGTTCGTCTTAATCTCAAGCAAGGTGTTTCCTCCTTCAACATACCTATTCAAAACTCCTACATGTTATCATATAATTATTTTAACAATTTAGCAACCTGTTTTTTCTTTTTTTTTCATTTTTCTGTGCCCATTTCCTCTCCCCTACTAAAATCCGTTTCAATTCTGACGGAATGGAATGGATTTCGAATCTTCCGTATAATTTTCCATGCTGAGCGTTCCTGTTTTACCGGAAAGTTCAGGCAATATGTACTGTAAACGCATCACTTTTTCATCGATTTCCTCGCTGGCGCCCAGTGTCACTTTTACACCGCCAAAATACAGAGTCAGGTCATAGTCCGAATCAAAATAGATCTTGTCCGCAGACAGCTCATATTTATCCAAAAGCTGGGTAATGCTTAAAATCCTTTTAAAAATGGTATCATTTTCCACCGGAAGCGCTTCGTTCAGAATGACATAACCGAATTGAAGCCCCGTTACCTGCGGAATTCCCGTTGTTTTTTCCCGTGAACTTTCCACCACGATACCGTCCCTGTCAAAATACATGTACCTGCCAAGATATTCCACGTATCCCGCCAGCGCTTTTTCATACACATTAATCCTTATGGTATTTGGCGTCAGGATGTTGACATCCATTTTCTCCACAAACGGAACCCCCTCTACCCCCTTATCCTTATACTTCATGGCAAGATAAAGGGAGTTATTTCCATAGGGTCCGGTCATCACCATTTCCATAATCTCCTCATTGGAATAATGGACATTCCCGTCCACGTATACCGTTGTCACCCTGTAATTCGTAACGATAAAATAGTATCCCCAGGTAATGGCGCCTACAATTGCACATGCCGTAAGTCCCATAAGGAGCAGGCTTTTATGCTGGATGAACCATTCTCCGATTCCAAGGCCTCCCATGTACACTTTGTCATCGTATTCCCGGTATGACTCCTTTTTCCGTTCCTTTTTCTCTCCCGCATCTTCCCCGCTTTTCACCAACCTTAAGTTCGGGTTGCGCGATTTGGTCCTGCTGCTTTTCTTCGCTGCGGATACGGTTTCATCCGTTTTTTGGGTTTCCGGCTCTTGGTCGTCCTTTTTTCCCGTCCGGGTTTTGGACGGCGTTTTTTTCTTTCCAGCCGTCCCCTTCTTTTTCTTTGTTTTTTTTACGGAATCCTTTTCCTGCGCACCGCCTTTTGCCGTGCTCTTTTTCGTCTTTCCTTTGGCGGATTCTTTTTTCCCTGATTGTTGTTTTTTTTCCTCTTTTTGTGCTTCCTCTTTTTGCGTTTCTTCTTTTTGTATTTCTGCTTTTTGTGTTTGCGTTTTCTTTTTTTGCGCTTCTTCTTTCTGTTTTTGTGTTTCCTGTTTTTGCGCTTCTTCTTTCCGTTTTAGTGTTTCCTGTTTTTGTGTTTCCTTCTTTTGCGCTTCCTTTTTTTTATACGCTTCTTCTTTCCCGGATTCGCCCTTTTTTAAATCTTCCTTTTTTGAATCTGCGGATGCTCCACTCCCGGCTTCTTCTTTTTGGGAGCGGGAGTTCCGGGATTCCGGGGGGATGGTTTCCGGCCCCTCCTTTTTCTTTTCTTCCACTCCCTCACTTTTTTGGAAAAAGGATTTCTTCTTTGCGTTTTTTTTATGTATGCTTTTCTGTTTTGTGGTTTTCTTTTTTACGGTTTTCGTTTTCTTTATGTCCGTTTTTCCCGCTTCCGCTTTTTCCGTGTCCGCTTCCGGGGTTTTCGTTTTCCCCTTTTTTTCTGCCGCCTCCTTTAAGGCTGTTATTTGTTTTTCCGTATTTTTCCCCGTACCTTTTGCAGCGGGGGAACCGGCAGTCTTTTTTTCCGGCACTGTCCCCCCGGTTTCCTTTTTCCCGGGCTCCGCTGCCGCCGTTTCCCGCTTTCCGCCGCCGACGACAGAAAAAACTCTGCCGCCGGATGCACCCGCTTTTTTCGATTTTGCCCTGTTTTCCGTATTCTTCCCTGTGTCGCCCATATTCCTACCCAATACTGATATCCGCTCCCAAATCCCTCAAATCCCTGCAGATATTCTCATATCCTCTTTCAATAAAATGCCTGTTCTTAATCACGGTCCTGCCTTCTGCCGCAAGCCCTGCCACCACCAGCGCCGCGCCGCCCCTGAGTTCTTCCGCCTCCACCGTGCAGCCCGACAGTTTTTCCACTCCGCGGATATACGCCTTGTTCTTTACGGTTTCAATATCCGCACCCATTTTTCCCAAATCGCCCACAACGCGGAAACGGTTTTCAAAGATATTTTCTTCAATGACGCTCTGTCCTTCCGCCAAAGCCATCACTGCCATCATCGGCGACTGCAAATCCGTCGGAAATCCGTCATAAACCTCCGTTTTCAAATAGGGCAGGGATTTCAGCCTATGCAGGATATCGATACCAATTCCTTCCTTATTAATGGTAATGCTGCCGCCCATCTCCTTTACCGCCTTAAAAAGCGCTGCCAAATGCCCGGCGGGAGCCTGCTCCAAAAAAATGCTCCCGCCTGCCGCCATCGCTGCGGTCAGGTAAGTCCCCGCCACAATCCGGTCCGCCGGCACCGTATATTTCACTTCATGAAGTTCCTTCACGCCGCGGATGACCAGTCTGCTGCTTCCGGTACCGCTGATGTCCGCACCAGCCATCGCAAGGAAACCGCACAGGGCTTCAATCTCCGGTTCCTTCGCCGCATTTTCCAAAACCGTCGTCCCTTCTGCCAGCACTGCAGCCAAAAGCACGTTTTCCGTGGCGCCTACGCTTGGAAAGGGAAGGCTTAGCTGTGTCCCCTGTAAATGCAGCGCACGGGCAGTAAACATCTGATCTTCCTCCGTAATCTCCACGCCCATGTTCCGCAGTGCCAAAAGATGGATGTCAATGGGTCTTTTCCCGATAACGCATCCGCCGGGATAAGACATAACCGCCTCTCCCATACGCCCCAGCATCGCCCCAAGCAGCATGATGGAAGAACGCATACGGGTCACGGATTCCCCCGACATACGGTTATCATTTACCTGTGCCGCATCCACCGTCACCATACTGCCTGCCCAATGGACCATGCATCCGAGTTCCTGAAGCAGATTCTGCATATGGTATACGTCCGCAATACGCGGACAGTTCTTAATGACACAGGTTCCCCGGATTAACAGGGTCGCCGCAAGTATGGGCAGCACCGCGTTTTTGGAACCCTGTACCCTTGTCTCCCCCTTTAGTAAGTTTCCGCCATAGATATGAATAGAATCCAATGATTCACCTTCTGTCTTTTCCTATTCTGTCACCTATTCTATCTATATGCAGGAAATACAAAAACGTCCCTTAACATTGCCAAAAGCAGTTATCCTATAAATCCTTAAGCCTTATCCCCTTTGCCACGCTGAGCACCAGCCCGATTTCGATTAACATGAAAAGCACCGCAGAGCCACCGTAACTGATAAACGGCAGGGAAATTCCCGTATTCGGTATGGTGTTGGTCACTACCGCAATGTTTAAGATGACCTGGATGGCAACGTGACCCATCACGCCCACCACCAACAGCGCCCCAAATAAGTCGGAAGCATTATTGGCAATCACCATGAACCTCCAGATTAACAGCAGAAACATCATGATTACCGCAATACCGCCAAACAGTCCGAGTTCCTCGCAGATAATGGAAAAAATCATGTCATTCTGCGCCTCCGGCAGAAACCCCAGCTTCTGCCTGCTCTGCCCAAGCCCTTTTCCGAGAATGCCGCCGGAGCCTATGGCATAAAGCGCCTGCAGGGTCTGGAACCCTTTCCCGTTGGCATAGGCTTCCGGGTCCAGCCACGCCAGGATACGCGCAAAACGGAAGTTCATATCCTCCGATGCCGCCACGTTTACGATTAATGCCACCAAAGCCGCCGCACCGGCAATCCCCGCCACACCCATAATGATAAACTTCTTATACTCCGGGCTGGACACGAACAGCATCAGCGCCGCGATTCCGAAGACGATTATGGCGGAACTCAAATTATTCGTTATTTTCCAAATCATCAGACAGATGGGCGCGGGAACCAGCAGCACCGTAAAAAACCCTTTTGTGGTCCGTATCCCCCTCCCCATCTTGCAGACCAGGCTGGCGAGAAAGAGAATCATGCCCAGCTTCGCCACTTCGGCAGGCTGTACCGTCAGCGGTCCCACCTTAATCCATCTCGATGCCCCGTTTGCCGTGTATTTCAGTCCGGGAACCAAAACCATGGGAATCAGAACCGCGGAGCCTATGTATGCGAGAGTGGCAAAACGCTCCCAAAAATGGTACGGAATATTTGCCACCACAATCATCGCAAAAAGCCCGATAACCGTAGCCACCGCCTGTTTTCTCAGGAAAAAAGCGGAATCCCCCTCATGCTGCAATGCGGCACTGTAAGAACTGGTGGAATAAATCATTACCAAACCAAAGCCCAGCAGGAACAGCACAATAAACAGCATACTGTAATCAAAAAAATTCTCCTCCTGTTTTCTCCTTATCCTTCCCACAGTCCTTGCCTGCATCCTCTGTTCCGCACGTATCCCTGCGCGTATTCCTGCCATATGACCTCATACTCCTTCCTGGTGTTTCTTCCCCTTTTTCCGGTTCCGATTTTCCTGTTTCCGTTCTTCTTTATTTTCATTCGGTATTTCCATTCCCGTCCCGGCTTTCATCCGGAAGGCGGTTCACGTAATCCTTAAACATCTGTCCCCGCACCTCATAGTTCGGGAACATCCCCCAACTGGCACATGCCGGGGACAACAGCACCGCATCCCCCGTCCGCGCATGTTCCGTACACATCTGCAGGGCTTCCCCGAAGCTCTCCGCACGCAAAATGCGCTCCTCCGCCATCCCGTGCGCCTTTGCACACGCTTCAATCCGGTCTGCCGTCTGCCCGATTAACACCAGATATGTCACCTTCCCGTCAAAAGCATCGAGCCATGTATCGAACGTGCTTCCCTTGTCGTACCCTCCGCCGATTAACACCGTCGGTTTCGACATGGCGCGTATCCCCTGCACCGCCGCATCCGGGTTTGTTCCCTTGGAATCGTTGTAATAATCCACGCCTCCCTTTGTGGCTACAAACTCAATCCGGTGCTCCACCGCACAAAACCGCCGCACCGTATCCAGGATATTTTCCATGGGTACCTGCATGTGCACGGCAATGGCAATGGCCGCCATCACGTTTTCCACATTGCACATCCCCACCAGTTTCATCTCGTGGATGTTCATCAGCCTTTTGGCATGGCCGTCCTGCGCCATCCATATTTCCTCCCCGTCCAGGTACAGCCCTTCCTCCAGCTTCCGTTTGGAGGAAAAATACACTACCCTCGCCGGACAACGCTCCCCAAAGCCGCGCGTATACCCGTCCTCATAATTTAACACACAAACTTCATCCTTCGTCTGCCTTGCCGCAATCCGCTCCTTCATTGCCACGTAATTTTCCATCGTATGGTGGCGGTTCAAATGGTCCGGCGTAATATTCAGGATGGCGGACACCTGCGGCTTAAACCGGTCCGTGGTTTCCAACTGGAAACTGCTGATTTCCGCCACCGTCACCGATTCCTCCCCTGTCTTTAACGCCGATTCCGTATAGGGGTTCCCGATATTCCCCACCACGAATACATCCCCGTAATATTCCTCCATAATCTGTCCTACCAGGGATGTGGTGGTGGTCTTCCCATTTGTTCCTGTCACCGCCGCCAGCTTTCCTTTGGAAAAAAGGTAGCCAAGCTCAATTTCCCCCAGCACGGGGATTCCGCGCCTGCGGAACCCTTCCACAAACTCCGTGTCCACCGGAACGCCGGGGCTTGGTACCACCATTTCCGTTTCGTCTTCCACATCTTTTGGTAAGGCGCCGGTAATAATCCTTGCGGATATTCCGTCCGGCAGTTTCTTTGCAATGTCCTCTACCGGCAGTTCCCCGTTTGCGTCATACCAGACCGGACATGCCCCTGCCACACATAACAGTTTCACTGCGCCTGCCCCGCTGATTCCCGTTCCGATGACCAGGACTTTTTTTCCCTTCCAGTCCCCCGTTTCCGGCTTTTTATCCAAAGTTTGATTTGTCTGTATCTTCCCTTCCATAATCCGTTTTCCTGCCGGAATCATCTTCCGGCAAACCCTTTCCGTCCGTTTGATTTTCTTATTTTCCGGTTCCTGACATTTTCCTGTTCCAAAACCACCTAAACCCCAAGCAGCGCCACAAGGCACAAAAGTGCGGTCACTATGGTAAATACCGCCACCACCCGCGTTTCCGACCATCCGCACAGCTCAAAATGATGGTGGATGGGCGCCATCTTAAAGAACCGCTTTCCCCCGCTTACCTTAAAATAACTTACCTGAATCATAACGGAAAGCACTTCCACCGCATACACCAGCGCCACAAGCGGAATGAACAGGGGCATCTGCAGCATATAAGCGGCAGCGGCAACAAAGCCGCCAAGCGCCAAAGACCCCGTATCCCCCATGAACACGCTGGCCGGGTATACGTTAAAAAGCAGGAAACCGAGAAGCGCCCCTACCACCGCACAAGTCACCGGTTCGATACCGCTCGCCGTTCCCACCGCCACTGCGGTAAAAAAGGTGGCAATCATCACCGTAACACTGCTCGCCAGTCCGTCCAGGCCATCCGTAAAATTCGCGCCGTTTACCGTGGCAATGACCACCACGAACAGCACCGGTATGTTAAACATGCCAAAATCCAAATATTTTCCCGCCGCAAAAGGTATCTTCATGGCAAAGGATATCCCCACGTAATGGGTCAGGTAATAGGCAAATACCCCCGTCACTATAATCTGCCCAAGCATCTTCTGCCATGCCCGCAGTCCCATGGAGCGTTTCAGCACTACTTTTATATAATCATCCAGAAAACCGATTAACCCGAATCCAAGCGTAGCGAATAAAATCGGCATGATTTTCGGATAATCCTTCATATAAAGCGCCGAAGTCACCACAATACTGATTAAAATCAGGATACCGCCCATGGTCGGCGTCCCCGACTTCTTTAAATGCGACTGCGGTCCGTCATCCCTTTCGGTCTGCCCCACCTTTAACTTCCTTAAAAAAGGGATGATAAAAGGTCCCAGCGCCACACTTATCACAAACGAAATCACTACGGACATCACCACTGTTTGGTTCATCTTACTTTCCTATCCTTTCCGAATCAGCTTTTTGCGGTTCCTTATGTATTATAATCGATTCCTTCCAAATAAGGAAGGATATTTTCAAATAGCTGCCGCACAATGGGAGCCGCAATCTGCCCGCCGTAATAAACACCCTGCGGGTTATTGATGATGGCAATGGCAAGTACCTGCGGATCATCCGCCGGGGCGAAACCGAGAAACGAAGAAATATACCGCCCGCTGCCCCTTGGAAGCGTCTGACTGGTTGCCGTCTTGCCACCGATGCGGTATCCTTCCACATAGCCGTTCTTTCCGCTGCCGTTTTCCACCACCTGTTCCAAAATATAGCGCATGGTTTCCGAGGTTTCGGCGGAAACAATATTCTGCTGCACCGGATATTTTAATGTTTCCTTTACGTTGCCCTCACTGTCCACCACTTTTACGCCGAAATGGGGCGTCACGCGCGTCCCCCCGTTTACGATGGACGATACGGTCGTCGCGAGCTGTATGGGCGTAATCTGGAACGACTGCCCGAAAGAAATCGTGGCAAGTTCCACCGCCCCGATATTTTCCTTTTTATGCATAATCGTGCCTGCCTCCCCCGGCAGGTCCACGCCGGTCTTCGACAACAGACCGAACTGCTTAAAATAATCATAATAACGGTCCACGCCAATCCGCATCCCTACCGTAACGAATACCGGATTGCAGGAATTCATGGTACCCTGCACGAAATCCTCCGCGCCGTGCCCGCTGATTTTATGGCACCGTATCCTCCGGTCCTCCACCATTACATATCCGGGACAGCTAAATCTGTCGTTCACCGTTACCGCGCCGGATTCCAGCCCGGCAGCCGCCGTAATAATCTTAAACGTGGAACCCGGTTCATACGTGTCGTTGATGCAGCCGTTACGCCACATCTGGTTTAAAAGATTCTGTTTTTCCTCCTGGCTTACCGGTTCCGCCGTTCCTTCCGGCAAGGTATAGGGTTCGTTCAGGTTAAATTCCGGCACGTTTACCATCGCCAGGATTTCCCCGTTCTTCGGATTCATCACCAAAATCGATACGCTGTCCGCCTCCTTCGTCTCCATCGCCTGCATCGCCAGTTGGGTGGCATAGCTTTGGATATTGATGTCCAGGCTGACATATAAGTCATTCCCGTTTTCCGGCTCAATCCTCTCCTCCCCCGCCTCCGCGATTTCCACTCCTTTGGCATCGGTCACAGTTAGGATGGTTCCCTCTTTTCCCTTCAAATATTCCTCATAGATAACTTCCAGTCCGATAATTCCCTGGTTATCCCCTCCGGTAAATCCCAGGACCTTGGACGCCAGCGTTTCATACGGATAGTACCGCTTGTAATCCTCATCCACCTTCACCCCTTCCAAATCGTATTCCCTGATTTTATCTCCCGTTTCCTTATCCACATTGCTCTTTATTCTTTCTATGGCGGAATATTTCTCCACTCTTTTTGCCACATATTCCTCGGACAGCCCAAGCTCCCTGGAAAGAACCTTTACCACTTCCTCCGGCTCCTTAATCTGGTTGTGGATAACCGATATGGTACACACCGTCCGGTTGTCCGCCAGCACTGCCCCCGTGGAATCGATGATTCTGCCCCGTGCCGCCTTAATCTTCCGCTCCCTCTCATGAAGGTCCTCCGCCGCTTCGGTATAATATTCGGACCGCACCACCATCAGGTAGAACAGCCTTCCGCATAACAGCAGAAATACCGCACAGCACAGGAAAAATGTCACCACGATTTTTTTCCTTATATAGGTCTTATGTTTCCATGGCATCGACTGCATAACCTCTCTTTTCAAAGGTGTTACTACAATCTATTATCCTTTTCCTGCGGTTATTCTCCTTTCCTGCTTTTTTGGGGAAATCATACCCTGCCTGCTTTGCCGCCGGCGTGCATCAAAACGGATTCCTGTCATCCTCACTTCCCGGAATGTTGTCGGTCCCGCCAAGTCCCGGCGGTGAACTGTTCTCCTCATTAAACACATGTCCGGTATCCGGATCCACCAAAAATCCGGTATCCGGGTCTTTGGCATATCCCGTTTCGGGATCAATGGGGAACGTCTTCCATACATCCGTATGGGTATCCTCCACAGCGTCTTCCCCGGTTCCCGTGCCTTCGTTTCCGGTTCCTGCATCCCCGTCTCCGGCTCCTTCACCGGTTCCGCCGTTCCCGTCTCCGGCTTCCCCTCCGGTTCCTTCTTCTCCGGTTCCTTCCCCGCCTTCTCCTTCCTGTGGTGCGTCTTCCTCCGGGACTACCGGCGTCATGATTTCCACCTGGAGGGCTTCCAATTCCTCCCTTTCCTTATCGCTTAATTCCTCCGTCATAAAAATCCCCATGTACGGAAGCACTTCCGTCAGGATGCTCCTGACAATACGGGTGGCATGCTTCGCATCGTCCTGCGAAGGCACGTTAGGGCGGTCCACTACCACGTAAATGGCAATCTGCGGATCATCCGCAGGGGCATATCCCATAAAGGAAACCACATACTGCCCGTTTTTACGGGGAAGCGTCTCCGCCGTTCCCGTCTTGCCGCCAATCAGGTATCCGGCAGGGCGTGCCGTTTTACCGGTACCTTTTTCACCCACCACTACCTGGTTGCAGTATTCCCTGATTTTTTCCGAAGTGGATTCGGAAATGGTCTGTTTTAACAGCCTCGGTTCGATGTTCTCCACCGTTGCCCCGGTAGGGCTGACGATTTTCTTCACCACATGCGGCTCGTAATAGTTCCCGCCGTTGATGAGCGAACAGAATGCCGTTATCATCTGTATCATCGACACGTTATAACCCTGCCCGAAAGAATTGGTGGCAAGCTCTGTGGGACCCATGCTGTCCTTGTCGTATACAAGACTGGCAGTACGGGATTCCCCTTCCAAATCGATGTTTGTCTTTAAGCCGAAATTAAACGTATGCTGGTAATCAATAAATGTGCTGACGCCCACTGCCTCGTTAATATACATCATAGCCACGTTGCAGGACATTTCCACCGCCTGCGACACCGATATAGTGCCGTCGCCGAACGTATTATGGCAGTGGATTTTATGCCCGCCGATTTCCCGCATACCGTTGCAGGTATAAAATTCTTCGCCCGTAATCTTACCGGAATCCAATGCCGCCGCCACCGTAAAGGGCGTCGCCACGGAACCCGGCTCATAAGTATCATGGATACAGAAATTACGCCAAAGGGCGTTAAACTGCTGTTTCTTCAGTTCATCCGAAAGGGTCGCGAAATTTTCCTCGGTAATATATTCGCCCTTCCAGTTACCCACCTCGTTTACCATGGGCATACCGTAGAGGTTTTCCTCATTCCAGGTATCGTTTAAGTCAAAAACCGGATAACTTGCCATGGCCAGGATTTCCCCTGAATTTACGTCCATAATGATGCAGCCCGTATTGTTGCTGCCGTTGCGCTCCGTATAACTGTTTTTATACTCGTCGTCAAACTTCTTTAAGTATTTTTCCACAATGCTTTGGATGTTGGCATCGATGGTGGTAACGATGGAATTGCCGTCCACGGCGGAAATCGTGGTGCGCTCCAGCGTACCGTCCTCATTTAAATAACCGTACTCCCGCCCCGGCGTACCGCTCAGCACATCGTTGTAATACTGTTCCAAACCGAACAAGCCCTGGTTATCGCTTCTGGTAAAGCCAATTACATCACAGGCAAGGCTGTTATTGGGATATTTCCTCTTGTACTCCTCCTCGAACCAAATACCGTTTATATTAGCGCCTTCCTCCTCGTCCGCCTGCAGTTCCTTAAACGCACTGATCTGTTCATAAGTCATCTGTTTCGCCAGCACATAATAGGAAGAATCGGGATTCGTTTCCAGCCGCCTGCGGATTTCCGCACCGTCCAGTCCAAGCAGGGACTGCGCCGCTGCAATGGTAGGTTCCACGCATGCCCCGTTATCCGCTTTCAGCATGACCCTGGCATCCAAAATCACGTTATATACTTTTTCACTGACCGCCAGCTTCGTCCCTTTGCTGTCAAGAATGTCTCCCCTGCGGAACGGAATGGTTTTACTGTCGTATGCCTGCTGGGACAATACCTGTTTCTTGTACCGTTCCCCGTCGTCCCTGTTAATCAGCATTAACCTTGCGGATAATCCGACGAAAGCCAGCAGCACCGTAATAAAAAGTACTACCAGCTTCTTTTGCATCTTTAAAGTAAATTTCGTATTCCTCTTATTGTTTCCCTGTTGGTTCTGTGATGTTGTCCTGCCCAATCTTCATTCCTTCTATCTTTCTTTTATCCTTATTTCTTTCGTTTACCCTATTTTACTGATTTCTTTCCTCTCCGCTGTCCGTTTGGACTCCCGGCTCCCCACTCCCATATCCGCCGTTCCTCTGTCTCCGGCAATCCTGCCGCCGGTTAGTCCGGGATATCCGCCACCTGCCTCATATAGTCGCTGCCTTTGCCGGAAAACGTAACAATCTGTCCTTCCTCTGCATACTTCATGCCCAGCTCCTGTATGGCAATCCGCTTTACCTCCTCCAAATCCACACTGCTGGTAATCCTGCTGTATTCCTCATCGTTGTCCAGTTTCATGGTGTTAAGCCTGCTTTCCAGCCGCGAAATATTCTTTATGCTGGAAGTAATGTCTGACTGTAACCCGATATATACGGTGAGGATGGCGCCCATGGCAACCAATGCCAGCGACAGGAAAAGCACATACCCCAAATTCATGTGATGGGCTCTCTCCCTGTTTTTCCTTGCCGCATTGCCAAGCTGTTTCCTGCGCCTTGGTCTGTTGATTTCCTCCTCCAAACGCCTTGCCGTATTGCCCTGTATATAAACGTTCCTTCCCGCCGTGTATGTCTGCTGTCCTCTCTTTTGTCCAGTTGCTGTCCGATACTGCGCCATAACACTTACCTTTTTCTTTCTCCGGTGCCCCCGGCTTCCGGTTTGTACACAGCCGCCCTGCGCGGTCAGACCGTGCCGCATGGGGAACGCCTACCGTGCCGCTGCCTCATGCCTTTTCAAATACCCTTAACTTTGCGCTCTTGGAACGCTTATTTGCCGCCATTTCTTCTTCCGTCGGAAGGATAGGCTTTCTCGTAACCACTCTCCCTTTCGGTTTATTCCCGCACACGCATACCGGAAAATCCGGCGGACAGGTGCAGGGGTTTTCATTTCTCCGGAACGCCGTTTTCACAATCCGGTCTTCCAGCGAGTGGAAGGTAATAATACAAAATCTCCCACCGGGATTTAAGAAACCAATCAGTGCATCCAGGGAATCCTGCAGCACTTCCAGCTCCCGGTTACATGCAATCCGTATCGCCTGAAACGTTTTCTTGGAAGGATGCCCCCCCGTTTGGCGCATTTTTGCCGGAATAGCCCTTTTGATGATTTCGTTTAACTCGCCCGTTGTTTCCACAGGCTTGTCCTTCCTCGCCATGACAATATGCTTTGCGATGTTTTTCGCGAATTTATCTTCCCCGTAGTCCCGGATGATGCGGTAAAGTTCCTGCTCGGAATACCCGTTGACAATGTCCTTTGCGCCAAGCGCCTGTCTCCTGTCCATCCGCATATCCAGCTCCGTATCGTATTTATAGGAAAATCCCCGTTCCAAAGTATCCAACTGGTAGGAGGAAACGCCAAGATCCAACAGAATCCCGTCCACGCCCCCGATACCCATCTCTTTCAGTATTTCCACCGCGCTCCCGTAGTTTGCGCGTACCACCGTCACTTTGTCCCTGAAGGGTTCCAGCCGTTTCCCTGCGGCTTCCACCGCCGCGTCATCCTGGTCAAAACCGATGAGCCGCCCGCCGGTTCCCAAACGTCCGGCGATTTCAAAAGAATGTCCGCCGCCGCCCAGTGTCCCGTCCATATAGGTTCCGTCTGCCTTCACCGACAATTGCTCCAGCGTCTCTGGCAGCAAAACGGAAGTATGCCGGAACTTTGGTTCTTTTGCTTCCTTTACTTCATTTTCTTCCATATCATTCCCGCCTGTCCTTCCGGTATTGTTCAGATTCCGAGCCCCAGTTCCGCCATGTGTTCGGCAATGCCTTCCATATCCTCACATGCGGATGCTTCCGCCCAGCGTTCCCCGCTCCAAATCTCTATCCGGCTCGCCACGCCCACCAAAACCACGTCCTTATTGATTCCCGCAAATTCCTTCAGGACCGACGGCACCAGTATCCTTCCCTGTTTGTCCACTTCCACGCTGGCGGCTCCCGCCAGGAAGAAACGGACAAAGGTTCTCGCTTCCTTATTCGTAAGCGGCAGGTTTTTCAGTTTTTCCTCGAATTCAGCCCATGCCCTGTTATCATACACAAACAAACAGCCGTCCAAACCCTTCGTCACCACAAACTCATCTCCGAGAGCTTCACGGAACTTGGAGGGAATGATCAGCCGGTTCTTCGTATCGATGGTATGGTTGTATTCTCCCATAAACATAAAGCTCACCCGCCGTTCCAAAAGTGATGCCGGCAAATGGTATCCCTTTCCATGCCGTATCTCCGTTCCATGCATGTTTCCGTTTTGGGCATTGCCCTCCACTTTTAAGCCACTTCATTCCACTTCATACCACTTTTCACCACTTTGAATTCAATTTTATACTAACGGGGAACGTTTGACAAGCAAATTTTTAGATTTTCTTTATAAAAAATGCGCCCCACAGTGTCCTGTAAGGCGCATTTTACGGGCTTTTCCCACATTTGGTGTAAACATCCGTTCTTTATGCCATATATAGTGTTTATCATTTTTACGTATTATTTTTATCCATTTTCACATTGTATATATGTATTTCAAAATATTTTTTAACCAAAATCCGTCTCTTTAACTACACGTTGAACCGGAACAGAATCACATCCCCATCCTTTACCACATAGTCCTTCCCTTCCATGCCGACCAGTCCCTTTTCCCTCGCCGCCGCCAGGGAACCCTGTTCCAAAAGGTCTTTGTAATTCACCACTTCCGCTTTAATAAAGCCGCGTTCAAAATCCGTATGGATTTTCCCCGCCGCCTGCGGCGCTTTCGTTCCCAGCTTAACCGTCCATGCCCTTGTCTCGTCCTCCCCTGCCGTAAGGAAGCTATGTAGGCCCAATATCCGGTAGCTTGCCTTAATCAGCTTCTCCAGTCCCGATTCCTTTAAGCCAAGATCCTCTAAGAACATCGCCTTTTCATCATCGTCCAGCTCCGCGATTTCCTGCTCAATCTGCGCACAGATGACAAAAACACCGCTGCCGTTCCCTTCCGCAAATTCCCGCACCTTACCAACGCCCGCATTCTCCGCCCCGTCATTCGCCAGGTCTTCTTCCGCCACATTCGCGGCAAAAATAACCGGTTTGTATGTCAGCAGATTGTAGGAAGCCAGTAAAACCAGCTCGTCCTCATCCTCCGTTTCAAACCCCATCGCCAGTTTCCCGTCCTCCAAATGCGCCTTAAGGCGCTCCAACAGGGCAAGTTCTTTTGCCATGGTCTTGTCCATCCTTGCCCCTTTGGCGGTTTTCGCGATTCTCCGCTCCAAAATTTCCAAATCGGAAAAAATCAGCTCCAGGTTAATCGTCTCAATATCCCTCAAGGGATTGACGCTTCCGTCCACATGCACCACATTGGAATCCTCAAAACAACGCACCACATGGACAATGGCGTCCACCTCACGGATGTTGCTTAAAAACTGGTTTCCAAGCCCTTCCCCTTTGGAAGCCCCTTTCACCAGCCCCGCAATGTCCACAAATTCGATAACCGCCGGTGTAACCTTCTTGGAATGATACATGTCCCCCAGTAATTTGAGCCGCTCATCCGGCACCGCCACGATACCCACATTGGGGTCAATGGTACAAAACGGGTAGTTGGCGGACTCCGCCCCCGCTTTTGTCAGTGAATTAAACAACGTGCTTTTTCCGACGTTGGGCAGACCTACGATTCCTAGTTTCATATCCTGTTATACCTGTTCAAAAATCCTTGATTTTCAAGGGTTTCTGCCTTTCTCTATATTTTTACTACACAAATTACTACACAATTTTTAAGGCACTTTCTATTTTCTCTACCTCTTTGAACTTCTCTTCCTCGGTCACATCAACATACAAATTCATTGTGATACCTACATTGGCATGACCTAAGATTACCTGTAAAGTCTTAGGGCGCATCCCGCCTTCAATACATCTTGTCGCCATCGTGTGCCTTAGTACATGCATTGAGAAACGTCTTATACCGGCTTTGTCACACAGTTTAAACAATGAAGTGTCATAAGCTGAGTTTTTTGTTGGTTCGCCTTTCCTACAAAGAAATACATGTTCTTTGAACTGCATATTGATTACTTTGATTTCTCTAAGTTTCTCTTTTTGCCTTTTCAGGATTGCAACCGCTTCTTCTGTTAAAGGTACATCACGATAGCCTGACTTACTTTTCGGCTCCCCAATTCGCCATTCACCAACGCTGTATCGGTACTCCATGCTTCTCTGTATGTGTATGACACGCTTTTCCCAATCAATATCAGACCATTTCAAGCCTATTAACTCGCCTGTCCTTAATCCTGTCTGTAAAATAAAAGCGAACTGATTATAGTTGCTACTCTTCTCTGCAACTTCAAGGAACTTCTTTTGTTCGTCAATGGTTAATGCTCTAACCTTCTTAGGCTCTTTCCCGATATTATGCTTTATTCCTTTTGTCACTGGATTTTTATAGATTACATCATTTTCAACCGCA
>ERZ779637.496-NODE-496-length-25189-cov-9.945532_pt1 | contig 25189 bp, 18 predicted proteins | sample MGYA00514196_ERZ779637 | MGnify/ENA primary metagenome ERZ779637 (study PRJEB29562, sample SAMEA4376700) | mouse gut metagenome | isolation source: Cecum | study: EMG produced TPA metagenomics assembly of the A DSS colitis mouse model was used to assess the...
CCCGGTGAGAGCCAGTTGCCGATACATACGTCATTTAAGTAAAAGGAGATGTCGGAGGGCCAGACGTTGTTGACGCCGGGCGCTTCGGAGGAAAGCTCTGCCGAAATCGTAAGCTGCGTGATCTTCTGGAAGCTGGGGATAAAGTTGGGAATGTTGTATTCCACAAAGCCCTTGGTAAACCAGAGAATATCCGCGCTGTAGCGGTCCGGATGGTCAAAGTAACGGGAATCATCCACTTCACCGATGATGGCCTTATCCGAGGCAAGACCGCAGGTAGGACAGATGCGGTAGACGGAATAGTGGCCTACCTTGATATCCGTGCTGTAGACATTCAAAATGTCTTCCTGACGCTCTAAATCAATCAGAATCTTGTCCAGATGAACGGAGCAGATTTTTTGGTTGCCGTGTCCGGCAGACTCGCTGGAAATGGAGATCAGCCCGCAATTTTCCAGCTTTTTGATATGACTGGTCAGAGCGCCGTTGGTAATATTCAGGTGTGAGGCCAGCTCGTTCATGCTCATGCTGTTGTTGTCCAAAAGAATATTTAATATTTCGATTCGAACATCGGAGCCAAGCGCTTTAAAGATGTCTAAACCATCGTTAAGTGAAGTGATGTGAAGCAAGGTTGTTTCCTCCAAAAAGCAATATCATTTATATTTTTATAAAATACTATAAATACAATAAAATTATATACAAAAAGATGCAATTAGTCAATTATGTTAATTAATTTATACAAATAATTCAAAAAAAGGCAAAAATACTTTATGTTTTTCAATAGAAAACACGGATTCCGAAGAAACCGTGTTTTGAGGTTCGTATCTGCAGCAGATGATGTATTGGCTATTTTGCGTTTACTTCGTCGAAAATACGTACCAGTTTGTCATCCGGCGCTTTGGTGAGAAGGGACACTGCCACATTGACAAGCAGAGAGATAATGAAGGCGGGCAGCAGTTCGTAGATGGCGAAAGCGCCGCCGAGTTTTGCGATGCCGTATTTCCAGACAAACACCATGAGTCCGCCTACAACCATGCCGGCCAATGCGCCCTGCTTATTGGAGCGTCGCCAGAACAGCGCCAGAAGGACTACCGGGCCGAAGGCCGCGCCGAAGCCCGCCCATGCGAAGGAAACGATACCGAAGATGGAGCTGTCGGGATCCTGCGCGATGAAGACGGCGATCAGGGAGATGGCAATCACCGTAATTCTTGCGATCAGCAGGGAAGTCTTCGTGTCCAGCTTCTTTTTGCCGAAATCCTGCACCAGATTCTGGGAGATACTGGATGCTGCCGCCAGAAGCTGGGAATCTGCGGTGGACATGGTAGCGGCAAGAATACCGGCGAGGATAACACCTGCTATTAATGCGGGGAGCACACCGTAACTGCTGAGTACGGAAGCGATCTGGATGATAACGGTCTCTGAATTGCTGCCTTCCAGCACGGGAATCACGCCGGCCTGGGAAAGCCCGTAGCCAACCATACCGATCAGCACGGCGATGGACATGGAGATCACCACCCATACGGTAGCAATTCTTCTGGACAGTTTCAGCTTGTTCTCATCTTCGATCGCCATAAAGCGAAGCAGGATATGAGGCATACCGAAATATCCCAGACCCCATGCCAGTGTGGATGCGATCATAAGAGGTGTGTAAGGTGCGGCCGTGCCGGTTTCGGCTGAATAGCTCTGCACCAGACTTAAATAGCCGGGAAGACTGCTCACGGCTTCCGTAACGCTGCCAAAGCCTCCTGTCACGATAGCGCCGAAGCCGACCACGATGAGCAGGGCGATGCTCATGGTAATGCCTTGAATCAAGTCGGTGGTGCTCACGGCGAGAAAGCCGCCCAGGGTGCAGTAGATCACAATGACAGCCGCGCTAAGGAGCATGGCGGCTATGTAGTTCATACCGAAAAGCGTGCTGAACAGCTTGCCGCAGGCCGCAAAGCCGGAGGCGGTGTAAGGCACGAAGAAAACCACGATGATCACAGCGGCGATACAGGTCAGGAAATGCTTGTCGTCGCCGTATCTTTTGGCGAAAAATTCCGGAATGGTAAAGGAACCGATCCGGCTGGAGTAGCGGCGGATTCGTTTGGATACGAAGAGCCAGTTTAAGTAAGTGCCGACGGCGAGACCGATGGCCGTCCAGCCCACTTCGGCAAGTCCGGCGATATAGGCAAGGCCCGGCAGCCCCATGAGAAGATAACTGCTCATATCGGAGGCTTCCGCGCTCATGGCGGTGACCAGCGGGCCTAACTTACGGCCGCCCAGAAAAAATTCCGCGGCCTGCGTATTTTTTTTGGAATAGGTGATGCCGATGTAAATCATCATACCGAGATAGGCGATGATGGCAATGATAATACAAATCTGCGATGTCATAATGCTCCTCCTCATTTTTACTTTAGTCTGTTAATCAATTAAATCCTTTGCTATTATAGCGGGTTTGCGGAAAATGCGCAATAAAAAGCGGGAAAAACATTTGCAGCAGGCATAATCTATTGATTTTATAGGAAAAATCGCATATAATGTCAATATCTGCACCGCATTTTCGGAAGAAATGCGGTGGGTAATGAGAAGGAGGGCGCAATGGGGGTAGGAGAAGGGAAAGCGGACGCAATAACCCGTTTTGAGGAATTGTGCAATAATGCGGTTGCGGAGCAGGAAAAATTCCTGATGGACAGGCTTGCGGAAAACAAGGATACCGAGTACGGCAAACTGTTTGGATTTGACGATATTCATTCAATAGAGGAATACCAGAAGGAACTGCCCATTACCTTTCATTATGATTATGAGACGATTATCGAACGGCAGGTAAACGGAGAGGGCGGTCTGCTTACCATGGAAAACCCGGTGTATTACTGCATCAGCTCAGGAAGCACAGATTCGCCGAAATATGTGCCGATTATCGAGAAGGATATTCTGAAACAGAAGTTTTACTGGTGTGATCTGATCCGCGAGACGATTCGCAGACAGATGCCGGACGTGTCGGACGAAACATTGTTTGGAAAGATTTTTCAGATTGGCGAGTTCCGCAGGGATTTTATGCCGGACGGCACCATGAGCGGTGTGAGAGCCGGAGCGCTGCATCGTTATCTGGAATCGAAGGGCGAATTAGATTTGAACTGTTATACGGCGCCGGAGGCGGTGCTGTTTCCGAAAAATACGCTGGAGGATCTGCTCTATGTGAAGCTGCGCTTTGCGCTTGCGTGCGGGGATGTGACGGCGATACATGGTGTTTTTGTCAATCGCGTTGTGGGTATGCTGAGATATGTGGTGGAAAATTGGGATGCCTTTTTGAATGACATTGAAACGGGAGAGATCAGCGACTGCTTTCTGGTGAGTCATGAATGGGAGGTTTATCTGAAGGAGCATCTGCCGGCAGATCCGAAGAGGGCGGCACAACTTCGCGCCATCCCGCGTGAGGGGCTGGAAAACGGGCTGGTAAAGAAAATTTGGCCGAAAATCAGATATGGGCAGTTGATCGGCGGCAGTATGTTTAAGCCTTATATGGATAAGCTCTCGACTTACGTGGGCGATATGCCGATTCATTATTTTACATATGCGGCATCGGAAGGGTGTTTTGGCATTGCCAGAGGCGTCAACGAGGAGGATGCTTATTATACGCTTCTGCCGGATACCTGTTTTTATGAATTTGTTCCGGAAACAGGAGAGGGAGAAAAGATTTATACGATACGTGATGTGGAAGTGGGCTCCAAGTATGAGCTTTTGATTACAACTTTTTCGGGTGCTTATCGCTACGCGATCGGGGATGTGGTGGAGGTAGTCGGCTTTGAGGGACAGGCGCCGATCGTGCGGGTCTGCTATCGAAAAAGTCAGGTCATCAATATCGCGGATGAAAAGATGAATGTGCGTCAGTTGGAGAATGCGATGCGTAAGTTCCAGAGAAGGGCGGAGTGTGCTGCGGAGGGATTTTGTGTGGACGGCGATTACGCGAAGCAGAGACCGCGCTATATGCTCTATTTGGAGCTGGCGGAAGGGACACTGCCGGAGAATGCGGAGGCAATTCTGGACGAATGCCTGATGGAGAGCTGCTTTGGCTACAAGAGAGACAGGGAGCTTGCAGAGCTTGACCGGGTGAAGATCCAGATGATTCCGCGGGGCGGATTCAAGGCTTACGGAAGGTTTATGGCGAAGCTGGGGCACAGCAAGGAGCAGGATAAACCGCTGCGCGTTTTGGTAACGGAAGAGCAGAAGGCGTTTTTCGGGGGCGCGCTGATGGCGTAAGGTTTACGGGTGTGATGCGCGGCGTGCGGACAAAAGCGGGGGAAGTGTCGGCTGATAGAAGGCCTTTGCGGATAGCGGCTGTTGTGAGGAAATGCTATGAGTGATAATAAGACGGTTTTGCCGGGAGCCTTTGCAGAGAGGATGCAGAGGCTCCTTGGCGGGGAATATGAAGCCTTTGAGGCAGGTTACAGGCAGGAACGGCAGTACGGGCTCAGACGTAACCTGCTGAAAGGCACGGAAGAAGAATTTGTCAGGGTGATGCCCTTTCCGCTGGAGAAAGTTTTGTGGACGCGGGAAGGGTATTATTATGGTGCGGATGTCCGGCCCGGGCGCCATGTGCTCCACGAAGCGGGGGCTTACTATATTCAGGAGCCGTCCGCTATGGCGGTCGTGGAGGCGCTCGATCCGCAGCCCGGTGAGAAGATACTGGATCTTTGCGCGGCGCCGGGAGGAAAGAGCACGCAGATTGCCGGGCGGATGCAGGGACAAGGCCTGTTGGTTTCCAATGAGATCGTCGGGGAACGGGCGCGCATCCTGTCTCAGAACGTGGAGCGGATGGGCGTGGCGGGGTGCGTTGTCTGCAATGAGAAGCCGGAGCGCATCTCGGCGCTTTTTCCGTCGTTTTTTGACCGCGTTTTGGTGGATGCGCCCTGTTCCGGGGAGGGCATGTTTCGCAAGGAGGAGGCGGCCGTAGAGGAGTGGAGTCCGGAGACAGTACGGATGTGTGCCGAAAGACAGGCGTGGATCTTGGAGGAGGCGGCTAAGACGGTAAAACCGGGCGGCGTGCTTGTGTATTCCACCTGCACTTTTTCACCGGAGGAAAATGAGGGAACGGTCAGTGCATTTTTGCGGGCACATGAGGAATACAATATAGAGGAGACGGCGTTGGAGGATGTGCTCTCACCGGGACGGGCGGACTGGATTTCACAGCCTGCGGCGGGAATCGGGCATACGCTGCGGCTCTGGCCCCATTTGTTGAGAGGGGAAGGGCATTATATCGCCAGACTGCGGAAACGGGGACAGCGCACAGAAGTTTTTCCCGTACAGAGCGAGCAGGAAGCGGATATGTCAAAAAGCGCACGGCAGAACAGGACGTGGATGTCTGTGGGAAACGGTGTGATTTCGGGATATGCAGAGTGGCAGGTCACAGGAGAGAAAAAGTTATGTAAACTTACTAAAGACTTCCTGCGGGATGAGCTGGAGATCGGCGGTGCGTGGATGGTGCGGCATCCCGGGCGTCTCATTCGCTTCGGGGAGAAGATTTATCTTGTGCCGGAAGAGATGGCTTCCCTTGACGGGATAAAAATTTTGCGGCCGGGGCTGCAGCTTTTGACAGAGAAAAAGAATCGCCTTGAGCCCGCTCATGCGCTGGCGCATTCTCTGCTTTCGGGGGACAGTGAGCGTATGTATGGGCTTACGGAGCAGGAGGCGGCGGCTTATCTGCGGGGGGAGAGCCTTGCCTGCGGGGAGCAGAGGGGCTGGACGGTTCTTTCTTATGCGGGATATGCGCTTGGGTTTGGAAAAGCTTCGGGCGGGCAGATGAAGAACCACTACCCGAAAGGGCTGCGGAAATCTTTATAACTTTATAATATGTTACAATTCACACCTACGCCAGATTTCACACCCACTTACGATCATTTGGTGTGAATTGCAACAATTGATGCACACAAAATGCCCTAAAAGAAAAGGAAATTCCTTCGGAATTAGCTTTGCATTTTGGCGCCGGCTCCGACACCATGCAGCATGTGCATGGTGCGGGTGTGAAAAGTAACTATAATATCTTAAAATTTTCTTTATGCCAGATAATGGACTTGCCAAATGATTGCGGCTGGAATATACTAAATGTAGACTTTTACAGGAGATAAACTACTTCATTGTGTATGCTAGCGTAGGGAGTTCTTTCGATGTTATTTTCCAGTGTGGGATTTTTATTTCGGTTTCTGCCGATTTTTATAATTATTTATTTAACGTTTCCTAAATACCGCAATAATGTGCTTCTGATTGGGAGCTTAATCTTCTATGGAGTGGGAGAACCGTATTTCGTTCTGCTGCTTCTTTTATCTGTCATCATAAACTATGGCTGTAGCTGCTATATGTTCTGGGAACCGCGCTCGCCGCAGACGGATCGTAAGGCAAAGACGGCGAGAAGGCGGAAACGGGCACTTGCGCTGGCTGTCGTTTTTGATTTGAGCGTATTGTTTGTGTTCAAATATTGGGACTTCGCCGCGGGCAGCATCAACGCGTTTGCAGGGAAAGGTTTTTTGCCGCTGCTTTCTCTGGCGCTGCCTTTGGGAATCAGCTTTTATACGTTTCAGATGCTTTCTTATCAAATTGACTGCTACCGGGGAACCTTAGACAAGCGAGCAGGATTGATTTCTTTTGCCACCTATGTCTGTATGTTTCCCCAGCTGATCGCCGGGCCAATCGTCCGCTACAGCGAGGTGGCGGAGCGTATGGAGAGCAGGCGGGTGCGGATTCGGGATCTGGAAAATGGTTTGAAGCTGTTTACGCTCGGGCTGGGTCTCAAGGTGATTTTAGCGAATCAGATAGGCACTCTCTGGAATCTGATTATGACGGCGGGGGCAGGCAGGCTGCATGTGCTTGTGGCGTGGCTGGGCGCATTTGCCTATTCCTTTCAGATCTATTTCGATTTCTGGGGTTACTCCGTGATGGCTATGGGACTTGGCAAAATGCTGGGATTTTCTATCCCGCGCAATTTCGATCATCCGTATGTATCCCGCTCTCTGTCCGAGTTTTGGAGAAGATGGCATATGACGCTGGGCAGCTGGTTTAAAGAGTATGTCTACATTCCGCTGGGGGGCAGTCGGAAAGGAAACGGGCGGACTGTCTTTAACTTATTTGCGGTCTGGGCGCTTACCGGATTGTGGCACGGTGCGGCGTGGAATTTTGTGCTTTGGGGCATCGTTTTCTTCCTGCTGATTTCGTTGGAGAAGAGAACCTTCGGAAAGCGGTTAGAGAGAAGTGCCGTGCTGGGACATATCTACACGGTACTGCTGATTCCCGTGACATGGGTGATCTTTGCGATTACGGATATGGGGCAGCTTTTCGGGTATCTGGGCAATCTGGCAGGATACCACAGGGAGGAAATTCTTGTTGGAATCACGCAGCTTGTCCGATATCTTAAGGAGTATGGATTGCTTTTAATAGCTTGTGTTATTTTTACGACGCCTCTCCCGGCAAAGCTGTATTGGAAATGGAAGGACCGCTGGTTTGTCGTGTTGATTTTGTTGGGAGTTTTTTGGTGGTCAGTCAGGGAGATTGTTCAGGGGAGCAACAATCCGTTCTTGTATTTTAGATTTTAGCGTGTAAATGAGGCGTGAAATGAGCGAAAAAAGGATGAGAACTTTTTTGGAAATTATATATAACTGTCCATTCATTCTGCTTGTGATTTTTACAGGCATTATATTTTCCTTGTTTTTTGACGAGACAGGAAAACGGAAAAACGAGCAAGAGGCTGCGCTTTCGCAACTGGTTGTTGAAGGGGAAAGAGCGGATGATCTGCCAGGAAAAGACGAAATAGAGTCGGAAAATATATGTAATAAACACGGAGAAAGTGGAGAAAAAACCGTGGATCAGGCACGGCAGGAAGAGAAAACCATTCAAAATGCAGGAATGCGCAAGGGAAAAGATGATAAAATAGAAGATAATTCAGAACGAAAAACAGATATTGAAAAAAGAGGGAACGCAGAAAAAACAGGGGAGATGGAGAAACGGGCCACGGAGTTTGTGGAATATGAACCGATTGCGACGGATTCCCGATATTACTCGGATGCAGGAAAAGTTGCATTGACTACTACCTATGATTATGTAAAAGAGAACGAGAGTTATTTTAATGATGCCGCTTTTTTGGGAGACTCCCGCACTTTGGGCATATCGGACTATGCCGGACTGGACGGCGCGGACTTCTTCTGCGACAATGGCATGACCATCTACAAGCTGTTGGGGGACGATGGCGTAACGTACCAGAAGACGGGCGAGAAAGTGGACTTGAAAGAAATTCTGCAGGAAAAGTGTTACGGCAAAATTTATATCATGCTGGGGATGAACGAACTGGGTTACGGCGACACGCCTATGTACCTGAAACAGTATCTGAAGGTCATCCGACAGATTCAGGAATGGCAGCCGGGTGTTATTATTTATGTGATGGCGAACCTCCATGTGAGTCTGGAGAAGAATAATATGGAGACAGAGTTTAACAATATCAATATCAATGACAAGAATGTGGCATCAGCCAGACTGGCCAACGGGAAAGACGTCTTTTATCTGGACTGCAATCCGCTGTTTACGGATGAGGAGGGTTATCTGCAGGCGGAGCTTACCTTTGACGGCGTGCATCTCTACGCGCAGCATTACGATAAATGGCGGGATTTTCTCTTTGAACACGGGGTGGAGTGTGAAGCAGTGCAGCATGTCGATGCGGCCGGTCGGCCTGAAGGAGTGGAGGAGACAAGTGAATCGGGAGATTTATATGACGGCGCGGACCACACGCAGAGAGGCGGGATGTATGGAGAAGATAAGATTAAATAAATATCTGGCCGCCTGCGGCGTATGCTCCAGGAGGGATGCGGATAAGCTGATAGAGAGCGGGGAGGTATTCGTAAACGGCGAGAGGGCTGTTGCCGGCATGAAGGCCGGGCCGGATGACCGGGTGGAAGTCCGGGGCAAAAGCATTTCCCTGCCTGATGAAAAGGTGGTGCTGGCCTACTATAAACCTGTGGGGGTGGTCTGCTCGGAGCGGGATGCCCATGCGGGACGGCTTGTGACGAAGGAACTCAAGTATCGTAAGCGCGTGACCTATGCGGGCAGGCTTGATAAAGATTCCGAGGGCCTTCTGCTTCTCACCGACGATGGGGATCTGATCGACGCGATGATGCGCGGAAAGAACGGGCATGAGAAAGAGTATATTGTCAAGTCCGACCGTAAGTGGGAGGACAGCGCGATAGCGCACATGCGGGAGGGCGTGTATCTGGAGGAGCTGGGGCAGACGACCCGCCCCTGTGAGATTGAGAGGATCGGTGAGAAAACCCTGCGGATGGTGCTTACCCAAGGGCTGAACAGGCAGATCAGGCGCATGTGCGAGGCACAGGGATACCGGATAAAGAGTTTAAAAAGGACACGTGTTATTAATATAAGATTGGAAAGGCTGAAGCCGGGCGAGTACCGGGAGCTGACAGGAAAGGAGCGGGAAGAGCTGTATCGGCTCTGCGGGTTGCATGACAGAAAATAAAATGGATCGAATGCGGGAGCTTGTCTCCCTCTTAAACAGGGCTTCCGAAGCCTACTATGCCAAGAATGAGGAGATCATGTCGAACCTCGAGTACGACAGGCTCTACGACGAGCTGACGGTACTGGAAGAGACGCTTGGCGTGACGCTGACGGACAGCCCCACCGTGCGGGTGGGGTATGAGGCGGTGGATGAGCTGCCAAAAGAGCGGCATGAATCGCCCATGCTTTCCCTGGCGAAGACAAAGAACCGGGAGGAGCTTGCAGACTGGCTGAATGGGAAAAACGGGCTTCTCTCATGGAAGCTGGACGGACTGACCATTGTATTGACATACAGGGACGGCGCGCTGCAAAAGGCGGTGACGAGAGGAAACGGCGAAGTGGGCGAGGTGGTCACAAACAATGCCAGGGCATTCAAAAATCTGCCCTTCGGTATTCCTTACAAGGGTGAGCTGATCCTGCGGGGCGAGGCGGTCATTACGTACAGCGGCTTTGAGAGGATTAACAGGGAGATTGAGGATGAGCAGGCCAAGTACAAAAATCCCAGAAATCTTTGCAGCGGCAGTGTCAGACAGCTTGACAGCCGGATTACCGCGCAGAGAGGTGTGCGCTTTTACGCTTTTTCCCTTGTGCGGGCGGATGTGGATTTCCACAATTCCCGTATGGAGCAGTTTGCTTTTCTGAAAGAGCAGGGGTTTGACGTGGTGGAGCACCGCCTCGTAGCGCCGGAAGACATATTGAGAAACATAAGTTATTTTGAGGAGAAGATACAGACCTATGATGTGCCATCCGACGGGCTGGTGCTCACCTATGAGGATATGGCATACGGTGCATCCCTCGGCAGGACGGCGAAATTCCCGCGGGATTCCATCGCCTTTAAGTGGGCGGATGAACTGCGTGAGACGACCCTTGTGGAGATGGAATGGAGCGCCAGCCGCACCGGATTGATTAATCCCGTGGCAATTTTTGAGCCGGTGGAGCTGGAGGGCACCACGGTGAGCCGGGCGTCCGTGCACAACATCAGTATTGTGCGGGAGCTTAAGCTTGGCATAGGGGACAGGATTACGGTCTATAAGGCGAATATGATTATTCCACAGATTGCGGAGAATCTGACGAAAAGCGATTCGTTGGAGATTCCGTCGGCCTGTCCTGTCTGCGGGCAGCCCACCCGCATCAGCCGGGTGAACGATGTGCAGTCGCTTCTCTGCGACAATCCCGACTGCGACGCGAAGAAAATCAAAGCGTTTACCCTGCTGGTGAGTCGGGATGCCCTGAATGTGGACGGTCTGTCGGAATCAACGCTGGAAAAGTTTCTGGCGAAAGGATTTCTGCATGAGTTCGCGGATCTGTTCCGGCTGGAGCGGTTCCGGGAGGAGATCACGCAGATGGAGGGCTTCGGGGAGAAGTCCTATCAGAATCTTTCGGAAAGTCTGGAACGGGCGAGAAAAACCACGCTGCCGCGGCTGCTTTACGGGCTGGGAATTGAGAATGTGGGCGTGGCTAACGCCAAAATGCTGTGCAGATATTTTCAGTATGAGCTGCAGGCGCTGCGGAACGCAACGGTGGAGGAGCTTGCGGAGATTGACGGTGTCGGGGAAGTGATTGCCCTGAGCATTTACGACTATTTTCACAAAGAAGAGGCGATGGAGCAGCTGGAACATCTGCTTGGCGAAGTGGAGATTGAGAAGCGGGAGACTGCGGAGGAGGAGCAGACGCTGTCTGGCATGAGTTTTGTCATCACGGGAAGTCTTTCGCATTTCGAGAACAGAAACGCCATGAAGGAGGAAATCGAAAAGAGGGGCGGAAAGGTGACCGGCAGCGTGACCGGGAAGACCGTCTGCCTGATTAACAACGATACGGCTTCCCAGTCCTCCAAGAATAAAAAGGCGAAGGAGCTGGGCGTGCGGATTTTGTCAGAGGAAGATTTTATGAAGGAATATCTAAATGAATAACATGCATTATTAAAAACGGTGATAAAAAAGAGTGCATCTGCACTCTTTTTTGCTTTCTGCATGATTGTGCGGGGAATTAAATTTCCCGCACATTGTACGGTGTGGTCTGGTACACATAATAGTTGAGCCAATTCGAGAAAAGAAGCTGTCCTGCGGAACGCCAGTTCACGACCGGTTCCTTTGTGGGGTCGTCCCCGGGGAAGTAGTTTACCGGGATTTTGGGGTTCATGCCCTTTTCTATGTCACGGGCGTATTCGAGCGCCAGTGTATCCGCGTCGTACTCCAGATGGCAGGTAATGAAGAAATGTCTGCTGTCCTCTGTCTTGGCAATGGCCATACCGGCCTCATCCGAGACGGCCATCAGTTCCAGATTCGGTACGGAGGCGATCTGAGCCGGGTCGATCGTCATGGAACGGGACTGCGGCGCGTGGAAGATATCGTCAAAACCACGGAAGAGAGGCGATTTTCGCTTTAAAATCCGATGCGTGTACACACCGGACAGCTTTTCGTCTAAGTCCTCCCGGTCAAGTCCGTAGAAATAGTACAGGGCGGCATAAGCGCCCCAGCACAGATGGAGGGTACAGTGCACGTGTGAGCGGCCCCACTCCATGATGGTGCAGATCTCGTCCCAATAGGCCACTTTTTCAAAACGGACATGGTCAAGCGGCGCGCCGGTGATAATCATGCCGTCAAACTTGCGTTCTTTAATTTGGTCAAAGGTCGTATAAAAAGCTTCCATGTGGTTGGAATCGGCATGCTGCGGCGTATAGCTGGCGGTCTGCAGAAATTCCACGTTCACTTGCAAAGGCGTGTTTGAAAGCTTTCTGAGAAGCTGGGTCTCGGTTACTTCCTTGGTGGGCATCAAATTTAATATCAAAACATCCAGCGGACGGATATCCTGATGCATCGCCCGGTATTCTGTCATAACAAATATATTTTCTCTCTCTAAAATGCCGGTTGCCGGCAGTAAATCAGCTACTTTGATGGGCATGTGAATCCCTACCTTTCTCTGGGGTTGTATCATATATATGAAATTACAAATGATACAATGTATCATATCACAAACGAAAGGGGCGTGCAAGACGTACAAGACAGAGTGGAGATTCGGGAAATTTTTCTGCAAAATCAGGAAAAGGGAATTGCCATCATTTGGAAGATGGTATACTATAAAAGTACATTCGCGGGGAGCAGTTTTCCCGGCGGAGAAGACCACACTTAAAGGCAGCTGAGTTTTGACAAAAAGGAGGATGATTGAAATGAAAAAAGTAATTGCATTGACACTGGCAGGCGCTATGTTTTTCTCTATGCCTGTTATGGCAAAAGAGGGTGAGAGCATCGGCGCTCCCGTAGCGGTTTATCTGGAGGCAGGCTCGGATATCGGCATTCCCGCTGAGACTGTTCTTGCCATCGCTGAGGATAAGACCATCGGTGAGCATATGAACAACGCGGTTGTTGACCATTGGGCTATGGATCCTGACCAGGTTCAGGATCTGGCGATCGGTAAGGGCGCTGTTCTTGACGGCGAAGCGGCTCCCGGCCTTACATTTGAACTGTTAAAGCCTGAACTCAAGAGAGTTTATGCAGCGAAGGAGCTGGCTCAGGGCAAGGGTTCCCTGCTTGCCGTTGCAAATGTACACACGCATGCGGGCTACGACACGGCGCAGATCACTTTCTACGCTCCCGGCGTAAAGGCAGGACAGGCGATCACCGTTTATCAGCGTGTTGCTGATGACAACTGGGCGGCAGTTCCCACTGTAGTTGCTGACGATCATGTAACTGTTGATATTACAGGCAATGGTCATCTTGCATTTATCGAGGCAAAATAAAAGGAAATTCAATTTAAGTGTGGGGGAAAAGCGCACCGCCTTCGGACGGTGCGTTTCATTCTGCATATTTGGGAAAGGATAGACGGGATTAGAAAAAGATTTGCATAATTCATCACTTTACATTATAATTTATGTGTATGAATGCATTGAGGGGGAACGGGAAGATTATGGAGACGGCGTATCAGAAAGTTAAAGTACACAACGAACTGGAATGGTGTCAGGTAAAGGACATGGAGACCAAGGAAAAGATTGAGAAAGTTCTGTTGAAACACCGGGTATCCTATTTTGTGAAATGGGAGAAGCCGAAGTTTTTTTCAGGCGATACTTTTGGTTCCTGTGTTTTCTGTGTGAATCAACTGCAGAAGGAGAGCGCGGACGATGCGATTCAGGAGCTTGCGGAGGAGGTGCGGGATAAGATCCGCTTTGTTAACCGCAAGGTGGATAAGACGTTTTATTAGACTGGGATACTGTGTGACTGAAAGGAAGTATATATGATATCATAAAATACCGGGTGCGCGTATGTGTGCACCCGGTTTATTGTTTGCCGCCGTTTTTTATGAGCAGGCTGCCGGCTCTGAAATGTCGCTGTCCGGCGACATTTTTTTCAGGTTCTTTTGGGCCGTGGATAGCATCAGCTTGATACGGTTCAGCTGATTGACCTCGCTGGCACCGGGATCGTAGTCAATGGCCACGATGTTGGAGCCTGGGAAGCGTTTGCGCAGCTCCTTGATCACGCCTTTGCCCACCACATGGTTGGGCAGGCAGCCGAAAGGCTGGGTGCAGACGATATTATTTACGCCGCTGTGGATCAGTTCCACCATCTCCCCGGTGAGGAACCATCCCTCGCCGGTCTGATTGCCGATATCGACGATGGGTTTCGCGTAGTCCACCAGCGTATAGATGCTGACGGGTGGCGTAAAGTGTCTGCTTTTTGCAAGTTCTTTCGCGGCCTGCGAGCGCAGCTTCTCGAGCGCCTTTATGCCGAAGCGGGAAACAAGGGCGGCCTTTTTCGAGGTGCCGAGAAAATCTGCCTTGTAAATCTGGTTATAGAAACAGTAGAGCATGAAATCTAACAGATCAGGCACCACGGCCTCTGCGCCCTCCGACTCCAGAAGCTCCACCAGATGATTGTTGGCTGCCGGGGCGAATTTTACCAGAATTTCGCCCACAATGCCCACGCGGGGCTTGCGCATGTCTTCGAAAATGGGAACCGCGTCAAAATCCCGCACAATTTGACGGCACATTTTTTGGAAGGTCAGATAGTTCATGGTTTTTCCGGACACGAATTTCTGACATTTTTTCACCCATTCGGCGTGCAGCGCATCCACCGAGCCGGGCTCCTTCTCGTAGGGCCGCATCCGATAGACGCACCGCATGAAGATATCTCCGAAGAGGGCGCTGTAGGCGGCGCGGATCAGAAGATCGGCATTTAAATGGAAGCCGGGATTGCTCTCGATGCCCGCCAGATTTAAGGAGATCACGGGAATCTGCGGCATACCCGCTTTTTCCAGGGCCCGTCTGATAAAGCCCACGTAGTTTGTGGCGCGGCAGCCGCCGCCGGTCTGGCTCATGATAACAGCCACTTTATTCAAGTCATATTTGCCGGAAAGAAGGGCATCCATAATCTGTCCCACCACAATTAGAGAAGGATAACAGGCGTCATTATTTACATATTTTAACCCCATGTCCACAGCCTGCCTCGTGTCGTTGCCGAGCACCTCAAAATGATAGCCGCAGGCATTGAAAGCCGCCTCCATGATCTCAAAATGGATCGGTGACATCTGGGGGCAGAGAATGGTGTAATTCTTTCTCATCTCCTCGGTAAAAGGCACTTTCGTGATGGCGCTTGAGTGTATCGTGCGCTTTTCGCCCTTCTGTTCCCGTACCTGAATTGCGGAGAGCAGGGAGCGGATGCGGATTCTCGCGGCCCCCAGATTGTTCACTTCGTCGATTTTCAGGCAGGTGTAGATTTTGTCGGAGCCGGTAAGGATATCGTTTACCTGATCCGTGGTCACGGCGTCAAGACCGCAGCCGAAGGAATTGAGCTGGATCAGATCCAGATCGTCCCTTGTCTTGACGAAACTCGCCGCCGCGTAAAGCCTCGAATGGTACATCCACTGGTCGGAGACAATCAGCGGCCTCTCGGGCGCCGCCAGATGGGATATAGAGTCTTCGGTCAGCACCGCGATATCGTAGGAGGTAATCAGCTCGGGAATACCGTGGTTGATTTCCGGATCAACGTGGTAGGGACGTCCCGCCAGCACAATGCCACGCTTATGGTTGGCTTCCAGATAGCGGAGCACTTCCTCGCCCTTATCGCGCATGTCCTGTCTTGCCGCGGCAAGTTCTGACCACGCGGCTTCGGCGGCATCCATAACGGCTGTTATCGGAAGCTCGCAAAATTCCCGTGTCAGTGCCTCCGTCACAGTCTGCAGGCTTTTGAAGGACATAAAGGGATTGCGGAAAATCACTTCGCCGCGCCCGATTTCCTCCACGTTGTTTTTGATGTTTTCGGAGTAGGAGGTGACGATCGGGCAGTTGTAATGGTTGTTGGCATCGTGAAATTCATCCCGCTCGTAAAAGAGGGCGGGGTAGAAGATAAAGTTTACATTCTGCTTGATGAGCCATGCTACATGACCGTGTGCCAGCTTTGCCGGATAGCATTCCGATTCGCTGGGAATGGACTCGATGCCGAGTTCATAGATTTTGCGGTTGGAAACGGGAGAGAGCACCACCCGAAAGCCCAGCTTCGTAAAGAAAGTGAACCAGAAAGGGTAATTCTCGTACATGTTTAACACTCGCGGAATGCCCACGGTGCCACGTTTCGCCTCGTTTGCTGGCAGGGGCTCGTAGGAAAAGTACCGCTTCAGCTTGTAATCAAAGAGATTGGGCGCCCCGTTTTCCTTTTTCGCCCGTCCGAGCCCTCTCTCACAACGGTTGCCGGAGATATACTGTCGGCCGCCTGTAAATTTATTGATGGTGAGACGGCAATTGTTGGTACAGCCCTTGCATTTGGCCATGCTGGTCTCAAACTGCAGATTTGTGATCTGCTCCAGATTCAGCATGGAAGTCTGATATCCCTCGCTGTAATGTTCTCTGGCGATCAGCGCCGCGCCGAAAGCGCCCATGATGCCGGCAATATCCGGGCGGATCGCCTCACAGTCCGCAATTTTTTCAAAGCTTCTAAGAACCGCGTCATTGTAGAAAGTACCGCCCTGCACGACGATATTTTTGCCGAGTTCCGAAGCGTCGGAGACTTTGATTACCTTAAAGAGCGCGTTTTTGATGACAGAGTAGGCAAGCCCCGCGGAGATATCGGAGACGGAAGCCCCCTCCTTCTGCGCCTGTTTTACCTTGGAATTCATGAACACCGTACAGCGGGTGCCTAAGTCGATGGGATGCTCCGCGAAGAGGGCGGTCTTGGCAAAGTCCTCCACGCCGTAGTTTAGGGACTTGGCAAAGGTCTCTATGAAGGAACCGCAGCCTGAGGAGCAGGCCTCGTTGAGCTGCACACTGTCCACGGTGTGATTTTTGATTTTGATGCATTTCATGTCCTGCCCGCCGATGTCCAGAATGCAGTCCACCTCCGGGTCGAAAAAGGCGGCGGCGTTGTAGTGTGCCACTGTCTCCACCTCGCCGTCATCCAGCAGAAAAGCGGCCTTCATCAGCGCTTCGCCGTAGCCGGTGGAGCAGGAGCGGGCGATTTTCACCCCCTCGGGGAGCAGCTTGTAGATTTCCTTTAAGGAGCGTATGGCAGTTTTTAACGGGCTGCCGTCATTGCTGCTGTAGAAAGAGTAGAGCAGGGAGCCGTCGTCACCCACGAGCGCCACTTTTGTGGTGGTGGAGCCGGCGTCAATTCCCAAAAAGCAGTTTCCGCGATAGGAAGCCAGGTCACCCGTGGCTACATGGTGGGAGCCGTGGCGCAGACGGAAGGCATCATAATCCGCCTGTGTGGCAAAGAGAGGTTCCATGCGTTCCACCTCAAACTCCATTTTGATATCGGCAGACAGCTTGGCATTCAGTTCCTCCATAGTATAGAAAGCGTCCTCTTTTGCGTTTAGGGCGGAACCGATGGCGGCGAAAAGGTGGGAATTGTCCGTGTCGATGATATGGTCGTCGTCCAGCTTTAAGGTGCGGATGAACGACTGCTTTAATTCCGACAAAAAGTGCAGCGGGCCGCCAAGGAAGGCTACATGTCCCCGAATCGGCTTGCCGCAGGCAAGACCGCTGATGGTCTGGTTTACCACCGCCTGAAAGATGGAGGCGGAAAGATCCTCCTTCGTGGCGCCCTCGTTGATGAGGGGTTGGATATCGGACTTGGCGAATACGCCGCAGCGCGCCGCTATCGTATATAGGGAATGATAGTTTTTGGCATACTCATTCAGCCCTGCCGCATCCGTCTGCAGAAGGGAGGCCATCTGGTCGATAAAGGAGCCCGTGCCGCCGGCGCAGATGCCGTTCATGCGCTGTTCCACGTTGCCGCCTTCAAAATAGATGATTTTGGCATCCTCGCCGCCAAGCTCGATCGCTACGTCCGTGACGGGCGCAAAAGTCTGCAGGGATGTGGACACGGCAATCACTTCCTGCACAAAGGGGATCTGCAGGTGGTTTGCCAGCGTCAGTCCGCCGGAACCGGTGATGATGGGATGCACCGTGAGGTTTCCGAGCTTTTCAAATGCCTGGGAAAGAAGAGATGCGAGGGTCTCCCTGATATTTGCGAAATGTCTTTTGTAGTCGGAAAAGAGTATCTGATGCCTTTCGTCCAGTATGGCAATCTTGACGGTCGTTGACCCGATGTCAATGCCGAGCGTATATTGCATGTCACTCACTTTTCGTTCACTCCTTTATCCTATAAAAAGGGATTCTGGTATAAGTTACCTTTTTACCTATTAAAATGTGTTTTTTGGCACACGCTGTCATTATACGACACAGTTTTCTAAAATGCAATTGTCCAATTCTTAGAAAAGAATGAAGTTTTCGGCAGACATTTATTAAATTTTTATGAGAGGGTGTTTTTTGGGCGCTGCGACATTTACTTTTAAAAAGAGGAATGCTATATTAGTAGTATATTTTTGAGGGAGAGTGAAACATGAGTCCTTTTGAACGAAAATTTGGAAAATACGCGATACGAAATCTATCTTTTGTGCTGGTCATGTGCTATGCGGTCGGATATCTGCTGGAACTGTTTGACAGAAGCGGCCTGCTGATTTCCTATCTGACTTTAAACCCGTACGCGATTCTGCACGGACAGATCTGGCGGCTTGTGACGTGGGTGCTGATTCCGCCCAGCAGCGGGGGACTGTTCTTTACATTACTTATGTTATATTTTTATTGTTCCATAGGTATGTCGCTGGAGCGGACATGGGGTACTTACCGATATAATGTCTATCTGTTCCAGGGGATGCTGTTTACCATTGCGGGAAGTTTCCTGCTGATGGGGTACTGTTACCTGTTCCATCCGCAGATACAGATGATGGATATGCGGGGCATGCTGCATGTCCTGACCGTAGATTCGCCCAATGAATATTTCAGGGCGATTGCGGGACTGTTCAGCACCTATTACATCAATATGTCAATATTTCTTGCGTACGCGGCGACTTTCCCGGACGCGCAGGTGCTGCTCATGTTTATCATACCGATCCGGGTGAAGTGGCTGGGCGCTATATATGCGGTGATGCTGCTGTTCCAGTTCCTAGGGACGAACGTGTACGGGAAATTTGCCATCGGGGCGTCCCTGCTTAATTTTGTCGTGTTCTTCCTGACATCTCGGAATATGATGCACCTGAATCCGAAGCAGATTCACAGGCGGCAGGAGTTTAAGCGGGACGTGAGAAGGAATACGGGGATTACCAAGCACAAGTGCGCGATCTGCGGCAGGACAGAAGTGGACAGCCCGCAGATGCAGTTCCGTTTCTGCTCAAAGTGCGACGGTAACTATGAATATTGTGAGGAACATCTGTATACGCATACGCACATCAAGCGGCAGTAATTTTGCGGTTTGCGGGATGAACGAGGCTTTGAGGTAGACTGTCCCTGCGCCGGAGCAGACGGACGGATGTGATGAAACATAGCGACTGTTATTAACGAGGCGAAAAGTGGAGGCGCAATGAAGCAGGAAATCGAGTTTGCCAAAACATTGGAGGAAGTCAAAAAAAAGGCAAGGGCACAGCAGAATTTTATAACGAAATCGGAGGTGGAGGAAGCGTTCTCGGCGCTTTCTCTCTCTGCGCAGCAGTTGGAGATGATCTATGACTATCTGCGGCAGAACAAAATAGGCGTGGATGAGCCTGCAGACGCGGACGACTATCTGGGAGAGGAAGAGAAAAATTATCTGGATGACTATCTGGAGGCGCTGCAGGCGATTCCGAAGGCGACGGACGGGGAGAGAGAGGCGATTACCCTTTCCGCCATGGCGGGGGATGCGGATGCAGTCAAGCGGCTGACAGAGATTATGCTTCCCGAGGTGCCGCAGATTGCCAAGCTTTATACCGGGCAGGGTGTCAGTTTGGAGGATCTGATCGGTGAGGGCAATGTGGCGCTTTCCCTCGGGGTCACTATGCTGGGGGCATTGGAACACGCGGATGAGGCGCAGGGAATGCTCGCCAAAATGATGATGGACGCTATGGAGGACTGCATCGCGGCAAGCGCGGCGGAGGAGAAGAGCGACCGGAAGATTGCCGATAAGGTAAATAGGGTGGCGGATGCGGCAAACGCTCTTAAGGAAGAGCTGCGCAGGGCGGTGACGGTGGAGGAACTGATGGAAGAGTCCGGACTGTCAAGAAAAGCCATTGAAGACGCCGTTCGCATAAGCGGAGGCAAGATTGAGTCAATCGCGGCAGAGTAGAGGTCTTTTGTAGGTTGGGATTCATATCCCTAATGGAAAATGATGATCCGGCTTTCGGTGGCGGAAGGGAAACGATGGAGACAGAAAACAGGGATTATAAATACTTTATGCAGGATACAGGCTCTATTTATCTGGGGGCGAAGCTCAGTTATGCGGAGATTCTGCAGGACGAAATGGTGAATTTTAAATACAAGAGTATCGTGGAGCATTATATCCTGAAGGATACGGATCCGGAAACTACGCTGGAGAGCCAGCTCTATTACATGACGGGGGAGGAGTTCTCCTATCGGACCTATCTGCAATTAAAGGCAAAGGTGAAAATCAGTATTCAGGAGGAGCGGAAATCTCTGTTCGGAAAGAAAAGGAAGGGCTATGTTACAAAGGTAATGCCACTTTCGGAGTTTGCGGACATGAACCTTGCACGGAAAAAGGCCGGCGGTGTAGTGGTGCAGGAGCTGGCGCTGTCAAAGCTGGCACTGATGACTTTTAGCGTTTAAGTGCACGGCGCGATAACCGTAAGTTACGCTGCGCGATAACCGTAAGTTACGCTGCGCGATAACCGTAAGTTACGCTGCGCGATAACCGTAAGTTACGCTACGCGATAACTTACTCAAAAAAATTTTTCGCAAAAATTTTAAAAAAGGGCTTGATTTAGACAAAATTTTTTGATACAATTCTTTTTGTAAAATTCCCCTTTTACACTGGACAGGTGATCGGCTTTCATGCTTCACCTGTTCTTTTATGTCCGCACATAAGCTCTGCTTATGCGCGGACTGCGCGGCGATTACTTCGACAACAATATCCGGTCATTATCCAACTGTTTTCCCGCACGCATCTTAAACTGTTCCAGAAGATTGTCTATGGTGAGTTTCTTTCGTTCCTCCCCCGATACATGATATACAATGTGACCGCCGTCCATCATAAACGTGCGGTTGCCCAGAGAGAGGGCCTGATGCATATTGTGTGTGACCATCAGGCAGGTGATGTGCCGTTCGGAAATGATTTTTTCCGTGAGGGCAAGTACTTTGTCCGCGGTAGCCGGGTCGAGGGCCGCTGTGTGCTCGTCGAGCAGAAGGATACGGGGCGTTACCATAGTTGCCATCAGCAATGTGAGCGCCTGTCTCTGACCGCCGGATAGCAGGCCTACGGGCTGTTTCATCCGGTCTTCCAGCCCCATATCGAGAAGGGAGAGCATCTCTTTGAACTTTGTTTTCTCTTTCGCGCTGACCCGGCTGAAATAGGTGTGTCTTTTGGTGGAAGCCCGCAGATAAGCAAGTGCCATATTTTCCTCAATGGTCATATGGGGAGCGGTTCCTTTCAGGGGATCCTGAAAAAGATGGCCGATCACCTTGCTCCGCACATGTTCTTTACAGTAAGTGATATCTTCACCGCCCAGAATAATCCGCCCTTCATCTACATAAAAGTTTCCCGTAATGGCGTTGAAGAGTGTGGATTTTCCGGCGCCGTTACTGCCAACGATGGTGGCGAAGTCACCTTCCGCAAGAGTAAGGCTTACTTTATCGAGGGCCTTTTTCTCGTTGACGGTTCCGGGGTTAAAGGTTTTTGAGACAGAGTCAATGACTAACATCCGCGCCGCCCTCCTTTCTGAAACGGTTCACATTGTTTTTGCGCACTCGGTAAAAAGCATAGTTTTCCTTCAGGTAAGGGAAGGAGATAGCAATGGCGACAATCACGGCGGAGACGAGCTTGAGGGCTTCCGCGGGCACGTTTAGGCGCAGCGCCAGCGCCACGATGAAACGGTAGAGACAGCTCCCTAGAATGACGCCTGTTATCTTCTTGAACATCCTGCCTTTTCCGACCAGCGTTTCCCCGATAATCAGACTTGCCAGGGCGATGGTGACCATGCCGGTGCCCAGGTTGATGTCGCAGGATTTCTGATACTGGCCGAGGATCGCGCCGGAGAGGGCGGTCAGCGCGTTTGCGACGCAAAGGCCCACGGTGATCATAAACAGGGGATTGATGCTGGACGCCCGCACCATATGTTCGTTGTCGCCTGTGGCACGGATGGAGAGTCCGAGTCTTGTGTTCAGAAACAGGGATAAGATAACACCAATTATCATTACAATCACAAGGACAATCAGCAGCTTGTACCAGTCCGCGTACCAGCCGTAGGAGAGCTTTCCCTTTGCCAGACTGAAAACGGTGTCGCAGGCGAACAGGTTTACGTTGGAGGAAAAGCCCATTACGGCGAGATTGACTGTGTAAAGCCCCGTGTTGACGATAATGCCGGCTAGAATGGAGGGAACCCCCATTCTTGTCTGTAAGAAGGCGGTGACAAAACCGGAGCAGACGCCCGCGCCCATGGCGGCGAAGAGCGCCAGCACGGGGCGCCCGGACAGTGTCACCATAGCGCCCACCGCGCAGCCTAAGGTAAAACAGCCGTCGGTGGACAGATCCGCAATATTTAAGATGCTGAATGAGATAAACAATGCCAGCGCCACCAGAGCGTAGATACAGCCCAGTTCCAAGGCGCTTTGTAAAATGGAAAGTGAAAATATTGTATTCATGGGATACCTCTTTATTTCAAAAATTAATTACATGTGTTACTAAATTTGCGCTTTTCAGAGCGGGCGTTTAGTTAAATTCTTCCGCCGTCTGGATTTCTACCAGCCGGGAGCATTTGCCTGCAAACATACTGTAGTCAAGCCCGATCGCCTCCGCGGTTTCGGTATTCACCGTGGCGATGCCGTTATCCATGGTCTGTACGGCAAGGGAGGAAGGATCTATGCCTTCGGCAAGAATTTCTACCGCCATGTCTGCGGTGGCGGTGCCAAGTTCCACATAGTTCACACCGTAGCCCATGAATGCGCCGTTTAAGGCGAAGGAGTCTGCGCCGCCGTAGTGAGGCACTTTTGCGTCGATAAACTTTTCATAAATGGCGAGTTCTGCAGTCATCACGTTGTTGTCGGAGGGCGTGAATACCGCCTCCGCGCCGGAGGAGAGCAGGGCATCCGCGGCGAGGGAGATTTCCCCGTTGTTTGTGCCTGTCTTTTCCACTACGGTGATGCCTTTCTGCTCGCAATAGGTCTTGGCGGCGGCGATGGCGGCGGTGGAGGCGTCCTGACTCTTGTCGTAGAGCAGTCCCACAGTCCGGATATCCGGGTCGGCGGCAAGCATCAGATCAAAGATCGCCTCCGTATTCAATGCGTCCGAAGTGCCGGTAATGTTAGAACCCGGCGCGTCCATGGCTGCCACAAGCCCTGCGCCCACAGGATCGGAGACTGCGGAGAACACCACGGGAATCAGGCTGCCGTCGTCCCGCGGGTTTTCTGCCGTGGCATTCTGCATGACCATGGCAACCGGCGTGGCGACCGGAATAATGAGATCCACATCGGAGGCGATCAGGTCTGTGGCGATCTGATTCATGGTGGTGGCGTCCGCCTGTCCGTTGTAAGTGTAATTTTTGTAATCAAAGAAAATATCAAGTTCCTTGTTTTTTTTGTCAAGCTCTGCCTGAATGGCGGCGACAATCTGATTTAAGGACGCGTCGTCCACGTACTGCACGATGCCGACCTTGTAAGCTCTGCCGGTGGATGCGCCTGTGTCATCAGCGGAAGCGTCTGTGGGCGTGATTTCAGAAGTACCCGCGCCAGTGGTGTTTTTGCCGGATGCGCCGCATCCTGTGAGGGCGGCGGTGAAAACCGTGCCTGCAAGTAACAGTGTGATAGATTTTTTTTTCATAATTTTCTCCATTCCGAAGCGTAAGCTGAGGAACCGCGAACCGAATCTCAAATTCGGTTCTGCGATCAAGGAAATTTGTGACGCTTCTGCACAAATTTCCGATTTAAAAATAAGGTCATCAGACTTATTTTTAAATCTTGTGTCCTCCTTTTTGGGTAAAAATAAAACCGCCCCAGACTAAAGTCTGAGACGGTAATAAACATAAGTTATTATCGCGGTACCACTCAAATTGATGCGGGAATACAGTCCCGATCCGCTCTTTCCATATACTATCATATATGCCGCCTTGGTAACGGGTGCGGTTCCCGCCAGAGGCTACTCTGTCGTTATGGATACTGACATTTCGACCCGGCCTCGAAAGTCCATTCGGTATAAGCGCCATGCCGTCTTCCACCAGCCGACGGCTCTCTGTAATGGATAACCCATACGTACTACTCTTTCTCGAAGGTTTGTGATATGTGTTTCTGCAATTAATTTATTACACAATAATACTTTTGTGACAGATTGTCAAATAGATTTTGAAATTTAATGAGATATATTTTTGCGGCGGAATTTTAAGGAAACGTTAAGGGGGTGTTAAGGGAACACACAAGCTGCCCTTGTACAATATTCGTATCATGTTTGAGGAAGAGGGCAGAGGTGCGGCAATGGAAAAGAGGAAAGAAATGAATGACAAATTAGAAAATGGCAATAAGAAGAGAAGCGCGATAGAGATGATCGTATGTATTTTGGGGATGGCGGTTCTAACTGTTCTGATGGCTGTATTCGGCGCGGATGCAGGACTCTTAGCGGGTGTGGCGGCTTACTGGATTCCTTGTGCAGCGCTGCTTTTTTATGTCCTTAAGGTGGAAAAGCAGCCGCTTTCCTCGGTTGGGTTAGAGCCGATTTGTACAAGACAAGTTTTAGAGGGGCTGTGTCTGGGAGCAGGGATGTTTGCCGTACAGCAGATTCCGCTTCTGCTTATGAAAATGGATTATTCCGCATATGCCATGGCGCCGGATGCGGTATATATAGCCGTTATGCTGCTTTACTGCTTTTTCTGTGTCGGGTTCGCGGAGGAACTGATTTTTCGCGGATTCCTGTTAAAAAGGACGCTGGACATTTTTTCGCAGAAATGGATTTGTGTGGGGGTTAATATTTTGCTTTTCTATCTGATTCACTGGTTTACCATGCAGCACACTTTCGGCGAATTTTACAACTTGGCGACGAATACGGTGATTTTATGCATCTATCTTTTCCGCAAAAAAGTGGGGACGATTGTGCCGCTGGTGATCGCTCACGGCTTCTACGATGCGCTGACGTCGGTGGGGCTGCCGGTTTTTGTTTATCTGCTGAACTAGTGCTCCATTTACCAATTAACTATCCTTTTTTGCTTGCCAGCATTCCCT
>ERZ779637.498-NODE-498-length-25033-cov-6.776163_pt1 | contig 25033 bp, 25 predicted proteins | sample MGYA00514196_ERZ779637 | MGnify/ENA primary metagenome ERZ779637 (study PRJEB29562, sample SAMEA4376700) | mouse gut metagenome | isolation source: Cecum | study: EMG produced TPA metagenomics assembly of the A DSS colitis mouse model was used to assess the...
CTTCTGATTACGGGGATCGGTTATCTGAACAATTTTATTGTGGCCTGGGTTCTTGCAGGAGGCGGAAACCTGACTCAAAGCTTTGGAATTGAAGAACCGCTGGCGTCCCAGATTGCGCAGCAGTTTCAGCAGCTTACCTTTTTAGGGAGCATGGCGGGAGCCGTCGAGAGAATTCTGGCGCTTACGATGCACGTGGGATTTACGATGATTGTATTTTACGGAGTGAAGAGAGGAAAATCTCTGCCGGCTCTTTTGGCGGCAATTCTGGTCCATGGGATTATCGATGCTTCCATAGGATTCTGGCAGGCGGCAGGCGTAACCGGATGGGCTCTGGAAGGAATATTTGCCGTTTATACGGCAGCGCTTGTGGTTTGGGTATTTATATGTTATAAAAAATTAAGTAAAGAAGAAAGAGAGGCATAGGAAGAGAATGAAAGGATTAGCGGAGAATGTAAAAATGGGAACATGGATGATATTGCTGGCGGCAGGATTGATGTTAATCGGTCTGACAGCGTGCGGCGTTTCGCAAAAGCTTTCGGAGGATTTCGATGAAACCGAAGTGAAAGCGGCGGCAGAAGCCCTGGTCGGGTATATTAACGAGGACGATCTGGAGGGACTTTGTTCCGTACCTATGAGCGAACTTATGAAGGAAGCGATGACCGTGGAGCAGATGGAAGCCGTTTTGGAGCAGAATTTAGGAAACAGAGGCGCCTTTGTGGAATATAAAAGTAATGTGGCGGTAGGCGGGAAAGATTCCGAAGGCGTCGACGCGGCGGTTGCAGTGGTGGTTGCAAAGTACGAGAATAAGACGGTAACGTATACAATAAGCTATGATAAAGAGATGAATTTAATCGGATTTTATTTAAAGTAAAGGGTGAGCGTATGTATATTGCGGATATGCACTGCGATACAATTTATGAGCTGCTTCTGAAAAAGGAACGGGGCGAACCTGCACGGTTAAGGGAGAACGATCTGCATGTAGATCTGCGGAGAATGAAAGAAGCGGGGTATATGCTTCAAAATTTTGCTTTATTTGTAAACCGGGAGAAATGGCCTCATGCTACAAAGCGGGCGGAAGAAATGCTGGCCCTTTACGAGCGGGAAATCGAAAGGAATCCGGACTTGATTGCTCCCGCGTTTTGCTTTGAAGATATAGAGTTAAATCAGGCAGCAGGGAAAATGTCGGCTGTCCTGGCGCTGGAAGAAGGCGGGATTTTACAGGGAAGCAGAAAGCTTCTGGAACATTTTTTTGAAAAGGGAGTCCGCATGATTACGCTTACCTGGAATTATCCCAATGAAATCGGGTATCCCAATATGAATAAAGATTTGTTTACCCCGGATGTGGAACACGGCCTGACGGATACCGGCAGGGAGCTAGTGGAGGCTATGGAGCGTCTGGGTGTAATTGTGGATGTTTCCCACTTATCGGACGCCGGTTTTTATGATGTGGCGGAGTGCACAGGGAAGCCTTTCGTGGCAAGCCATTCTAACGCAAGGAGCGTATGCGGCGCAGCTCGGAATTTAACGGATTCTATGATCCGGATTTTAGGTGAGCGGGGCGGCTTGACAGGACTGAATTTTTGTCCGGATTTTTTGACGCCGCCGGTTATCGGGAAAGAAAATCCGGGTACTCTGGAGGCGGCAGTTAACCATGCAAGGCATATCACGGACGTGGGCGGAATCGACGTGCTGGGGCTTGGAAGTGATTTTGACGGGATTGGCGGACATCGGGAGCTGCCCGGTGCACAGGCGGTTCCGGTGTTGGCGGAAGCGCTTGGAAAAGGCGGTTTTAAGGCGTCGGAAATCGATAAGATTCTAAGCGGAAACGTTTTGCGGGTATACCGGGAAGTGTTTTCTTAATGGGAGGATTTGAAAGAAAGCAGGGACAAAAGATTGGAAAAGGAAAGATATTTTATGTTGGACGCTCTGCGGGGATGCTGTCTGGTCAGCATGATTCTTTATCACACCGCGTGGGACTGCGTATACATATTCGGAGTAAATCTGCCGTGGTTTCGTACGGAGTATGCTTATCTGTGGCAGCAAAGTATCTGTTGGACATTTATTCTTCTGGCCGGGTTTTGCGCGCCCTTCAGTAAGAGCGGCTGTAAACGCGGCGGAATTGTATTTTTCTGGGGCGCGGTGATTATGCTGGCAACCTGTTTGTTTATGCCGGATAATAAAGTGCTGTTCGGAATACTGACTTTATTAGGAAGCTGTATGCTGCTTACGTCTTTGCTTAAGCGGTTTCTGTCAAGGCTTCCCGCATTGCCGGGGATGCTTGCCAGCTTCCTTCTGTTTATTCTTCTTCGTAATGTGAATAACGGATATCTGGGGTTTGAATGGTGGAAGCCGGTAAAACTGCCGGCCTGTCTGTATCGGAATTATGTTACGGCGTTCCTCGGATTTCCTGTGGCCGGATTTTCGTCGTCGGATTATTTTGCGGTGATTCCCTGGCTGTTTCTTTTTCTGACGGGATATTTTGCACATTTTATCATTATGAATAGCCGCGCGGCGGAAGTCTTAAAAAAGCGGACGGGGAGAGCTCTGATTTGGATGGGGCAGAACTCTCTGTTTTTGTATGTGCTCCATCAGCCGGTGGTTTATTCTGTTCTTTTCGCGGCGTCAAAATTAATTAAAGCCTCGTAAAAGTCCTTTATGGCGTTATAACGGTAAGTGGGCGGAAAATTTGTATCTGCAAGGTCGCCGGGGGACGCTTCGCCGGTAAAAACCACGCAGGTGTCTACGCCGGCCCGTATTCCGCAGGCAATGTCCGTATACAGGCGGTCGCCGATTACAATGGTCTGCTCTTTTGAAAAACCGGAGACCTCCAGGCAGTACCGTACGACTTCCTCACTGGGTTTTCCAAGATATACGGGTGTTTTTCCGGTAGCGTATTCGATCATTTTGCACATGGCTCCGCAGTCCGGTACGAATCCAAAGTCCACGGGACAGCACAGATCCGGATTGGTAGCGTAAAAAGGCGCTTCGGAGGAGGACAGCGCCTGACAGACGGCAGTCAGCTTGTCATAGGTCAGCTCGCTGTCATAGGCGGCTACCACACAGGCAATGCCGGGTTCCGCGTCTTGTGTGACCGTCAGGCCGTTATTTCTCAATTCCCGGATAAAAGAGGCCGTTCCCATAACAAAAATTTTTTGGCCTGTAAAATGTTTTTTTAAAAAACGGATGGTCATGAAGCCGGAGGTAATAAATTGTTCTTCATCGGTTTTCAAATGAAAACAGGTTTCAAATTTTTCCACGTAGTCCCGGCCGCTTTTGGTGGAGTTGTTGGTAATGTAGTAAGCACGGCCGCCGATGCGTTCAATATACGCAAGCAGCTCCCTGCTTCCCTCGTACAGAGTGTTCCCAACGGCGATCGTCCCGTCTATATCAAACAGAAACAGTTTCTTTTCATGAAGCATAAAATTCCTCCTTGTCTTGTCTGCAATATCATAGCATGAGTTAATAAAAATCACAATCAATTCCATGGAATATTGAAAAAAGGGTACGGTACGAAATTTTTGCTTGGCATATAGAGATAAGAGTGCTACAATTAAGCCAGATTCGTGCTGAAAACAGAATATTTTAATTTGAATGATAGAGGCGCGGGATTCATCAGTATTTCATGGCACAGGCGGAGGACAGCCGTTCATGAAAGAAAGGGGAGACCGCCGAAGTGTCAGGCAGGTCCGGGTCTGATGCTGGGGTGCGGGAGAATATGCCGCAGACTGTCACAAGCATGTGGAGCGCTGTCGTAATCGTGAAGTTGTTTATTGGAAGCCGTGAATGTGTTTTGGTATCATTCATGGCTTTTGTGTTCGGTAAAACAATAAACGGAATCTGAAACCGGTAGTCAGAGGGATGACAGAAAGGAAGGATTTACAAATGAGAGGGTTTAAAAAGAAATTACTTGGAGGCGCCGGCGTACTGGCTTTTGTTATGATGCTGATGCCGCTTACCGCGCTGGCGGCGTCGGAAGACGTGGCGGCAGAGTCGGCTATGTACGCAACCTTTTGGGCGCTGGTTCCGCCCATTGTGGCAATTGTGCTGGCGCTGATTACAAAAGAAGTGTACAGTTCTTTATTTATCGGAATTCTGGTAGGCGGTTTGTTCTATTCGGAATTTTCCTTTGAAGGAACGCTGAACCACATTTTTAACGACGGTTTTGTGGCGGTTTTATCGAATGCCTATAATGTGGGAATTTTGATTTTTTTGGTGATTTTAGGCGCGATGGTAAGCCTTATGAACCGTGCGGGCGGTTCGGCGGCGTTTGGCCAGTTTGCCAGAAAAAGAATAAAAAGCCGTGTGGGCGCGCAGCTGATGAGTATGCTGCTTGGCGTGTTGATTTTTATTGACGATTATTTTAACTGTCTGACTGTGGGCAGCGTAATGCGTCCCGTAACCGACGAGCATAAAGTATCGAGAGCAAAGCTGGCGTATCTGATCGACGCTACGGCGGCGCCTGTCTGCATTATTGCTCCGATTTCCTCTTGGGCTGCGGCTGTTGCGGGCTTTGTAGAGGGAGAGGACGGGTTTTCATTATTTATCCGCGCAATACCCTACAACTTTTATGCGCTTTTGACGATTGTAATGATGCTTGGCCTGATTCTTATGAACGTGGATTTCGGACCTATGCGTAAGCATGAATTGAATGCCTTAAAGGGAGATTTGTTTTCGGAATACGATAAAGATAAGAAAGCCGTGCAGGAAGAAGCGGCAGTAAACGAAAAAGGAAAAGTGATCGATCTGCTGATTCCGATTCTTGTTCTGATTGTCTGCTGTGTAATCGGCATGATTTATTCCGGCGGATTTTTTGAGGGTGCGGATTTCATTACGGCGTTTTCCAATTGCGACGCATCCGTGGGACTTGCCATGGGCAGTATTGTGGCTATTATTTTAACCGTTATCATTTATCTGATTCGCAGGGTATTAAGCTTTAAAGAGTGCATGGACTGTATACCGGAAGGATTTAAGGCTATGGTTCCGGCGATTCTGATTTTAACCTTTGCATGGACCTTAAAGGCTATGACAGACAGTCTGGGAGCGGACGTTTTTGTGGAGGGAATCGTGAAAGAAAGCGCGGGAGCGTTTATGAATTTCCTGCCCGCCATTATTTTCCTGGTTGGATGTTTCCTGGCGTTTGCTACAGGAACGTCGTGGGGAACCTTTGGCATATTAATTCCTATTGTGGTAGGCGTGTTCCAGAATACCAATCCGAACCTGATGATTATTTCCATTTCCGCCTGCATGGCCGGCGCTGTCTGCGGAGACCACTGTTCGCCCATATCGGATACTACCATTATGGCTTCGGCAGGCGCGCAGTGTAACCATGTAAGCCATGTATCCACGCAGCTTCCCTATGCGGTGACGGTTGCAGCGGTATCATTTGTTACATATATTCTTGCAGGCTTTATACAAAACGCGTGGATTACCCTTCCGATCGGATTTGTTTTGATGCTGGCTGTGTTGTTTGTCATTAAGATGAGGACGCAAAATAAGGAAAAGGTTTAAGAAAACATAAATTTCGTGAAAAGTCTTTGCGAACAGACAAACTTTGTACTATAATTGAAGTTGATGTTTAGAAAGACAGGGGGTAACCATGAAAAGAAAAATATTACTTATTTGTTTGGCAGTTTCCGTGTTTGCCATGGCCGGCTGCGGTAAAAAGGATCCGGAAGGAACGGATGTGAATGCGACGGTCGAAGAGTCCTCGGAACCGGAGAGTGAATCTACGGAAGAAGAGAGTGAAGAGATTGTCGAGGAATCGTATCTTTATCCTGTGATTGAGGAGCGGGAAGTTGTAAACGGGGAGATGCAGAGTTATCTGTCCGGGGAATGGGTGGACGAGGCTATTGCCACCCGCCGTCCGATTGCGGTTTCCATACCGAATCAGAAGAGCTGTCTGCCTCATTACGGAATTACCAATGCGAGTGTGATTTACCAGGTGCCGCTTCGGGACAATCTGACAAGACTTTTCTGTATTTTTGAGGATTTTGATGATCTGGACCGTATCGGACCGGTTAGAAGTATCCGGGATTATATGGTTTATGACGCCTTGGAGCATGACGCGATCGTATGTCATTGGGGTTCGGCATTTTACGCCAACGACCTGCTTAACAGCGATATGGTGGATAATATCAGCCAAGGCACGACCGGAATTGCAGTTCCGACCAGCGTCGCTTTCGACCGTTATAACAGGCCGGGCAAGAATTCCACGGATTCCGCCTATATGTTTATAAACGGTCTGATGAAAGGTGTGGAAAAGCGCGGTTACAGCTGGGATTATGACGATACCTTTGCACCGAAGTTTTTATTCGCACAGGACGATGTGACGGCCGATTACGCGGATGCGGATAAGGCGACAAAAATCTGGCCGGGAAAAGAGGGTAATTATAACACGGTAGGCGCTTATTTTGAATATGATGAAGCGACCGGCCTATATGATTATTATGAATACGGCGAAAAGCTGAAGGATGAACACAGCGGAACCACACTGCAGGTTTCCAACGTGGTGTTACAGGTTTGTTATGCCGAGGAACGTGACGATCATGGTTATCTGATCATGGAGATGCACGGACCGGTTACCGGAGACGGAACCATGTATTTCTTCACACAGGGTAAAGTCGTAAAGGGAACCTGGGAGAGAATGGACGGCGATGAAAAGCCTGCTCATTACTATGACGAAGACGGTAATGAAATCGTGTTTAATCAGGGTAAGACGTTTATCTGCCAAATTTGGAATAAGTGGGCGGATAGTATTGAGTTCGAGTAACGGATAAAATCCCGGAAATGCTGGAAATGGGCGTTTCCGGGATTGTTTTATGCTTGTCTAAAGAGCTAATTGCCATTCATATATTTTCGTGTTACGATACATTTACGGAAAGTATCCATTTTGGAGCGGGTGCTTTCCCTTTATATCGTTACTCTCTTTTCAAAATTATGTACCCATTGTAAAATAACTTATAAAGATACATTGTAAATGGCAGATAAAGATTTTATAATCAGATATATCAATTGGGATTTTTGGAGGCTAAAATGGAAATTAGAGAATATATGAACTATAATGCAGATGAAATTTTGCGTCTATATACAGAGGTTGGCTGGACAGCATATACGGAGAATATGTCAGCGTTGGAGCAAGGATATCAGAACTCGCTGTTAGTCCTGGCAGCATATGAGAACGATGAACTGCTCGGAATTATTAGAGTGGTTGGCGATGGGTTCACCATTATTTTTATTCAGGATATTTTGGTATATCCGAAAAAACAAAGACATGGCGTTGGAACAGCGCTGCTCAAAGCTGTTCTTAACAAGTATTCTGCTGTTCGGCAAATTGAATTGACAACGGACAACACACCCCGAACAGTATCTTTCTATAAGTCGCTTGGTTTCTCTGAATTTTCAGAAATAGGCTGTTGTGGATTTATGAGATGCTGACACTTTTGCGATTGTAAGAGAAGGTTCTGATCGGAGCGGACGTTGGATTGTAAAAAGGTAAAATAAAGACATTAGGAGAACAGGCAAATAACGACATTGTGCTTGTGAGAACAACAAAGCGGTTTGTGAAAAATAAAACAACGGAGTAATTATGAATAATATTTTATTGATTGATGATGATCAAGAACTTTGTGCATTAATTAAAAAAAGCGTCCTCCGGGAAAACATAGAAACAGACTGCTGCTATTCAGGAAAAGACGGATTGATAAAACTGAAAGAAAACAAATACCAGCTTGTTATTCTGGACGTTATGCTTCCGGGACTTGACGGGTTTGAGATTCTGGAAAAAATCAGAGAGGAATATAATTTGCCTGTCCTGATGTTTACGGCAAAAAACGATAATATTTCCAAAGTCCGCGGATTGCGGGCCGGGGCGGATGATTATGTAACAAAGCCCTTTGAAATGGATGAATTGACAGTCAGAATTATTTCCCTTATACCGTTACACCCGCTTTAACCAGGCCGGGAATATAGGGGGTAAGCTTGAATTTGACGGACTTAAAATTGACACGGACAGCCGCCTGGTTACTTCTGTTAACGGAACGTTTGAATTGCCGCCTAAGGAGTTTGACATACTTGTATTTTGTGCCGGACATCAGGGAAAAATTTTAACAAAACGTCAGATATATGAAGAAGTATGGAAAGAACCGTATGTATATGACGATAGCAATATCATGGCAATTATCAGCCGTGTACGGAAAAAGATAGAAGCAAATCCCGGAAATCCAAAGTATATTCAGACAATAAAGGGAATCGGCTATCGTTTTAATAAGGAGGTTTGACTATATGGAGATTTTCTGCTTTCTTTTCTGCACTGTTGCGTTATTGTCGGTTGTTTATTCCGCCGCGGTTGTCCGTAAGACAAAAACACAAATATCCGAAATGCTTGATGCGCTTGCCGATATAAAAAACGGAAACGGGAATAGACGTATTTTAGCAAATACGCATGACATTGTCGCTCCTCTTGCCTATGAAATCAATAATATTGTCCTGTCTTATGAAAATCAACTCTCCATTTTCCACCAAACAGAAGAAGCAAATAAACGACTTATGACAAGCCTGTCCCATGATGTCAGGACGCCTCTGACTACACTTATCGGTTATTTGGATGCGGCATATAAAGGCGTTGTTACAGGAAAAGAACGCGACGATTATATTCGAATTGCCCGCCGAAAATCCCACGATCTGAAAGATTATATTGACGTTCTTTTTGATTGGTTCAAGTTAACTGGATACCGGTATTGGAAGATAAGCAGATAGAATATGATGTTTCAATTCCTGAACAGCCGTTTCCGGCAAAGCTTGACCTGGACGGATATATGCGCATATTAAATAATCTGATACAGAATATTATTGTACACAGCCGCGCAGATAAAATGAATATATCCATGATTGAATTTGAAAATCATATAAAGGTACGGTTATCCGATAACGGCACAGGAATAAAAACCGAAGATTTACGGCATATTTTTGAGCGGTTATACAAATGTGATAAAGGACGTTCAGAAAAGAGCAGCGGACTTGGATTGTCTATCGTATATCAACTTACCGAAAAAATGAACGGAAAAATAACAGTAGAAAGCCAACCCGGAAAGGGCACGGTGTTTACCCTGATTTTTCCTTTTGCATAACGGTAAAAACGCACCCTGCAAAATGCAAGGTTATTGCAAGGTTCCGGCAAGGTTTATTCAAGACTGGCGCCGTAAAATTTACACATTTTTGCATCCCTGCGGGGGGTGCCGAATCTTCATGCAATAGAAGATGCATTAGATTTAGTAGGGCTTCCTTATAATGACAAAAAGTTGTTCTCCCATTATTCTCTTGGAATGAAACAGCGTCTGGCTATCGCCCTTGCAATGATGCACGATCCGGAATTATTAATATTGGACGAACCGGTTAACGGGCTTGACCCTATTGGAATTGCAGAGGTTCGTTTATTTCTTCGGCGGCTGTGTGATGAAAAAGGGAAAACAATTCTTGTTTCCAGCCACATATTATCCGAAATTTCGCAGCTTGCCGATGATATTGGAATTATAGATAAAGGCGTACTTTTAGAAGAAGAAAGTCTTGTAGATATGGAACAAAAAAGCGGCAAATATATTCATTTTACTATATCCGATACGGCACAGGCGGCAAGGATTCTGGAACTTGATTTTGACGAAAAACAATTTGTGGTACAGGACGACCACAATATCCGGGTGTATAACGTTAATTTGGCGGTATCGAATATAGTCGGCATTTTTGTGGAAAAAGGTCTGGAGGTCTTTGAAGCGCATACCTGCGAAGACAGTCTGGAAGACCATTTTAAACGGATAACGGGAGGTAAGGGAATTGCTTAGACTGTTATACTGCGAATATATAAAGTTAAAACGTTCGAAAATTCTTTTGATTGGGATAGCGGGAACACTGATTGTCCCCTTTTTTGTCATTGGAAAGTCCGTAACAAAATATGTTTCCAATCCCCAGATGGTTATGAGTTTATTTTCACTTTATGACGATGCGCTTATGTTTCTGATGCTGTTATTTGCCCCAATGGTGTTGACAATTTTACATGCGTGGATAATCAGCCGGGAATATACGGACAAAACTTTGAAAAATATTTTTGTTATTCCGGTTTCACGGACAGCCTTTCTATGCGGAAAGCTGTTGTTCCTTGCAATTCTTACGTTCCTGTTCATGTTGGTTTCTTGGCTGGAAATTCTGGCATTGGCGCTTTTGTGCGGCTGTTTTATTCCCGTAACGGAGCTTACGCTTCCTTACGCTTTATTTTTCCTGTTCAAAATGCTTTTTGGAGGATTATTATTGTGCGCTACTCAAATGCCGTTTGTTTATCTTACAATAAAAACGAGGGGATTTGCCGCGCCGCTTGTTACCGTTTCTGTAATCAGCTTAATTAATGTGGTAATGTCTAATTCACCGATAGCAGGATTTTATCCGTGGTCAGCGTCTTATCTTATCGTAACCAGACGCCTGTCCGGCCGGAACTGTCCCAAAGAAATTGCAGCCGCTATAATTCTGTTACTGTTCTTATTGGGAATTACGGCAAGCCTGCTTAGATTTAAGAAAGAAGAATGAAATAAACAATCTGATTTGGAGTACTTCTTACTGACACTTATTATACCATAAGATCGGGACGATTTTGAAACATGACATACAGATGACGTGTTTTTTGTGCTATACTGAATGAGTCCGAGACAAAAGGAAATAGAAACGGAAGGGTTTTATTGTTATGAAGGTTGACCGGTTAATCGGAATTCTCTCGGTTCTTTTGCAGAAAGAGAAGGTGACTGCGCCGTATCTTGCCGCAAAATTTGAAGTTTCCAGAAGAACTATAAACAGAGATATCGAAGCTTTGTGCAGGGCGGGAATTCCGGTTGTAACCGCACAGGGGAAAAGCGGCGGAATTTCTATTATGGATGGCTATGCGTTTGACAGGACGCTCCTTACTTCCTCTGAGCTGCAGGCAGTTCTGGCGGGACTTAGCAGTCTGGACAGTGTCAGCGGAACCGACCGGTATGGGCAGCTGATGAAAAAACTGGCGCCCGGAGATTGCGGGATGCTGACGGGAGACCAGTATTTATTAATCGATCTTTCTTCCTGGTATAAAGAGTCTTTGGCTCCCAAAATTGAGGTCATCCATAGGGCAATCGAGCAAAGGCAGCAGCTGCAGTTTTATTATTATTCTCCCCAAGGAGACAGAAAACGCCGTATTGAACCGTATTATCTGATTTTTCAGTGGGCCAGCTGGTATGTATGGGGATGGTGTACGGGAAAACAGGATTATCGGTTATTCAAACTCAACCGGATGACGGAGCCGGAGCCTGCCGGGGAGACGTTTGACAGGCGTCAGGCTCCGCTGCCGGATTTATCGTTTGGACGGTTGTTTCCCGCGCAGCTTGCGGTAAAAGCTCTTTTCGAACCGGATTGCCGGTGGCGTCTGATTGAGGAATTCGGGGCGGGCAGCTTTACAAAAAGACCCGACGGAAAACTTTTATTTTCCTTTGCTTTTTCCGATCCGGAAAATGTTATAAGCTGGATTTTATCCTTTGGTGAAAAGGCGGAACTGCTGGAGCCGGTGGAGATCAGAGAAAAACTGCGCCGGATTGCGGGCAGATTAAATGAAAAATACATGGGAGACGGATAAAATGAAATATGACTGGATGGACGGCTTTCTTTTGGATAAAAAGGGAGTTACGAAGGATTTTAAAGAAGAGTGGAACTGGATAAGATATCAGATCGGAGGCAAAATGTTTGCGGCGCTGTGTCTGAATGGAGACGGAAAGCCGTATTATATTACGCTGAAGCTGGAACCGGCGGAAGGAGAATTTCTGCGGGGACAATATAAAGATATTGTGCCGGGGTATTATATGAATAAAGACCACTGGAATTCTATTGATCCGGACGGAAATGTGCCGGAAGAGCTGTTAAAGGATCTGTTGGATAAATCCTATGAGCTGGTGCTCAACGGATTCAGTAAAAAGAAGAGGATGGAAATCCTTTCCGAAGAAAAGGGAGATAAAGATGGCCTTTGATTATAAAAAAGAATATAAAGAGTATTATATGCCTTCAAAGAAACCGGGGATCGTTACGATTCCGGCCATGAATTATATTGCGGTAAGAGGACAGGGAGATCCGAATAAAGAAGACGGGGAATATAAGCGGTGTGTCGGATTGCTCTACGGAATCGCTTTTACAATTAAAATGAGTTATAAGGGAACCCATAAGATAGACGGTTATTTCTCCTATGTAGTGCCGCCCCTGGAAGGTTTATGGTGGCAGGAGGACGGCAAATCACTGGACTTAACCCATAAGGAAGACTTCCGGTGGATTTCCATGATCCGGCTGCCGGATTTTGTGACCGTAAAGGATTTTGAGTGGGCCGTCGCAGAGGCTTCCATGAAGAAAAAGACGGATTTTGGAAGGGTTGAATTTTTTACTTACGAAGAAGGTCAATGCGTACAGTGCATGTACGTCGGTTCTTATGACGACGAGTCTGCTGCGATACAAATGATGGACGCGTTTGCAATAGAAAACGGGTATCAGATTGATTTTACATCAGGACGTTATCATCATGAAATCTATTTAAGCGATCCCAGGCGAACCGCGCCGGAAAAATGTAAGACCGTGATCCGGCATCCGGTAAGGCCGGAATAGGCAGCGGCCAAGCGGGGCTTGACATTTTTTTTATATATGGTATAGTTGTACAAACAATTGAATAATAAGAATGTCTTCAGGGCAGGGTGAGATTCCCGACCGGCGGTAAAGTCCGCAGGCGTATTAACGCAGGATTTGGTGAGATTCCAAAACCGACAGTAAAGTCTGGATTAAAGAAGGTGTGTTGAAACGATCAGAATGATTCTGGTCTTTTACGCTCATTTTCTGTCAATCTGTCTGCTCTGTTGACATTTTCAATACACCTTGGGTTTTGGCACCTGAAAGATATTCTTATTCTTTCAGGTGTTAATTTTTTTACGGAGGTATGAAAGATGAACAGTAAGACAAAAAAACTCACAACCGTAGCCATGCTTTGTGCGGCGGCTTATATTGCGGCGGCCATTGGGCGTATTCCGATCATACTTTTTTTAAAATATGATCCCAAGGATATTATAATCGTAATAGGCGGACTGATCTATGGACCGTTTACTTCGTTCCTGATTTCTCTGCTTGTCTCCTTTGTACAGATGATGACGATAAGCGCAAACGGATTATTAGGTTTTCTTATGAATGTTATTTCCAGCAGTTCTTTTGCCTGTACCGCGGCCTTTATTTACAAAAAAAGGCGGACATTATCCGGTGCTGTAGCAGGTCTGCTCTGTGGAGTGGCATGTATGGCGGCAGTTATGCTGATCTGGAATTATCTGGTTGCTCCGATTTATATGGGGTATCCCAGAGAAGCGGTTGCAAAATTGCTGATTCCTGCCTTTTTGCCCTTTAATTTAATTAAAGGGGGACTAAATGCGACCTTTACCATGCTTTTATATAAACCGGTTGTGACGGTATTGCGGCGGTTTCACATGGTAGAACGTTAAGAGATATTGGGAAAGGGGTATTTGGAAAATGTTAATATTTTGACTTTTTATCTGATTTATGTAAGAATAATAAAAGTATATGTTATATGGTAAAATGTACTGGCAGGATCGATATTGGAGTGCAGGAGGTATAAGCATGAAGCAGACAGAGCAGACGGCTGTCCGGCTGGAACGTGATTTTTTTCTGACAGACGGAATAACCCTGGCTAAAAAGTTATTGGGAAAAATTATGGTTCATGAAACCGCAGACGGTCCGATCCGTGCCGTCATTACGGAGACAGAGGCTTATATGGGAGCCATTGACAAGGGCTCCCATGCTTACGGGGGCAGGCGGACAAACCGCACAGAGACCATGTTTCATATAGGCGGGACCTCCTATGTATATCTGATCTATGGCATGTACTTCTGCATGAATGTGGTTGCAAACGAAGCGGAGATTCCCCAGGCGGTACTGATCCGCAAAACAGAGCCTGCGGATGAGGAATCACGGCAGCGTATGTTTGCCAGGCGGCAGGTTAAAAACATGAAAAATCTGTCGGACGGGCCGGGAAAGCTGTGTATCGCCATGGATATTACAAAGGAACAAAACGATGTGGATATGGTTACCAGCAGAGATTTTTACCTGACGGAAGGAAGAAAAGTGCAAAAGAAGGAAATCCGGTGCGGAAAGCGCATTAATATTGATTACGCGGAGGAAGCGGCAGATTTTCTGTGGAGATTTTATTTATGAGTCTGCGTTTTTACTTTGGCAGCTCCGGCGCCGGAAAAAGCAGCCGACTGTATCAGGAGATTATAGAACGGTCCAAGCGGAGTCCGGAGCGCAATTTTTTTGTGATTGTACCGGATCAGTTTACCATGCAGACACAAAAGGAACTGGTGGACGCCCATCCCGACGGCGTCATTATGAATATCGACGTTTTAAGCTTCGGACGGCTTTCCCATCGAATATTTGAAGAAGTCGGATATGATTTGAGGCCGGTTTTGGACGACACGGGCAAAAGCCTGGTGCTTCGGAAAGTAGCGGCCGCCATGCAGGAGGAATTACCTGTGCTTGGCGGTAATCTTGGGAAACAGGGATATATACACGAAGTGAAAAGTGCGGTTTCCGAATTTATGCAGTATGGAATCGGAACGAAAGAGCTGGAGCAGTTGACGGATTATGCCAGGAAAAGGGGGGCGCTCTATTATAAACTGAAAGATTTGCAGAAGCTTTATGAAGGATTTCTGTCGTACATCCGGGGGCAGTTTATTACTACCGAAGAGACGCTGGATTTGCTGCGAGCTTCTTTATCCCGGTCGAGTCTGATAAAGGAAAGCGTTGTTGCATTTGACGGTTTTACCGGGTTTACCCCGATCCAGAACCGGCTTATGCAGGAAATCATGCGTCTGGCCGACGAAGTGATTGTTACCGTTACCCTTCCGGAGGGAGAAAATCCCTTTCAAAGGGGCAGCGAGCAGGAATTATTTGATCTGAGTAAAAAAACGGTGGGAACCTTATGCAGACTGGCCGGGGATGTGTCTGTCGGCCGGGGAAAGGATGTCTGGCTGGACAAGAGAGTATGGCGTTTTAAAGAAAACGGAAAGCTTGCCCATCTGGAAAAAAATCTCTTCCGGTATCCTTTAAAGCCTTATATGGCTCCGGCAGGAAACAAGGACGGCATTGATTTGCATGAGGACCGTATTGCGGTTTATGAGGCTGAAAGTCCCAAAGAAGAGGTTCGTCAGACGGCCATGCAAATCCGTGCGCTGGTGCGCCGGGAGGGATATCTGTTTCGGGATATTGCCGTAGTCTGCGGGGATTTAGGCGCCTATGCGGAACATATTGAGGAGCAGTTTGCTTTATTTGACATTCCCTGTTTTCTGGACCAGACAAGGGGCATTTTGCTGAATCCGTTTATAGAGTTTATGAGAAGCGCCATTTCCATTTTTACCGGAGATTTTTCTTATGAAGCTGTATTCCATTATCTGCGCAGCGGCCTTGCGGATTTTACTTCAGATGAAGTGGACCGGTTTGAAAATTATGCGTTACAGTTTGGAATTCATGGAAAATGGCGCTATACAAGAGTGTTTACCAAAAGAACCGGGCAGATGGAAGAAAATCCGGACAGCTTTAACGAAATTAATCTGTTTCGGGAACGTTTTTTAGACAGCCTGCAGCCCTTATTCAGAAAAGAAGGTACGGCAGGGCAGTATGTGGAAGATTTATACGAATTTCTGGTCAGAAGCCGGGTGCAGGAAAAACTCGCAGGTTATGAAAAACGTTTTGAAGAACAGGGCGAATTATCAAAGGCGAGAGAATACGCACAGATTTATCCTATGGTTATGGATCTGCTGGATCAGATTATGGGACTTCTTGGGCAGGAGACAATGTCGCTGCAGGATTTTGCCGATATCCTGGACGCGGGTTTCGGGGAAATTGAAGTGGGAACCATTCCCCAGAATGTGGACCGGATAATCGTGGGGGATATGGAAAGAACGAGGCTGAAACCGGTCCGCGCATTGTTTTTTCTGGGTGTTAACGATGGAAATATTCCGCGGGGAACCTCAAAGGGAGGTATTATCTCCGATATAGACCGGGAGTTTTTAAGAGAATCGGATTTTGAACTGGCTCCCAGTCCCAGGCAGCAGATGTATATTCAGCGTTTTTATTTGTATCTGAATTTGACGAAACCATCCGAGAAACTGTTTCTATCTTATTCGAATATTAACGGGGAAGGGAAATCCCTGCGTCCTGCATATCTGATTGATACGATGCGGAAACTTTTTCCGGATGTCACAGTGGAATATCCCGGCCGGCGGCCGACGGAAGAGCAGCTTGAAACGCCGGCGGAAGGGCTGCGCTTTCTGGCGCGGTGGCTCCGGGAGTATGCGCAGGGCAACTTGAAGGAGAAAAAGGAAACCACGCTTTTCTTTACTCTTTATGAAGCCTGCAAAGCCATGCCCGGAAATGAGTCCGAGCGGCAAAGACTGACGGAGGCGGCTTTCTGGCGTTACAGACATCATCCGCTTGCGAAGGAAGTGGCAAGACGCCTGTACGGCGTGGTTATGGAAAACAGTGTGACCCGTCTGGAAACCTACGCTTCCTGTGCTTATGAACATTTTTTAGAGTACGGGCTTTCCCTGCAGGAACGAAAGGAATATGGTTTTGAAGCCGTAGATATGGGGAATGTGTTCCATACGGCGTTAGAGCGTTTTGCCGAAAAGCTGACGTCAAAGGGCCTGACCTGGTTTTCCTTTTCAAGAGAAGAAGGGGAGGCTATGATTGCGGAGGCTTTGGAGGAATGCAGCGCGGAGAATGGAGATACGGTGCTTTTTTCCAGTGCAAGGAATACTTATATGATTGAGCGGATGAAACGTATATTGACCCGAACGGTCACTACCTTGCAAAGCCAGCTGCGCAAGGGAAGTTTCGAGCCTGCATCGTTTGAAATGTCTTTTAATATGGTTCGGGATCTTGATTCGCTTAATATCTCGCTGACCGGTGAGGAAAAGATGCGGCTGCGGGGCCGGATCGACCGGGTGGATACCTGGGAAGAAGGGGACAGGCTGTATGTAAAAATCATTGATTATAAATCAGGAAACAGGCAGTTTGATCTGGCGGCCCTTTATTACGGACTGCAGCTTCAGCTTGTAGTGTACCTGAACGCGGCGGTGGATATGCAGAAAAGGAAGCATCCTGATAAGGAGGTTTTGCCTGCGGCCCTGCTGTATTATCATATATCCGACCCGGTCATCAGTGTGCAGGAAGCGATGACACCGGATGAAGTAAATGAAAAATTGTTGTCAGAATTGAAAATGACAGGGATAGTCAATGATGACATAAGTGTCATAAAGAATTTAGACACGGAGCTTTCCGAAGAGAACAAAGGAAGCTCACAGGTTATTCCGGTGGAATTGAAAAAAGACGGTACAATATCGGCCCGGTCGTCTGTTTTGAGCAGCGAAGACTTAGTTACGGTTTCAGATTATGTAAACAAAAAGATTCGCCAGATAGGGCGGGAAATCCTGGACGGTAATTTCCCTGTAAATCCTTATGAAAAAGGAAGCCGGTCAGCCTGCACTTACTGCGCATACAAAAGCGTGTGTGGATTTGATAAGCATGTGGACGGGTATGAAATGAGGGTTTTGGAAGACTTTTCAAAAGAAGAAATTCTTCTGAAAATCAGGAATGGAGAAAAAGATGGCGGTAGTGTTTACTCCTGAACAGGAGCAGGTTATAAAACTTCATAACCGGAATATTCTGGTATCTGCTGCTGCGGGTTCCGGAAAAACCGCCGTGCTTGTGGAGCGCATCGTACAGATGATCTGCGACGAGACGCATCCGGTAGATATAGACCGGCTTTTGGTGGTAACCTTTACCAACGCTGCGGCGGCACAGATGCGGGAGAAAATCAGTCAGGCGATTGCAGCAAGGCTGGAAGACAACCCTGCGTCCCTGCATCTGCAAAGGCAGGCGGCGCTGGTTCATAATGCGCAGATTACGACCATTGACAGTTTCTGCCTTTTTATTATCCGGAATAATTTCAACGATATCGGTCTTGACCCTTCTTTCCGGGTGGCGGACGAGGGGGAGTTAAAGCTTTTAAAGAAAGAGACCCTTGCCGCGCTTTTAGAAGATAAGTTTGCGGAAACGGAGGAAGGAAAAAAGGCGGACTTTCTGCACTGTGTAGAATGTTATGCCGCAAACGGAAGAGAGGAACGTCTGGAAGAGCATCTGCTTGCGCTGTATGAGTTTGCCATGAGTTATCCATGGCCGGAGGAATGGCTGAGAGAACGGATGGAGGATTACCGGATCGAAACAAAGGAGGAGCTTTATAAAACGGAGTGGATCGGTTTTGCCCAAAAGAGTGTGAAAGCGGTGGGAGCGGGTATTGCGGGACTGTACGGGGAAGCACTGCGGCTTTCCGATCAGCCGGACGGCCCCTATATGTATGCAAAATTATTGGAACGGGAAAAAGAAGCGTTGGAAAAAGCCCTGGGTGCAGCAGATTTTGAAACGCTGGGACAACGGCTTTCAGGACTTTCTTTTGACAGGCTGCCGTCGAAAAAAGACGATACGGTGTCCCCGCAGAAGCGGGAACAGGCGAAGCTTTTCCGAAAACAGGCGAAGGACCGAATTGAAATCCTTATAAAAAAGTATTTTAAGACGCCTTTGTCTCTGGCAATGGAGCAGGGGCTCTATTGTCAGAGGGCATTAAGAGAACTTCTTTCCTTATGTCTTGCCTTTAAGGCTCGTTTGGATGAAAAAAAGCGGGAAAAAAATATCCTGGATTTTTCGGATATGGAACATCTCGCGTTAAATATTCTGCTGGAAAAGGACGAAGACGGCGTGAGGGCGACCAAAACGGCCATGGAATACAGGAGTTATTTTGCAGAAGTGCTGATCGATGAATATCAGGACAGCAATCTGGTGCAGGAATATCTGCTTCGCGCCGTATCAGGGGAAGAGGAAGGGAATTTTAACCGCTTTATGGTAGGCGATGTGAAACAGAGTATTTATAAGTTCCGTCTGGCAAGGCCGGAGCTTTTTATGGAAAAATACCATACGTATTCCAGGGAGGAGAGCCAGTGTCAGCGGATCGACCTGCGTAAAAATTTCCGGAGCCGCAGGGAAGTTTTGGAGAATGTGAACTATGTGTTTTCCCAGATAATGGGAGAAGATCTGGGAGGAATCTGCTACGACGACGAAGCGGCTCTCTATCCGGGAGCCGTTTATCCAGACAATCCGGACTGCGCTGCGGAGCTTTTGCTGGTGGAAAAACCTTCCGGGGAAGCTGCGGAGGAGATGACCGGAAAGGAACTGGAAGCGTATGCCGTGGCGGCAAAAATCCGCAGACTTATGGAGCGTTTTCAGGTTACGGATAAAGAAACGGGCCGGCTGCGCCCCTGCAGATACAGGGATATCGTCGTTCTTTTACGTACCAACAGCGGATGGGACGAGGTGTTTAAGGAGGTTTTTGCAAAGCAGGGGATTCCCGCCCATACGACAGCCAAAACCGGTTATTTTTCAGCCTCTGAAATTCAAAATGTCATGCAGTTTCTGCGGGTTTTGGATAACCCTCTGCAGGATATTCCGCTGTTTGGCGCGTTAACGTCCGTATTCGGCGGCTTTACGGAGGAGGAAACGGCAAAGATACGTCTATGCGCGAAGGGGGAAAAGCTGTATGACGCGCTGCGGGCCTGTGGAGAAGAGGGGGAGGAAGAGGCTTTAAGGGAAAAAGCCGTCCGTTTTTTGGGCAGAATAACGGCTTACCGGGAAAAGACCGTCTATCTTCCCGTAAGGAAGCTTTTAAGGGAAATCTTTACGGACTATGGCTATTTAAACTACGTAACGGCTCTGCCGGCAGGAGAACAGCGTGCGGCCAATGTAGAGATGCTCCTGGAAAAGGCGGAGGCTTATGAGAAAACATCTTATTACGGACTGTTCCATTTTATCCGTTACATGGAACAGCTGGAAAAGTATGACGTGGATTATGGAGAAGCCAATATTTTAGATGAAAATGCAGACGTTGTCCGGATTATGAGTATTCATAAAAGCAAAGGACTGGAGTTTCCCGTAACGATTGTGGCGGGGCTTTCCAAACGCTTTAACATGCAGGATACGGCGAAAGCGCTGATTGTGGACGCGGATATGGGAATTGGCACGGATTATGTGGAGCCGGAGCTTAGGATAACGAATAAAACGCTGCGTAAAAGTGTGATTGCCGAAAAAATCCGCCTGGATAATCTGGCGGAAGAACTGCGCGTTCTGTATGTGGCGATGACCCGGGCGAAGGAAAAGCTGATTCTTACGGGAATGATTGAGAATCCTGAAAAGAAATTCGGCGAGCTTGCTTATATTCGGAACCGCAAAGAATGGGAACTGGATTACGGACTGCTTACCCAGGCCGGAACGTACCTGGATTACCTGCTTCCGGCGCTGATAAGACATTCTGCTTTTGAAAAGCTGGACCAGTTTCCGGAGCAGGAAAAGCGGGCGGTGTTGAAACAGGAGGAACCGGCGTTTGCGGTCCGGCTGGTTTCTCTGGAAGAATTGCGGGCGGAAGAAATAGCGGAGCTGGTGGAATCCGCAGGAAGAGAAAATAAATTGTCGGCCCTGAAAGACGCCGGCGTTTACCGGGATGAAGAAAAGCTGGAAGCCATGACAAAGCGCTTTGCATATCGGTATCCGTATGAAAACCTGAGGAATTTATATACAAAAACGACCGTATCCGAATTAAAGCTGGCGGCCATGGAAGAAAAAGAGGAAGGCTGCGCCTGTTTATTTGAAGAAGAAAGAGTGGTTCCCTATATTCCGGCTTTCCGGCGGGGAAAAGATAAAATTTCGGGAACCGTCCGGGGAAGCGCGTTTCATAAGGTTATGGAATTGCTTAAGCTGCCGCTTTTTTTCGCAGATAATGAGGTGCTGCCGCGTGAAAAGCTGGAAAAAGTCCTTAAGGAACATTTACTGGAGTTGGTAAGCGAAGGAAGACTTTCGGAAGAATATTATGAAGCGGTTTCCCGGAAAAAAGTTTCGGATTTTCTTTCGTGCCGACTGGCAAAACGGATGTATGACGCGGACCAAAAGGGAAAACTGTACAGAGAGCAGCCGTTCGTTTATAAAATCGCGGCGAAACGTTTGAATGAGGCGTTTCCTGAGGGAGAAACGGTCCTCATTCAGGGAATTGTGGATGTTTTCTTTCTGGAGGAGGACGGACTGGTGCTGGCAGACTATAAGACGGATGTGATTTCTTCAGAGGAAGAATTGGTAAAACGCTATCAGACACAGCTTGATTATTATTCGGAGGCATTGGAGAACGTATGGCATATGCCGGTAAAAGAGAGGATATTATATTCTTTCTGCCTGGAGCGGACGATTGATTGTGGAAAAACGGGGGTGCGGCAATGAATAAAAAAAGCGGAATAATATTAGAAGGGGGAGCCATGCGCAGTATGTTTTCCGCCGGAATTTTAGATTTTTTCATGGACAGCGGCATTGAAATTCCCAACGTACTGGCCATTTCGGCAGGGGCTTACGCCGGCATGAATTATGTGTCAGGACAAAAAGGCAGGGTAATAGACGCGGTGATTAAACCGTTGGAGCAGGAAAAATATCTGGGTTTGGGTACCTTTCTTAAAAAGGGAACATTCTTTGACATGAACCTTCTTTTTGACGAGATTCCTAAAAACAGGGTGCCGTTTGATTTCGAGAGTTTTTCGGCCTCATCCAAACGGCTGGTTACCAGTACCGTTAATTGTCTGACGGGAGAAACGTGTTTTCATGAAAAGTTTGAAGATATGGATGATTTTCTTCTGGCCTGCCGCGCCGCGAATTCCATGCCCCTTCTGGCAAAGGTGGCGGAGTATAAGGGAATCCCCATGTTAGACGGAGGAATGGGAGACGCAATTCCGATTGGGAAAGCGTTGGAAGAAGGATGGGAGAAAATAATCGTGGTGCTTACAAGGGACAGACAGTACCGCAAAAAACGCAGACATCTGTATCTGGCGGTAATTCATACCGTGTACCATAAATACCCGAATTTCGTGAAGCTGGTGGAAAACAGGTCGGAAAGGTATAATGACTGCCTGGATCAGCTTGAACGGTTGGAAAAGGAGGGCCGTGTTTTTACCTTCCGTCCCAGCGCGCTTACCGTAACGAACCATGAGTCCGATGTGGACACCCTGCTGCGATATTACCGGCATGGATACGATACGGCAAAAGAACAGCATGAAAATCTGCTGCATTTTTTGCAGGAATAGGGACGCAGAATTCTCTCTTTGGGCGATCCGCTGTACGCCCACTAAGAACGCACCTGTTCCGGCAGGTTTATGTGCGGGTTTATTTCAAAAGAAAGATAAAGTATACCGCATAGCCAAGCAGCATCGCGGCGCCGTGTATTCGTTTTAATTTTTCGCTTCCGGCGCAGCAGACAAGAAGGAAGACAGCGGCGGCCAGAGCCGTTAAATTGTCAAAACGAAAGGCGGGTGCAAAAGGCACGGGGGTAATCAGAGACGAAATTCCGATTACAAACAGTATGTTAAAGATGTTGCTGCCGACGACATTTCCTATTGCAATATCTGGGTTTCCCTTTCTTGCGGCGGCTACGGAAGTAACCAGCTCCGGCAAAGAAGTACCGAGCGCAATGATCGTAAGTCCAATGAATCGTTCGCTCATTCCCAGTATGCGCGCTATGGAGGAGGCGGCGTCAACCGCCATGTTGCTTCCCATAATAATGCACGCGAGTCCTGCAACAGTGGAAAAAAGGGTATACAATAGCTTCGGCGGTTTCCGGATTTCGGAATCCTGACCGGCTCCTTTTTTAGCCATAAAGAGTAAATATATGAAGTACACGGTGAAAAGAAGCAGTTGTATGGTTCCGTCCGCAAAGCTGACGGCGCCGTCCAGTCCCTGTATAAAGTAAAGCGCAGTTATACAGATCAGAAAAGGCATTTCACAGCGGATCGTAGTTTTGGCCACCGAAAGCGGTGTAATGGCGGCGGAAAGCCCCAGGATGAGCAGTATATTCAGGATATTGCTGCCCAAGATGTTGCCTGTCGTAATGTCTGCGTTTCCTTTCAGCGCGGCGGAAATACTTACCGCGGCTTCCGGCATACTGGTTCCCATGGCGACCACCGTCAGTCCAATAATTATCTGCGGAATTCCGAATCTGGCAGCAAGTCCGGAAGCGCCGCCAACAAACCAGTCCGCTCCCTTCACCAGTAATAAAAATCCAGTCGCCAGCAGGAATGTCTGTAAAAGAGTTTCCATAAAAATACCTCCACGATATCAGTTTTCGGCAAAACACAAAAAGAGACCTTGCCGTTGTTATAACAGCAAAGTCTCGCTATTTCATCACAAAGCCGGATTTTGAAATCGTACTGACGACTAAGTAAACACAGAAAGAACGGAAAACAATACTTCCGGGATATCCGTGTAAGCTACTCCCTTTGTAGCTTGAGTATAGCTTTTTTTCCAAAAGTTGTCAACGGGGATTTTATTATTCAACGGCCTGCGCTTTTACACGGGCGAGAGCCGAGGAAACCGGTTTAATGGAAATCAGAATCAGTGTGACAAGGGCTTCCGGTACAAGGTATGATGCCTGGTATCCCATGGAGTATACCAGAGGATGCATGCCTGCCGGAGCATAGGAAGCAAAGAAAACTACTCCTGAAAGCGTAGAAAATACAAAGCGTCCCAGTACGCCCACAACGTATCCCGTCTGCAGCCCGAACTTTTTATTATGAAAAAAGCCGGCCAGTCCCAGTGCGCCAAAAGCGATCGGATAGTCCAGAAGCATTTGGGGAAGCGTGTAAAAAATCGGTTCCATAACAAACTGTACCAGGCCGTAGGCGATAGCCGTCATGATTCCCACATAAGACCCGTACCAGTAAGCTATTATTACAATAAACAGCATGGAAAACATGGTGACGGAGCCGCCCATGGGCATTTCAAACAGCTTGATCATGGAGCATACAACGGCGATTGCGATAGCTGCGGCAGAAAAAACAAGCTGTTTTGTTGTGAGCGCCGCTTTTTTGGCAGTGTGCCTTTGTCTGATAAACGCGGCGGCAAGCAGTAAGAGTCCAATCAGTACGGCGACCAGAATACAGCCGGCGGGGGTCAGGTGAACGGAGCCGTCTCCCCATGCACCCTCCGGGGTTACCCATAAATTATTCATAAAAAAACCTCCTTGTCTTGACAAAGAGGGACACGGTCCGTATTTGATAAATGCAATTGAAGGTAGAAGGTATGATGGTTATCAGTTAATATGTATCTATTGCATTCTCAATTACGTGCTTCCCTACGCCGGTATTATCCGGGTCAGGTAATGAGGGTTAGAATCCAAAGATTCAATCTCAGCAAGTGCTCCCCTAGCGTCTTATTTAATTTCGAAATGGAGTATAGCGGATTTCCGGTGACTTGTCAAGAGTTTTTTTATTGACAAGCAAGACTACTTATTGTAGTCTGTTGGTAAACTACAATAACTTGCTAAGGAAGAATTGAATGAAACCTAAAAACAAAATTGGCCGCTGAATATTATTGGCAGTTTTAGGATACAGCTTTTTATTTTTCTGTCAGGTTGTGCGGAAAGCGAAACCATGATTTATATCCCGGAGTGGAGCCCGCCGGATCTGCAATGTGATGATGGGAGTTATCTTGGAGCATGGACTTTAGCGGGAGATAATTTATATTACAGTTATAATATCACAACACGGGAAGGACAGAACGAGACATTTATCGGAGGAATCGATCTGTTAACGGGTGAAAAATCCACTCTTCAAAAACGGGGAGACGGTAACATTCACTCTCTTTTTACGGATTCCGGACAGAATTTACGGTGTTTAAGAATTGTTCCCAAAGGAACGGAAGATGCTGATAGACTTTGTGGCGGACAGGGACCTGGAAGCCTATCTGGAAGCGGGAAAAGAAAAAAGCCGGAAACTATCTTGTAGCATCCGACTTTTTCTGTTATATTCCCGAGTTTGACACTTGTGAAATCAAAAAGTGGCTACAAACCCAGTAGTTATGC
>ERZ779637.499-NODE-499-length-25031-cov-17.018778_pt1 | contig 25031 bp, 16 predicted proteins | sample MGYA00514196_ERZ779637 | MGnify/ENA primary metagenome ERZ779637 (study PRJEB29562, sample SAMEA4376700) | mouse gut metagenome | isolation source: Cecum | study: EMG produced TPA metagenomics assembly of the A DSS colitis mouse model was used to assess the...
TTTCCTTGAAAATTTCAACCACATCTTGAAATTTCTTGTAGTTAAATGTCGTTTGAGAAACAATACACAGTTCTTCCTCCGGTCTGCACACAAGTTTTCCCGCCTCTTCCACGGATTCCACAACATAAGTCGCGGACTCTGACCAGCCCTTGATGCCCTCCACCTCCGGATGTCCCGCATTGCCGACAATCACGATGCTTTTGCCCGCCGCGCTCTCCTGCTCCACAATATTGTGAATCCGCTTCACAAAAGGGCAGGTAGCGTCCACCACCTCAAATCCAAGTTCTTTCAGGCCGTCGCAGACAATTTTTTCCACCCCGTGAGAACGGATGATCACCGTGCCCCGCTCTTCTTTCGGAACCCGCTCCGCTTCCGCAAGGGAATCCAGCACGCGCACGCCCCGCTTTTGCAGGTCGCCCACCACTTCCTCATTATGTATGATCGGCCCGTATGTATAGATCGAACGTCCCCCATTTTTCTGTTTGTCGATCTGTTCATAGACAGTATCCACCGCACGCCGCACGCCAAAGCAAAACCCCGCGTGCTCCGCCAGAATCACTTCCATCGGCAACCTCCTTCATAACGGAGAATGCCGTCCTTCGGCATTCTCCAGCGCGAAACTTAGAAGTTCTTTGCGAAGCAGCCACTGCTGCGAGCATTTAGAACTTCTTTTCGCACAGAGAAATTATGGCATTCGCCACCTCTTCCACCGTCATGTGGGAAGAGTCGATCAGCACGGCGTCCTCCGCCTGCTTTAAAGGCGAAATCTCCCTCGTCATGTCCTGCCTGTCACGCTCGACGATATTCCTCTCGATCGTGGCAAGGTCACATTCTTCTCCCTTCGCCGTAAGCTCTTTATAACGCCGCAGCGCCCGCTCGTGGCTGTCCGCCGTCAGATACACCTTCACCTGTGCTTCCGGCAGCACGCAGGTTCCGATATCACGTCCGTCCATCACCACGTCCGCTTCCGCCGCCAGCTTCTGCTGCAGCTGTGTCAGTTTTTTCCGAACCCGGGGATTCGGGCTGCTGACAGATGCCATCCTGCCCACTTCCTCCGTTCTGATATAGGCGTTTACGTTTTCTCCGTTCAAGTACACTACCTGCTCGCCGTTCTCATAACCTATGGTGATATCCGCTCCCTGACATTTCTCGTCAATCTGCTCCGAAGACGCATTCTCCCTGATCAGATATAGTGCCATCGCCCGATACATAGCTCCCGTGTCCACATAGATATATCCAAGCTTTGCCGCTATCATCTTTGCTATGGTGCTCTTTCCCGCCCCCGCGGGCCCGTCGATTGCAACATTAAATCCCATGTGTTATTTTCCTCCTATTCCGAAATTTCCCGTCATGCTAACCGTCATGTCAAAGCTTTATTGTGACTCAAATCGGTGCGGAGAATGCCGTCCTTCGGCATTCTCCTGTGTGAAGTTTGAAATCACTTAGCGAGGTTCTCCCGCGCCTAGTGCTCCATTTACCAATTAACTATCCTTTTTTGCTTGCCAGCATTCCCTTCTACTGCGTTGTTTTCGGTCAACGATGCCACCGCATCGCCTCCCTCAAACGCCTTGTATAAGGAAATTCTGGACTTCGCAAAAAGTGTATGCAATTGGAAAATGGCGCACTAGTGATTTTCTTCACACTCTGCACAGCACTTCCCTGCCAAATACCCCGTAGACCACGCAATCTGTAAGTTAAATCCACCCGTCAGGCCGTCCAGATCCAGTACCTCTCCCGCAAAATAAAGCCCCCGTACCAGTTTTGACTCCATGGTGGAAGGATTGACCTCCTTCACGGATACGCCGCCCTGCGTGATGACCGCCTCCTCAAAGCCCCGCTTCCCGCGCACCTGCAAGGTAAAAGCCTTTGTCAACTCCGCCAGACGCCTTCTCTCCTGCTTCGTCACCTCATGCACTTTCTTCTCGGGATCAATGCCCGACCTCTCTATCATAACAGAAATCAGCTTCGCAGGATAGAGGCCCCCCAGCGCATTTTTAAACTGTCGGTTCCTGTTTTCCTCGAAGTCCCTCAAAATTCTTTTATCAAGCTGTTCCTCCGAGAGAGCGGGTTTCAGGTCTATTGTCAGGGACACCGCTTCCGTCCCCTTCTTTTTCCCGTAAAAGCTGCTGGCCGACAAGACCAGCGGCCCGCTCACCCCGTAATGGGTAAAAAGCATTTCCCCGAAACCCTGATACAGCTTCTTTTTTCCGCAGCTCATGGTCAGGGAGACATTTTTGAGCGATAACCCCTGTAATTTTTTGCACCAGTCTTCTTCTGTCTCCAATGCCACCAACGCCGGCGCGCAGTCCGTCACCTTATGCCCCAGAGCCTGCGCCATGCGGTGTCCGTCTCCCGTGGATCCCGTGACCGGATAGGACAGACCGCCCGTCGCCACAATCACGCATTCCGCGGGAATCGCCCTTCCATCTTCAAGTATAACACCTATTATTCTATCGCCGTCCGTCTCAATTTCCCGCACTTTGCAGTGAAGCCGCACCTGCACCCCGCTTTTCTTAAAAAAGCGCTCAAAAGCTGCCGTCACGTCCGACGCATGATCCGAAGCGGGAAACACCCTCTCCCCGCGCTCCTCTTTTAAATGACATCCGTTATTCTCCAGAAATATTTCCAACCGCTTGTTATCAAACGTGGAAAACGCGCTGTAAAGGAATTTCGGATTGCTGACAATATTTTCAAAAAACTTGTCCCGCCCGCAGGCATTTGTCACATTACAGCGTCCTTTGCCCGTGATATAAAGCTTTTTCCCAAGCTTTTCATTTTTCTCTAATAAAATAACAGAGCGGCCGTTTTCCGCCGCCACGGCCGCCGCCATCATCCCTGCAGCGCCGCCGCCGATCACGACCGCCTGATTCCCGTCCATACGCATGTGTCTCCCCTCTGTGCGGAGAATGCCGTTTTTCAGACATTCTCCTGAGTGAAAGTGATTTGCGAAGCAAATCTAGGGAAACGCTGATTAAAGCGTTTCCCGCACCGGATTTGCGCCGCGAAGCGGCACATTCCTTTGCAAATCCGTGTGCATCCGCCGGAGGCTCTAAGGAAGTGCTGATTTAATCAGCGCTTCCCTAGAACTTCCAAGTCAGCTACGCTGACTTGGCGATGCAGCCTCTGCTGCTAAGCTTTAGAAGTTCTCTTCACTCTCTGACCTTTTCCGGAGCGGATAATTTAACATCGGCTCCTCATCTATAAAGTTAATCTCATCATTCAGGTAAACCTGATAATTATTCCAAGCCTCTTCCAGATTCTTAAGGTTCTCCTTCACTTCCTCAGGCTGCTTTAAGCACATCGCCACCACCAGCGCGTTTATCATGCTAAGCGGCGCCACCAGCGAGTCCACGATGGAGACCATATCGCTTCTGGCGAATAAATTACAGGAAGAATAGAGATTCATCGGCGAATGCACCGAATCCGTCACCGCGATCACCTTGGCGTTTCTATCGTTGGCAAACTCCATCGCTTTCAAGGTTCTCATGGAATATCTTGGAAAGCTGATACCCACAAAGGCATCGCGCTCGTCGATGCGGATCATCTGCTCAAAGGTTTCCGAAACACTTGTTGTTTTTAAGAGCACTACATTGCCGCGGATCATATTCAGATAAAACTGCAAAAAGTCCGCCAGCGGTTCACAGCTTCTGACACCCATGATATAGACCGACTTCGCCTCCAAAATAATATCCACCGCCGTCTCGAATGCCGTCGGATCCAGATTGTGGATGGTATCCTGTATCTTCTCAATATCCGCCTGCAGAACGGAATTTAAGATCTCCGACTGGCTGCTCTTACCGTACTTCGCACCGATCTTCTGTACGGAATTGATTTTATTCTGCACCCAGTACTCCAGATCCCTCTGAAATTCCGGATAGCCGTTGTAACCGATGAACATGGCGTAACGCACCACTGTGGACTCGCTGACTCCCACCGTATCCCCCAGCTTCGCCGCCGTCATAAACACCGCCTGATCGTAGTGATCGTAGATAAACGCAGAAATCGCCTTCTGTCCCTTGCTCATCCTGCCGTAATATTCATTGATTCTCGTTATGATGTCATACCGATTCTCTATCGCCATGGCTAACCCCTTCTGCCAAAAGTCCAAAATCTTGCAGAGAATGCCGCTTTTGAACATTCTCTTACGCGAAACTTAGTACTTCTTGGCGTGCCGCCCTATGGCGGGACGTCTATAGAAGTACTTTTCGCGTTAGACATTCTGGAATGCGCCATAGCATTCCTCCAAAAGCTTAATGGTATCCTCCTCCTGCAGATCATAATCTCCTGTCAGGGTCATACATGCTGCGCCGTGGATAAAGATCCACATCTTCATAAACATACCGCTCGGGTCTTTACAGCCGAAAATCTTCGCGCTGTTGATCTCACGCACCACTGCGCCGTTTTTTCCGTTCAACATATCATATAAACTTTTTCCGTGGCGATTCTCCGATAAAAATAACAGACGAAATAGATTCTGCTCTTCCTGTGAAAAACGGATATAAGCAAGTCCAAGATTGACAAAAGGCGTATTGTTCAGCTTCGGGAATTCCTCATAATAAGCGCCGAAAAACTCCATCGCCTTCACAAACAGATCATCCCCCAGCTCTTCCATATTTTTGTAAACACGAAAAATCGGCTGTGTGGAGCAGCCCGCCTTCGCCGCCAACGTTCTCGCGCTCACTTGGGCAGACCCTTCCGTCCGCGTCATCTCAAAGGCCGCGTTCAGTATGTCGTTTTTTGTGATCGTCTCTTTTCTTGCCATAAGAATGTACCTCTCCTGCTCTCTAGTAGCTTTTTTACAGCCTCTTTTGGTAACGTATGTTATTATAATATATTATGTAACCTTCGTCAACCCCTTTTTACAGAAAATGTCAAAACCTTTTTATTCCAATAATATTCTATGTAAACACCACAGGCACCTGCCGGGAAGGACAACAGAAAAACAGCCTCATAAAAAATCTCATAAGACTGTCTTTCTATTGTTATTATTATGCTTGTTCTGTTTCGCTCCACGTATAAACTACATCTACCGTCGTACCATTACCTTGATGCTTGTCTTCACATCCTTCGAGAGACCATCCCTGCCCTCCAGCGTTATGACGACGGGAATCGTGTAGGTTTTTCCCTTCATGCCGCTCACCGTCAGGGCGCCGTCCCTGTCCGCAAGTTTCAGTTCCGCCGAAACGTAATGGTCTGTGGAATCCGCTTTCACCCATGACAGCGTGATATCCTGCTTCCCGTCCTTATTACAGTCTATGCCGCCGGAAATGCTCTTCACCCGATAGCCCGTTCCCTCCGGCAGCTCGAAGCCGCAGGTTCTCACCAGGGCGTCATTCCCCGCATACAGCGTCTGTGAATTGCCATGCACAATGACCTTCGGCACGGACTGTTTGGGGCGGACGGTAAAGGTCGGTGACTGCACCGAAACGATATCTCCGTTCTCCAGCTTTAACGTATAACGGATTGCCAACCGATAACGCTGGTTCGCCTTCAGCTTGCCCTTATCATCAGATTTGTCTTTGCGGATTCTGATACGGTACTCCTTCCCGGATCTGAATAGGCTGAAATAATTGCTATATTCTCCGATCAGCGCAAAATTAGTGTACTCATAATCATCCCCAATATTGTTAAAGGTAGTCTGAATGCTCACATAATTTTTAATTGTGTCTGTTTCCTCCGGTTTATCCGGCCTTTTCGCAAGATCCAGACTTCCGGACAGCTTCACCTTTGCGGTAACCGCCTTGTCGGTCACCTGTATTTTCAAAGTCAGCGTCTTTCCCTCGATGCGGTTTCCCGAAGCGTCGCAAAAGCAGGGCGTCACCTTAAAGTCATAAGTACCGTTTTTGAAGTCCTTTTTCATGGTCTGCGCCCTGTTTGTCCGCACCACAATGCGGTTGCTGCCCTTGCTCGCCTGCTCCATCTCCAGAATGTCTTCATCCAATAACGCCTGTGATTTCGCATTTTTCCCTTCAATCACGATATCGTCACAGGAGAGCGCCGCCGTGTAGGCGTTTTTCAGCTCGATATCCGTGTACGCCGTGCTCACATACCTCGTATTGATCACCAGCTTCGTCTTCGTCAGATAAGGCGTGGGATTTGCCAGCTTTATCGTATGTACGGCTGTCAAAGATTCCCGCCAATAGTCGGAGTCAATGGTCATCTGCAGCTTTTCGCTGCCCTTCGTCTTGCCGCCCACATAGGTATAGTCTCTCTTGCTTCCTCTTTTCACATCCGCGTTGTGGAAGGTCAGTCCTGTATAGCAGATGCGCGGGTCGTCTGATCCGGTCGATCCGCTTATTTTGTGGAGAAGCTTTTTCTTTTCCGTATTGTTGTACAGCTCAAAGTCACCCTTTGCATGACCCTCCAGAGACGGAATCAGTGTCGCCTGTTTCTCTTTGACTGCAATCGCCGGCTTTTTGTAATTCCACTTAAGCGAAACCGACTTCTCAACCGCATCCTTATAGCCCGCATACCTGATTTTAATTTTGCCGGATACGGTTCCCGGCTCCGCGGGTTTTTTCTTGTCCGTCAGCCGGATATCCTCCTGCGCAAAGTACAGGCGTTCCACATTCTTTCCCTTTTTCGTCGTGTCAAACCGATAAGTCGACGGCTCGGAAGAGAACCCGTTTTCCTCCCCATCCGCGCTGTCCATCCATGTGACGGACTCGATCACGGCGCCCTTTGGCGCTGCGCTGATATCCACGGACGCGGGATCGGTGCGATAGAACAGATTCGAGGAACGCACCGACTTCACCGTCACCTGCGGCTGCTTCGTCTTCACCGTCACCTTGAGCGAATGGAAAAAGGGTTCCGCTAACAGCCCCGGACTCTCCACGCCGAGATAACAGTCATAGGTCTTTTCTTCCACGGATTCTGTCGGGCAGATCAGATAACAGTATTTCCCGCCTTTCTCATAGGCAAGCAGTTCCAGATCGGTCTCCAATGTCTTTTTATCGCTCTTCCAAAGTCTGACCGTATTAAATTTCTCTGTTCCGTAAGCAGGCACGACCTCCAACGCCCCGCCGCTTTCACAGGCAAGCCGCTTTCCTTCCGCGCTGTCGAAGTCATATGCCGGATTCACCGTCACCTTGGAGACATTCACCCGCGGCGCGCGGTTCCTGATCTCAATCTGCGCCGTGGCGGTATGACCCGCCTTATCCTTCACCTTCGCCGTCAGGATCGTGTGCCCGTCCCCCACGATCTTTATTTCTGCCGAATGGGTATCCTTGGACGCCTTCACCGTCGCCACCTTTTTATCCGAGCTGCTCCACGCAAGCTTCACCTTCTCAAAGGCTGCGTTCTCCTCGCCATTTCTGTCACAAAACGCCGCCTGCATACGGAAGGTCTTCACATCGCCGCTGTAATCCACCGTGATCCGTCCGCCCGCTTCCACCTGGACGCCTGCGGTCTCCTCCGGCGCAAGCGTGATAAATGCCTGCTTTTCCGCCACAGCCTGTATTTTAAAGCTGGTCTTTGCAAGCGTTTTCTCCCGGTTCGTCTTGGGATCCGTCACTTTAATAACAGGTGTCAGCGTATAATTTCCCTTCTTTACCGCTGTCACGGTAAAGGTCTTCTGCAGCCGCCCGTCTTTCGCCGGTTTGTACTCCCCTTCTTTCACGACAAGTCCTGTTGGTTGATTCACCTCCACCTTCCATGTATAGTTCAGGCTCTCACCACGATTGATGCCTCCGTTGAAAAGGGAATCCACACACAGCGTCAGGGAGTCGGCGCCTTCAGCCGGGTTCCCCTCATCATCCACAGTTCCCACTTCCAGCACGTTGTTATGGTTTCCGTCCTCTTTCTCGTACGCCGTAATTCCGGTTACCCTGCCTATCTGCACACTGACAAGCCTTTCCTGCGGGTAATACTGTTCCCCCGTATAAACTGCCGGAAACGAATAGGTCAGTCTGTTCTCCCCGTTGATGACAAGGGGCGTGTTCGGGGCTTCCCATTTCCACCCTGCCCAATCCTCCGGAAATTTCACATCGCCCAGCTTTTTATGGGTATTTTCCAGCGCATAGAATAAGCTGTTTTTCCCCTGTGGCGGCAATTCCCTGATATGCAGCGCCACCTCGCAGACCTGCGTCTTGTAAAGCGCGGTATCGTCCGCATTTTTGGGTTCGACGCAAAGCACGGCGTCGCCCGCCTTAAGCGGCGTCACTACCCCATTTTCGTCCACCTTCGCCACATCCGGACTGTCAATGCTCCAATTGAAATCCCCGCTGTCGAAACCGGGACGGGAAGGCATAATCTCCCCAATCGCGTTGTACTTAATATTCCCCGAGCGCGCCATGGTATACTGCTCGCGTCCCTCAGCGTCCTTCCCAGCCTCTTTTAAAGCAGGGTAACTGTTTCCCGCATAATTTGGCATAAAGCCCGTGATCGCAAAGCCCTTGCCCACAGTCGGCTGCACGGAAACAGTCAGGAACGCCTGCGCCTGATCCGCCCCCGATGTAAACACCACTCTGGTCTCGCCCGCGCGCTTTGTCGCAATCACGCCGTCCGTCCACTGTGCAATGGATTCGTTGCAGGAATACACCTCTGCGGAAGAGACCTCCACGGGATTTCCGCCCGCCGCTTTACAGAGCACATAACCCTCGCAGGATTCGCCTCTCGCTGCATTCAGCTTCGCGCCATCCACAAGGGATACGCTGCCGTCCACGCCCTTTTTGCCGATCTGATAATCTCCCACAGTCACCTCACAGGAGGCGGAAACCTCCGGCGCGTAAACAGATGTGGCTTTGATCGTGGCTTTGCCCGCCGCCACAGCGGATACCTTTCCGTCCTTCGTCACCGTGGCTACCGCCTTGTCGCTGCTTTCCCAGACCAGAGCGGCATCCGCTGTAAGCGGCTCCCACTGTACTTTCAGATTCTCATAACCGAATCCTTTTTCGCCTTTATAGAGCGCATTTGCGTTTAAATACAACTGCTCTTTCGACATGCCAAGACTTGCCGGTTTCACCGCCTCCGCCGTGGTAAAGCTGCCGAACGTCTTGTAGGCGTCTCTCGTCACATCTTCCGGCTTATCACACACGCCATCATTGGTCAGAACAGCCGCGAACTCGTACGCCGTGCCCTTTGACAGTGACAGCGACAGCACACTGAGCGTCACGGCGGCGTTCTCCTCCTCCACACCGGACACATTCACCACGCGGCCAACTTTTTTGTAGGCGGTCTCCCCTTTGACACGATAGAAAAAGCGCAGATAAGAGGCGTGTCTCTCCACATTCCCGGAGAATTTCACCCGCAGGGTCACATTCGCCTCATCGACCTCCGCTTCCGCCTCCGACAGACTGCGGCCGTCGGGCGTGGTCTTAACGGTAACGGTTTCCGCATGTTTTAAGCTGTCCCACGTCGTATTTTCGTCCACGCCAAGGCCCATAATCAGCTTATAGTCCGTATCTTCATCCAGCTCGCAAAGCATAAACTCGCCTTCCGCCGACTCGTCGCCGGTCTCCGCCGTGTATTCCCTTTTCCACGTCTCATCCGCATCGGAAGCCTTTTTAAAGTACCCCAGAAGATAGCCGTCATCCGCGTTCTCCATGCCGCTTAGGGTATAGCGCACTCTCGCAGAGAAAGCTCTCGGCTCCGACACGATTTCCACCGTCCGCTTATCCTCCGCCGTCTGAAATGTTCCCGCCGCGGTGTGCACCAAATCATCCGCCGGCACAGACCAGGGTTTCGTGAACCCGACCCGATACTCATAGACCGTATTTTCTTTCAGTCCGCTCAGTGAAAGAGTCTTCCGCTCCTCGTTCGTAAAATACTGCTCCTCCGCCTCCTTCTTCCATTGCTCCTGTCCCTTCTCGCGCCAGAAAAACGTCACGATATTGTTGCCAGTCACATCCATATTAAACATCTGATAAGTAACCCTCGCAGACGTCATACGGGTCTTTGCGCTGACTTCGATGCGGCGCGTGTCGATTCTCGTGGTGACGGTATCCCTCACCGTATGCGTGAGATAAGTCACTTCTTCATTATACTTACCAATGCCGATCACATACTCATAAGCCGTGTTTTCTTTCAGACCCGACATGGTAAAATAGCCATCCTCCGTTGCCTGATAGGCATTGCTCTTCGTCCACGCCCCGGAAACGCCTGCCCGTCTGTAATAACACATGACATAATCCTGTGAATACTTGTCAAATCCTGTCAGGGCATAGTACACCCTCACGTCATTCACATGAATGACCGTCTTGGTGACTGCCAGCGCCCTGCCATCCTTCGCCGTCCGAAACACATCCGTCGCATAGACCTTTTCCCCGCTCCTGTCGCGCAGGGAAAACTCATACTCCGTATCCGCCTTCAACCCGTCAAAGGACCGTGTAGCTCTGTAATTATTTTCGGCGCTCAGCAAATAATCCGCACTACTCTTCGTGTAGGTCTGCGCGCCCTTTTCCCGGAGATAACGGCAAAGGGCAACCGTGGTCCCACTCTCCTTCAAAGCGGCTGCGTCCTCCGCCCCAAGCGTCACCGTGTGTCTCTGGGACGTGTGGGAGCCCCCCGCCCGCTCAATCGTGATATGTGGCTTTCCGGTGTGGACACTCTCATAAGATACAGAAAGCAGATTCAACTGCTTATCATCCGGCGGGCTCAATACCCAGCGCAGACGGTAGTCCGTGTCCGGCTCCGGCGTCCAGCCAAGCGCCGTGGTCGAAACGGTCGCCTGATAACCGTTTGCCTCGTTCAGCTCCACCTTCTTCCCTTCATTTCCGTAAATCCATTTACCGTTCGGGTACTTCTGCAGCACCTGCAGCTGCAGATTACAGCTGCCTGTCAGTTTTTCTTTCCCGCTCCCGGCGATTCGATACGTGCGCACGAAATGAAACGCCCCCGTTTGATCCGTAGACGCATTCACCCGCTCCAGATGTACGCCGAGGTCGTTTTCTATGGTCAGTTCCTTTGTTATCGTCACACCGCCAACGGACAGCGTAAACTCACAGACGGAACCAAGGCTTTCCTCCGGCATCGTGACATAATCTGTTATTTTTCCATCCGTTAAGCGAAAGGCTTCGTGTTCGTAGGAAACCCTGTTCTCCTCCACAGGACGATAAAAAACACATACTTTTTCCGGCTGCTTCGTCCCCTTAAGCGTCACGGTTAAGTCTGCGTGCCGCTTCTCGTCTTTGTTCTGTGCGATACGAAAATCCACATCCGCCGCATTGACATAGGCGTTCTTCGGCACAGTCGCTTTTACGGTCACAGGCGCCGCAGCCGCCACGCCGTTTGTATGGAGCATACTGACCTGCACCGGACAGACCGCTCCCGGCTTCAGGAATACCCCCTCATCCGCCAGATCAAAGGTCACCGCAAGATACCCCTGCGGGTCCTTCCCGTTAAGCGCAGCCGTCGTCTTAAGGCTGTGCTCCACCTGCAGGGAATCCTTCATGCTGACAGAAAAATCCACACTCTCCGCCGTTCCGCTGTACACGGGCTTTACCTTCAATGTCAGCTTGGAAAAATCAGCGGAAACATTCGCGTTGGCGATCTCGATACGATGATCCGACGCTTTCGTGGTATACGTCATTGTCTTTAAAAGCATATCGTTTCCTCGGTCACGTATTTCAAACCGATATGCTGTCCCCGCTTTCAGCCCGTCAAAGACATAGGCATACCAGCCGCTGGTCAGCGCTTCCTCTCTCGCCTCCTCGGAACCGTCCGCAGGCTGATACCGGCAGGCAAGCGCATAACTGTCTCTCAGCAGAGATTCCAGCTCCAGTGTAATCGAGTTTTCCTCGCATACCGCATTATGTACATACACAGCGTCCTGACTGTCCGCCCCCTCTACGGCAAACGGCTCCATGCCGCTAAGAAACGCCACAAACTTATTCGTTAATGTGCTGCGTTTGACCATAAATGCCGTATCATAGGTTCCTCTGAGAAGCGCGTTCGTACAAACCTGTGCGCCCTGACTGTCCGTATCTGCAGTATAGTCACTGCCGGTATGAGTATCGCCTTCCGAATGGTCCGCCGGGCAGTAATAAGGTCTCCAGTCATACTGTCTTTGGGCCGCTTTCACCACCTCAAATTTCATTCGGCTTTTTCCCGCTTTTGCCTTTAAGGTGATGGAATCCCCATCCGGCAGCGCAGCCGTATAAGTTCCGTCGCTGTTCTTCGTAAACGGCGTCTGGGCAGCCGCACGCAGGGTAAAGACGTCGTCCCCGTCCTTTTCAAACGTATAAGCCCCGATATACAGGGTTTCCCCTTTATGCATATAGTTCGTGCTGGTGCAGAGAGATGTCCCTATCTGGGGCGTCCCATTTCGTATCTTAGTACCTTCGTCCGGCTCTGCACACAAATAAAAATCAGCGTCAAAAGCCTCTATGGTATAGAAGGCATATCTTCCGTCCTCTGGCGCGGTAAAGGAATACCACACCCAGTTGTTCGTGCTGCCGGTTTTGGCAGGCAGCGTAATCTTCACGCCGTCTTTGGAGAGCGCGTCAAAGGAAAGCGCCGTCACGTTTACCTCAGGTTCCAGCGCAGCAACAGAAGCCGCGAACAATGTATTTTCCGATACACTGTTCCCGGAGACCGTATTCTCCGTCTCTTCTGACTGCTCAGACTCTTCTTCCTCCACAATAGGAGTGTCCTCTTCCGGCAGGTTAGCCACAGGCCCGTCGGGGATTTCTTCCTCCGTTCCCGGGTTTTTCGGCTCCTCCAGGGGATCCTCCCCCTTGTCAGAATCCTCCGGCTCCTCCGGATTTCCATCTCCCCTATCCGGATTCTTCGGATTCTCGGGATTTTCCTCCCCTATATCGGGAATATCAGTCTCTTCCGGATTCTCCTCTTCCGTGTCAGGATTCTCCGACTCCTGTCCAGGGTTCTCCGGCTGCCCGGTTGTCTCCTCCTCTATCGTGGAACCGACTATCCCCCCACCCGAAAATTCGTCATTGTTTTCAAACTCTCTCGCCGTAGAGCCTGTCCTTTCAGCGCTCCCAACGACCGGATCGGGATCTGTCTGCGCAGCGTAAGCCGTCACAGGACTTTCAAAGGCAAGCAGAGCCGCCAGCGTAACTGTCAAAATTCGATGAAACATGATGGAATCCTTTCTGTGTCAAATTTTAGGTATAAAGTAACAAAGCAATACTATTTTTATTATAGTACATGCCGCCAATCGCAACAACCGCAGAAACCGAGAAAAAAGCAGTTTTTTAGCTTCATTAAGCATCTAAATACACAAAACTTCCTCAAAACGCAGAGCCACCGCTCGAATTTGCTCCGCAAATTCTCGTTGTTCGGCTTTCGTCGGATATAACAATAAAAAAACACCCTCGCGAAAGTAAACTTTCGGAGGGATGCCTTTTTATTGTTTTGCTCTGCTCAATGCTTAAACAGGGTATGCCCCGTTCTTCGTATCAGCCTGGGTCATGTCAACCTTCTCCTGCTGTGCCTGACGGTACTTGAAGAAGTCGATCGCCACCTGCGGGAACAATGCGTAGGACAGTACATCCTCGTCCTGCTGTTTCCATTCTTTCATCTCCGCTTCCAGACCGGCAAGCTCCGGCTCCGTGTGGCCGGTCGCCTCAGCGGAACGGGCGGTAGAGCGCTTCTCGCCGGGAATCACCTTGTCGATCACTTCCTGACTCATCGGTTTCACCGTCTGCCCGTAATTGCCGCGGAGCAGATCCTTGAACTCTCCTGTCGCCATCTTATATCTCTCGCCCATCAGCACGTTGAACACCGCCTGCGTACCGACAATCTGGGAGGACGGGGTAACCAGCGGGGGCTCGCCGCAATCCTTACGAACTCTGGGAATCTCCTCCAGCACATCCTGATATTTATCCTCCGCCTTCTGCTCCTTGAGCTGGCTCACCATGTTGGACAGCATACCGCCGGGAACCTGATAACGCAGGGTATTGATGTTAACGCCGAGCACCTTCGTGCTCATCAGGCCGGACGCAATGCACTCCTCGCGGTAAGGACGGAAATAATCCGCAATCGCCGCCAAAATTTCCTGATCGTATCCGGTATCGTAAGGCGTGCCCTTAAAGGTTTCCACCATAACCTCTGTCGCGGGCTGGGACGTACCGAGCGCAAACGGAGAAATCGCGCAGTCGATGACATCCACGCCAGCCTCCACTGCTTTCAGATAGGTCATGGACGCCACACCGGACGTATAGTGCGTATGAAGCTGAATCGGCAGCTTTGTGCTCTCCTTAAGCGTCTTCACAAGCTCCGCCGCGCGGTAAGGAACGAGCAGGCCCGCCATATCCTTGATACAGATGGAATCCGCACCCATCTCCTCAATCTTCTTCGCCATATCCGCCCAATACTCTAATGTATAAGCATCTCCAAGCGTATAGGAAAGGGCGATCTGGGACTCTCCTCTGCCCTCCTGCTTCTTGATCTTATTGGTCGCGTCTACCGCCGCCTGCAGGTTACGGATATCGTTCAGGCAGTCGAAAATTCTGATCACGTCGATACCGTTTGCGATGGATTTCTCAACGAACGCATACACCACATCGTCCGCATAAGGTCTGTAACCTAAAATATTCTGACCTCTGAATAACATCTGGAGTTTGGTATTCTTGAAGCCGTCCCTCAATTTTCTCAGTCTATCCCAAGGATCTTCCTTCAGGAAACGAAGGGATGCGTCAAAGGTCGCACCGCCCCAGCACTCCACCGCGTGATAGCCGACTTTATCCATTTTATCTATGATTGGAAGCATTTTCTCGGTAGGCATTCTGGTCGCAATCAGAGACTGATGTGCGTCACGAAGAACGGTTTCCATGATTCCAACCGGCTTTTTAGTTTGTTCTGCCATTATTTTTCATTCCTTTCTCAGTTTATATTATAATTCCAAGTCCGGGACCGCAAAGCGATCCCCGCAATCGAGCGAAAGTCAATTTATTTAGAAGACTCCGAACACTGCCATAAAGGTACCTGCCGCTACAGCCGTACCGATAACACCCGCTACGTTGGGACCCATCGCGTGCATCAGCAGGAAGTTTGTGGGATCAGCCTCCGCACCGACCTTCTGCGACACTCTTGCCGCCATAGGCACCGCGGAAACGCCGGCCGAACCGATCAGCGGATTTACCTTGCCCTTGGTGAGAACACACATCAGCTTGCCGAAAAGCACGCCCGCCGCCGTACCAAATACGAACGCGGCAAGACCGAGAATAACGATCTTGATGGTATCCCAGTTCAGGAATGCTTCCGCACTGGTGGTCGCACCCACGGAAGTGCCAAGAACGATAACCACGATATACATGAGGGCGTTGGAAGCCGTTTCCGTCAGCTGTCTCACCACGCCGCTCTCTCTGAACAGATTACCTAACATCAGCATACCGACAAGGGGAGCTGTCGTAGGCAGGATCAGGGATACCACAATGGTAACCACGATGGGGAACAGAATCTTCTCCAGTTTGCTGACAGGACGAAGCTGTCCCATCTTGATCTTTCTCTCCTTCTCCGTGGTAAAAAGTTTCATAATAGGCGGCTGGATAATCGGCACCAGCGCCATGTAGGAATATGCTGCCACAGCAATAGGCCCCATCAGCGTTGTCTGCCCCAGCTTACCTGCGAGGAAGATGGATGTCGGACCGTCCGCACCGCCGATGATGGAAATTGCCGCCGCTGCCTTATCGTTAAATCCTAAGAAAATCGCGCCGAAGTAAGCGGCAAAAATACCAAACTGTGCCGCCGCACCGAGAAGAAAGCTCTTCGGGTTGGCGATGAGGGGACCAAAGTCCGTCATGGCGCCGACACCCATAAAGATCAGGGACGGCAGGATTGCCCACTCATCCAGCTTGTAGAAATAATACAGCAGACCACCGCCTGCACCACCGTCGCCATAAGGCGCCATGATATCCGGATAGATATTCACGAGCAGCATACCAAAAGCGATCGGCACGAGCAGGAGCGGTTCAAAACCAAACTTGATAGCCAAAAGTAAGAATACCAGAGCTACCACAATCATCGCATAGTTGCCGGGTTCCAAGTTGAAGAACGCGGTCTGATGTATCAGATTGTTAAGCGTATCAACTATATACATGTTTTTAACCTCCTGTAGTTTTAGTTTCAACGGCATGTCCGCACGGACAAGCGCTGAGAATTAGTTCAATGTTGCAAGGAGCGCGCCTGCCTCTACCGCATCGCCTACTGCCACATTAATGCTTGCTACAGTGCCGTCTTCGGGCGCAACTACAGGAATCTCCATCTTCATTGCCTCAACGATCACGACAGCGTCGCCTTTCTTCACTGCCTGACCTACGTTTGCTTCAATCTTAAATACCTTGCCTGCCGCGCCTGCCTCGATCTTAATGCTGCCTGCCGCGCCGCCTGCTGCAGGTGCTGCTGCCGGAGCCGGAGCTGCCTTGGGAACCGCTCTGGGCGCTGCCGGAGCCGCCGCTGCGGGTGCGCCGCTTGTCGCTCCCTCTTCCACCACTACATCATATACGCTGCCATTTACGGTAATTGTATAATTCTTCATCTTCATATCCTCCTATGATCTTAGGCATTCTGCCATTTGCTCTTATTAGATTTTCTGATGGATCTCACCACGAAACCATCTGTGGATGCGGCGCCTTCATAGGCTGCGATTGCCGCAGCGATAACCGCCACAAGCTCCGTATCGTCGGAAAGCTCCTCATTTGCCGCAGTCTGCTCCACCACGGGCGCTGCCACCGCAGGCGCCGGCGCCTCCTGCTTCTTCTGTTTCTCAAATTTTGAGATAAACGTAAAGCAGGATATGATCAGGCTGATCAGGATCAGGACAGCAAACACGGTACCCATACCGATCAGGGTATTCATGCCCGCCTTCGCCATAATCTCCCCCGTGGAATAATGCACGTTGGTGGTGATTCCAATGTAAGTTGCAAGCGCATCGTCAAGAACGATCTCCACATCCGCATCGTGTGAGGAGCCAAGCACATTAATATTGATAGCAACCTCATCATCCATAAAAGACACGGAGCCGCCGCTCACGCCCTCGTACGTGCCGATATCTTTCAGCGCACTCTCCCAGCCCTGGAAACCGCTGTAGAGAACCGGCTGATCCACATACTGCTCGATCGCGCCCTGACTCACAATCGTGTTCATCTGATCAACGATGGTCGTACCGATCTGTACCGCCTGCTCCTGGCTGATGGGACCGCTCTGCGCTTCCTCCTCACCACACGCCGCAAGACAAGCCATACAGGTAATCATCCCTAATATTACCAATAGTTTTTTCATAATGCCTCCTTATACGGTGCCATGCTTTTTCTCGGGACGCCCCTCTGCCTTGGAGGAGAGCATCTCGAATGCGCCGATCACATATTTTCTGGTGTCTGCCGGCTCCACGATCTGATCCACATAGCCTCTCTTTGCCGCACTGGTCACATTATTCTGCAGAGCCTCATACTCTTTCGCGCAAGTGTCAATCGCGTCCACGCCCTGACCGTCGCAGATAATCTTCGCCGCCAGCTTCGCATCCATCATACCAATCTGTGCATCCGGCCACGCAATCGTAATGTCCGCGCCAACCGCCTTGGAATTCATTGCCACATACGCGCTTCCGTATGCCTTGCCGATAATCACGTTTACCTTGGGAACGGTAGCGTTGGCAAAGGCATATGTAAGCCTGCCTGCCGCTTTCGCCATCCGCTTCTCGGAGCAGGTGGTCGCCGCAAATCCCGTCACATTGGTAAGGGTCAGCACCGGAATGTCAAAAGCGTCGCAGAAGTTTACGAACTCCGCCGCTTTTTCCGCTCCTCTCGGGGAGATCGCAGCGTCAAACTTCTCAACTACCTCACCGTTCTCGTCGCAGACCTCGGTACGGTTTGCCACCGCGCCGATGGTAGCGCCGTTCAGGCGGATAAAACCTGCCACCATATCTTTCGCGTAATCCTGTTTCACCTCCACAAAGAGACCGTCGTCTGCAAGTTGGGAAAGTGCAATCGCCGTATCACCCACACAGTTTGCAATCTGCGCGCAGGCACGGTTCAGATCGTCTGTGCAGTCCACCCACGCAAGATCGGAATTGTTCGCGGGCAGGATGGAAACAAGCTGTCTGATCTGGCCGAGGATCGTCGCTTCATCCGCCGCCATATCCACAAGACCTGTCTCCTCGCTCTGGAACGCTGCCGCAGATGTATCGCAGCGGGAAATCTCATTTCCTTCCAGTGCATTCGGGGAATTGACAAACAGCTTCGCATTCTTCTCCTCCATAAACGCGAAATCGGTCATTGCCGGAATCAGGGCAAGTCCACCGCCGCAGCTGCCGAACACAGCTGTAATCTGCGGAATCACACCGGACGCCATCGCCTGGCTTCTGTAGATCTCGCCAAAACCGTTCAGAGCGTCGGTCGCCTCCTGCAGGCGAAGACCCGCGGAATCGATCAGCCCGATCACAGGCGCGCCCATCTTCATTGCCAGCTCATAGATGTTCACGATTTTCTTCGCGTGCATCTCACCCACGGAACCGTTCAGTACAGAAGCGTCCTGGCTGTAAACATACACGAGATTGCCGTCGATCACACCGTAGCCGGTCACGACACCGTCAGACGGAGTCTCAGTCTGTTTCAGATTGAAATCCGTGGCTCTCGCTGTCACGAGACCGCCGATCTCAACGAAACTGTTTTCATCGAGTAAAGCATTGATTCTTTGACTCGCTTGAGAAGTAGTACTCATTTTTCAGCCCTCCATTTATATAATTATAAAAAATAATGAATAAAAACTTTTGCTATTTGACATAGCGCACGACTGTAGTATAACACAGAATGCAATTCCCGACCAGCAGAAATTACAAAAAAAATGCAAGTTTTAAAATATATTCCAGAATCCACAAAAAGCTTCGTTCCTCCACTGCCGTGTCCGCGCACACCGCATATCTTTTCACCAGTTCCCCGTTCAGAAAATAGAATACCGCCCCCACTTCCTCCCCCGCGGCAACTGGCGCGTCAAGCATGGATTCCACACGGCTTTTCACTTCCACCTGATCCGTCTCGCAAAGCAGATACGGCAGACTCTTCTCCCCCGCCTGCAGGGTGACGGACACTGCTGCCTCCTCAAAGGGCGTTCCCCGCTCCCCCGCTATGCCGTTTCTGACCGGAATATCGGAAAAGGTCTGTTCTTCGTAAATATCCCGGTACTGATACCGCTCCATCCCGTAAGCCGCCAGCTTCTTCATGTCGCTCCACTTGTAGCTTCGGTTGCCTGGCCAGCCGCAGGCCAAAAGCGCCACCGTAAAGATCCGCCCTTCGCTCTCCACCGCCCCCACATAGCAGTAGCCCGCATTGTTCGTGAATCCCGTCTTCCCGGAAAGCGCCTCCTGCATCATGCCGAGAAAAGCGTTGTGGTTATTGCAGTGAAAACTCCTCTTACCGTCCACGTCCGTGAAATCATAGCCCTGCGTCCTCGTAATCTCCAGAAAGCGCTCCTTTTCCGGGGAATCCGTCACACAGTAGGCCATGATTTTCGCCAGATCCGCCGCCGTTGTGGAATGCACTTTCCCGGTGTCATTTACCTTCGCATCCAGACCGTTCGGCGTGATGAAATAAGTGTCAAAGCAGCCGATATCGCGCGCCTTCTGGTTCATCATCGCGGCAAACTTCTCCACGCTGCCGCCCACCGCCTCCGCCACCGCCACGGCTGAGTCGTTGTGGGATTCCAGCATCAGAGAGTACAGCAGATCCCGCAGATAATATTTCTCCCCCTGTTTGATATACAGCTTTACCTTCGGCATACTTGCCGCGTAAGAAGAGACTTCCGCAATATCCTCCGGGCTGCCGTATTCCAGTGCAAGAATGCATGTCATGATCTTCGTGGTGCTCGCCATGGGCAGCTTTTTTTCGGGATTCTTTCCATAGAGAACCCTTCCCGAATCCGCGTCCATGAGGACGGCCGCCTGGGCATAGAGCTGCAGGTCTTCCTGTCCCGCCTTCTCCTCCGTTCCGTCAGACATGGCCGGTACAAGAACGCTCTCCTGCGCTTCGATTTCCGACGCCTGCGTATATGGCGCACGATCAGCCGCACCGGAAAACGCGTCCCCATCCGTCGAACGGGAAACGTGCCGTGTACCTGCGGCGCCTCCCGTCTGCCCCTGCACACAAAACAAGGCAGCTGCCGTTATGATGGCCGCCACCTTGTAGTATATCCGTTTTCCCGCTCTGTTTGTCATCTTTTTTATGTTACGCATACCCACGTCCTAAAGTTTCTGTTCGTTAATATATATGCGCAACACGCTCTCCTATGACATGGTTTGTTTCATGCCGTTTGCCGGACAGTCAGTCCCAATGACCTTCCTCCACAGCCTCCAGTCTCCTGCTTTTGCAGACCGGGCACGCTGTTTTTTCACTCCACTTCTCCACACTCTGCTCTTCCCCGCAGAGACTTTTCGTCCTTTTCCCGCACAGAGGACACTTCCCCGTCAAAATCTCATCGCTGTCTACGTCCCGCAGCACGGGAACAGCTACTACGTTGTGACAGTGCCCGCAGACTGCCAGGCTGTAGCGGAAATCATACAGGGGAAACGGCCCCGCCCCCATCAGCCTTTCCGCCTGCTGCCGCTCCTCCTCCGAAAAGGCGGCAAGAACCGCCTCCATCCTGCCATGCAGCAGGCCGTTTCCCGTAAAGCACTGCCATTCCTTTTTACAGGCCGCACAGCGCACGTTAATCACTTCACCCATCGCATTTTGCTCCCTTCAAGCGCTCTTCTCATGTCCGTCAGCCGAGCAGACTTAAGATCATCTGGGAACTCTGGTTCGCCTGCGCCAATATGGAAGCTCCCGCCTGCGAAAGAATCTGTCCGTTGGAATATCCCACCATCTCCTCCGCGATATCCGTATCCCTGATCTGGGACTCCGCCGCTGCGGTGTTCTCCGAAATATTATTCAGATTATTGATCGTATGCTCCAATCGATTCTGGATTGCGCCGTAATGACTTCTCACATTGCCCACATAATGAATCGCCCTCTTGATCCCGTCGATGGCCAGATCCGCATCGTCCGTGGTCTTTACATTCATACCCTCAAGCCCCAGCGCCTGACTGCTCATCTTATACAGATCGACGTCAATGTGGATGCCCGCTTCCGCGCCCACCTGCAGCGCAATCATCTCCGGTCCGCTATAATCGATGCTGATCTGGAAAGGATCAATTCTGAAAGGCTGATCCAGCGCTCCTGTGCCAAGAACCGAGGAAGGACCGACACCCAGACCGCCTGCCGCGATCACCGATCCCGCGCCCGTCTTGGACTCATAGGCAAGCTTTCTGACAAATTCCGTCAATTCCGCGTTTCCGTTTTTAAAACGCCTGTTCAATTCGTCCACATCAATACCCGTGTTGTTCTGAATCGCCGAAGCCAGCGAATTGCCGGCGAGAAGATCTGCAAATATCTTATCCATTCCAGCGGCAATATTCGCACCTGTCACGGCTCCTTTGCCGTTTGCCAGCCACCCCAGATACGCCGTGCCAAGATAGCCGTGGCCGTAAGGTCTGCCGCCCATCGTAAACTTCGACAGATAATTACTGATGTTGCTGTCCTGACTGGCGTCGTTTTCGCTCGTCAGAAAATTCGCATAATAGGAAAGCGTGTCGTTCCATCCGTTTGCAAAACCGCCGCCCGCAAGCTGTGCCGTTCCTTCTGCGAACCACGTCGGATACCGCTCTCCCTTGCGGCCGCTCATGCCGTCCGTCAATGTATACTGCATCACCGAATGCATCAGCTCATGCGCCATGGTCGCTTTCAGCGCGTCCGCGTTACTTCCCGTGCCCTGCGCATCCGCGTCGTTAAAGTCAGCGGCATCCACACGGATTCCCATGGAAGTGGGTTTCCCGCCGCCAAGGCTGTATGTAAAATAGGCGTATGCCATCGTATTGTTCTTTCCGTCAATGTATGCCACCTGTAAAGCCATATCAATGGTATCGCTTCCGACCGCATTCTTTAACGACGGAAAAGAATCAAGGATCCTCTCTATCGCACCGGGAACAATCTTATTCGCTATTTCATCCGCAAGAACGCTGCCGCTGGAAATATTGACCGCCCGCCCTGCGCCTGCCGCGCCGGGTCCCGCCTGTGCCTCATTAATCTGAAACGTGCCGTTCTTTAAGTCAAGGGTGATATCATACCCCTTCATTTCCAGATAGCTTGTGGCAATGGGCGAATGGCCGTTTTCCGGAAACAGCGCAATCTCATTAAACGTGGTATTGCGCGCTGTCTTATCAATCTCTGCTTTGAGCTGCTGGATTTCCTCGTCAATCATCGCGCGATCCACATCCTGCAGCGTGCCCGTGGCCGCCTTGATCGCCAGCTCATTGGCCCTCTGCAGCATATCGTGCACTTCATTCAGAGCGCCTTCTCCGATCTGTACCATGGAGATGCCGTCCTGTGCGTTTGCCGCAGCCTGTGTCAAGCCGCGCACCTGTCTTCTCATCTTTTCGGAAATAGAAAGACCCGCCGCATCGTCTGCCGCCCTGTTGATGCGATAACCGGAAGATAATTTTTCTGACCGCTTCGCCTTATCCTTCGTGGTTATGCCAAGCTGTCGGCTCGCGTTTGCCGCAAGCATGTTTGTCTGTACTGAGAGCATTTTACCCCCCCCCCGACGAAATCCGCATCCATGCAGTCTTTCCTTACAATCGGTTCATACAGATATCAGAATTATTCAGGGAAATGTGTGCTATTCAAAATATAGTTACAAATTATATATCGGTACAAATGTCCGATTCCTTTAGTGCGTTTTTTGAAACATTAAATATCCAGCTGCATCTCCACCTCGGACTCCGCCTGCTGCTTAAACTCCTCGATCTGTACTGCCGAAAGCTCCGGCAGATCCTCGATGGATTTCACTCCAAAGCTCCGAAGAAACTGCTCTGTCGTTCCAAACAAAAGCGGCCGCCCCGGCGCGTCCAGCCTGCCCACCTCCGCGATCAGGTCAAACTCCAAAAGCCGGTTCACCGCATGGTCACAACTTACGCCCCGCACCTTCTCGATCTCCAGCCTGGTGATGGGCTGCTTGTAAGCAATGATAGAAAGTGTTTCGAGAAGGGTGTCCGTGAGCACAAATTTCTTAGGCGTTTTCGCAATTTTGATCAGATACTCATACAGCTCGCTCTTCGTGCACATCTGCACCGCGTTGTCCAGGGTGGTGAGACCGATCCCTCTGTCCGCCTTCTGATAGGCAGCCGCCATCTCCTCCAGAAGCTTCTTCGTGGTATCCTTATCCTCTTCGATCACAGCAGCCAGCCTGTCGATCTCCACCGAATCACCCATGGTAAATAAAATCGCTTCCAGAACTGCCTTTGCCTTCTTCTTTTCCATGCCTGTCCCCTCTTAAAGTGTGTATCCCCGTCAGCTGACGCTCGTCAGCTGCAGCGGCTCGCTGGCCGCATTTTCCCGCGCCGTAATGATAATATCCGAAAAGGTATCCTCCTGCTCGATTCCGATCCGCCCTGTCTTAATCATCTCTAAAATCACAAGGAAGGTCACGATGATCTCCATCTTGCCGGCCTGCTTTTCAAGCAGCTTTCGAAAACTGAATGTCTTATGGCTGCGCACGTATGCTTCCACATAGGCGGTCTTTAAATCCAGATCGATCTCGTCCTTCTCAATCTTCCCAAAAGTGCTTCTGACAGGGTCGATCTTGTCCTCCTGCCGCTTTATCATCTGTTTGAATATCTCGTGGAGCTTATGTAATGTCATATCCCCGATCAGCTCCTCATAGTCTACCGGCTGGCGGTACTGCGCCACCTCCGCCGGCAGTGTCGGTTTCTTGTAGAGATTCCTCTCCGCGTCCACCATGCGGTCACGCAGCTCGTAGGACATGTACTTGCACATCTTGTATGCCAAAAGCTTCTCCACCAGCTCCGCCCGGGGGTCTTCCTCCTCCCCCTCCTCGTTCACCTCTTTCGGCAGAAGCATCCGGCACTTAATGTCGATCAGGGTGGCCGCCATAACGAGAAACTCGCTCATGACGTTCATATCCTCCGTCTCCATCTGCTTAATATAGTCCAGATACTGCTCGGTGATCTCCACGATGGGAATGTCATAAATATCCACTTTATTTTTGTCAATCAGGTGCAGAAGCAGATCCAGCGGACCCTCAAACACCTCCAGCTTCACAGGAATTGCCATAGCCTGTCCTCTTTCAATATCATTCGAGCTCAGTGTTTTCCTTCACACTTTACCCGGTTTTAAATCAATCACAATCAACTCGCCCGGATTAAAAATCCTGACCGGGGGCGTGTGACTGCTCAGTCCCCGGCTCAGTATCATGGTACTGTTATCTTCCTTAAACATGCCGCCGTCATACTTGGGAAACAGGGTCAATGCCGGGGAAAGCACCCCGCCCAGCGCCGGCAGCCTCATAATCCCGCCGTGCACATGCCCGGAAACCACCAGATCCGCGCCCCACTTGGCGTAAGCGTCAAAATACACCGGGTTGTGGGCGATCAGCAGTTGAAAGATTTCCCCATCCGGCGTTCCCAAAAGCTTTGACAGATAAGACGTCTCCATGGGGGTTCTCCTGAAGTGCCTGAAATACGCCCTGTCGATCTGTGCGCCGCAGATGGCGATATTGCACTCCGGCAGATAGGCCGTCTCATTGATGAGCGGCTCAATCCCCGCCCGTTTCAGACCGGACATATAACCCTCATACATCCCCGGGTAATCGTCAGGATATAGTCCCAGACGGTACTCATGGTTACCCATGCCGTAATAAACCCGGTATCGTGCGGACAGCTTTTCCATCAGCGAAAGCGCCCGACTGTAGTCCGCGCCTCTCATGGCAGTCAGCATGTCCCCCGCCACCAGAATCCCATCCGGCGCAGCCTTGTCAATCGCGGCAAGGAGCCTTTCGTTTCCCTCTCCAAAGGACTTGTTATGTAAGTCCGCAAGGAGCACAAGCCTGCACGGCTTCGTAATCTTATCGGATTTGATCTCGTAGGCAATCGTCACAAACCGGTTGCTGTCCCAAACTGTCACAGCCAGACATATACATATAAGCGCAGCCAATACCGCTGCTATACCTTCCGCCATATTCCTCCCCGCCCGTATAATAACTTCTCGGAATCTTCAGCCCTTATTTCATGGGGCTTTCAGAACCTATTT
>ERZ779637.500-NODE-500-length-24988-cov-16.820800_pt1 | contig 24988 bp, 16 predicted proteins | sample MGYA00514196_ERZ779637 | MGnify/ENA primary metagenome ERZ779637 (study PRJEB29562, sample SAMEA4376700) | mouse gut metagenome | isolation source: Cecum | study: EMG produced TPA metagenomics assembly of the A DSS colitis mouse model was used to assess the...
CGGGCGAGAGCATCCTGCCCTGTGCACTGTCGTAAAATCTTGCCTGTGCAAAGTATTTACCGATTACGGGATCGTAAAGGTAGTTTGCAAAACGTATATCTGAAGCTGCTTCCGGGGAAGGCTGTGTCTCCACTCTACCCCACGTATCGTGTCCCGCGCGCCAGTCGGCATTGCCCTGTGCATCCGCAGTATATAAGGGGCTTCCCCAGAGATCGGGCATTTCATACATATGCCCTGCCGCAGTGGTATAACCGAGGCGCTCATAGGTTCTGCCGTATACGGCTTTTGTAATGCCGCCTCCGTCGTGGTATGCCATCAGGTCATTGTTTGTGCCTCCCAGGAAATCGGGCACATAGGCAGTTGTCTTTACCTGCGGCGCTTCTGTCCCCGGAAGGGTAACGGTATGGGCGATCCGCATGTTCAGAGCATTGTAGGTATAGTCTGTCTGTGCCCCGGTAAGAAGATTTTTGCCCGTCGCCATACGGTTTGCGGTGTCGTAGACATACTGCCGGATCAGGGCATCTCCCTGTCTTTCTTCTGTCAGATTCCCCCTTTTATCATAGGTATAGCTGTAAGCTGCGCCGTCCTGCTCCATGGAGACAAGTCTGCACATGGCGTCGTAGGTGTACGCTGCCTTCCCGTCATTGTTGACTGTCCACGCGGTACGGTTTCCCAGCGCGTCATAGCTGTAGCTCTCCCGTGTCGTTCCCTCTGTGCAGGAAAGCAGGCGTCCTGCGGGATCGTAGGTGTACACGGTATTGTATACGGGCGTGTTTACGCCGCTCTGTCTGCGCAGACCGAGCATACGCCCCATCGGGTCATAGGCAAAATCCACATCCATGACTGCGCCGTCGTCTGTCTGATATTTTGCCATAGACGGCATCCCGTCGGGGCGGTAGCGGTAAGTGGCTTTGCTTCCCGGCTGCACCATGGAAAGGAGATTCCCCGCCGCGTCATAGCTGTACTGCGTGCCCCTGCCTTCCGCATCCGTCACACCGGTCAGACGGTGATTCCCGTCATAGGTATAGTTTACCACACTTTCGTCAGGATAGCGAATGGCAGTTCTGTTCCCAACAGCATCATACGTATAGCCGACTGTGCGCCCGTTGTGGTCGGTCACGCCGGTCAGCCTTCCCAGCACATCGCGCTCCATGGTCATGACGCCGTTCCAGTCCTGCATCTCCACCAGCTCACCGCGCTTATTGTAACGGAAAGCTGCCTGTCTGCCGTCATGGTAAGTCATCTGCAGGGGCTGATCGTTGAGGTCGTATGTCACGGTCGTTATATTGCCGTCCTCATCCGTGATCCCGACCGGATTGCCGTTACCGTCGCAGGTATAGCTTCTCTCCTCCTCCACAGGGTTTATCATGCGGATCATACATCCCCTCTTATCATACTGATAGATGGTTGCATGGGACACTTCCCCGTCCTCTGATACGCATTCCTTAATCTGCCGGTTCATGGCATCATATTCATAGACGGTAATATTTCCAAGCGGATCGGTCACCTGAACCAGATTGCCGCAGGCGTCATAGTCATAGGCGGTCACATTGCCGCAGGCGTCTGTCACTGTCCCGATCTGCCCGTTCGGCGTGTAGGTGAATGTTATGCTGTCCCCTTCCGGGTTTGTGACCCTCGTCACCTGTCCCAGCGCATCACGGGTATAGGTCATATCGCCGCCCAGCGCATCCGTCACCTTCATCACCTCTCCTGCCGCATTGTAGGTATAAGTAACCGTATTGCCCTCCGGGTCTTTTCTGACGGTCAGATTGCCCGCAGGAGAATAGGTATATTCTGTCACATTGCCTGCCGCGTCTGTCTGCGTCAGTACTCTTCCCATGCTGTCATAGGTAAATTCCAAACTGTGCTCCGACGCGTCTGTCATCTTTAACAGCCGTCCCATATCGTCATACTGGTAAGTTGTCTGCGCGCCTTCCTTATCCGTAACCTTCGCTACTTTTCCCGTGTTGGTATACGCAAGCGTCAGACTGTCGCCGTTTTTGTCCGTAACGCATGTCATGCGGTTGAGGGCGTCGTAATCGTAGCGCCAGTTATTGCCGTTGGCATCGGTGAAGGAAATCATGTTGCCTGCCGCATCATAGGCGCAGCTCTTCGCATGCCCCTCCTCGTCCACACTCTTTATGATACGGTTCAGGCTGTCGTAGGTGTATGTCTTAACGCCGCCCAGAGGATCGGTTTCGCTGACCAGATTGCCGTTCGCATCATAGACCAGCGTACTTCTTCCTCCTCTGGCATCCGTGACGGCTGTCATCCTCCCTGCCGCGTCATACTCGCAGGTCGTAGTCTGTCCCAGCGCGTCGGTCACCGCCGTAATGCGGTTGTTTGCGTCAAACACAAAGCTCCTGCTGTTTCCTTCCGCATCCGTGATTTTCGTGCAGTTGCCGTTCGCATCATACTGGTAGAGGGTTTTTCCGCCATCCGGCGACGTAACCTCCGCCAGATGCCCGGCTTCATTGTAAACACAGACGGTTCTATTGTTTTCCGGGTCGGTCACTTCCGTCAGATTGCCGTCCGCGTCATAGACCGCCTCCTGCACTGACTCATCCGGCGCCTCCACCGCAATGACCTGCCCCGTCCCGTCATACGTATAACGGGTTGTTCCTGCCGCCGTTGTCTCCGTAAGCAGCCTGTTTTCCCCATCATAGGTATAGGTTGTAACGTTCCCGTCCTCGTCTGTCCTGGTCAGCAGATTGCCCGCCTGATCGTAAGTGAAGCTCACGCTGTTTCCCAGCGCGTCCGTCACGCTGATGACGCGCCCCTGCGCATCATAAGTATAGGTAGTCTGACGCTCTAGCGGATCGATGACGGCCTTTACGCGCCCCATGGCGTCATAGGCATACTGCAGAATACCACCTGCCGCATCGGTAACCCGCGTCAGCCGGTCCGCCGCGTCATAGGCATATGCCGTCACATTGCCGTTTCCGTCTGTCTGGGTTGTGGTATTGCCTCTCACGTCATAGGTATAAGCCACTTCCTCATCCATGGGATTCTTTTCTCCAACCAGATAACCGCGCTCATCATATACAAACTGATAGGCATTCCCCGCAAAGTCTGTTACCAGTGAAAGCTGTCCCATCCCGTTGTACTCCATACGCTGGCTGTTGCCCCGTCTGTCCGTGATACCTGTACGATTGCCGTTCTCGTCGTAAGAAAAGAGAACTTCGCCGTCCGCGTCTGCAATCTTGAGCAGATCCCCAGCTGCAGAATACTGATAAGATACGGTCTTTCCTGCAGGAGAAGTGTAGGAAACAAGTCTGCCGATGGCATCATGGACATATCTGCTGACATTGCCAGCCGGATCGCCCGCCTCTTTCAGATGTCCTGCCTCGTCGTAGGCATAGCTCCATATATTCCCGGCCCTGTCAGTCCATGTGATCAGGTTATCCTCCTCGTCGTAAGTGTAGGAGCCGCTGTTTCCGCGCTCGTCCTGCACGCTGATCAGATTATTTCTGTCGTCATACGCATACCGGCTTTCGGCGCCGTCCCGGTTTACGATCCTGACAGGCAGACCTCTGTCATTATAAGAAACCTGCTCTTTCGTTCCATCGGGGTAAGTGACACAGTTCATGCGTCCGCACGCATCATAGGACATCTTCGTGCTGTTCCCGAGCGCGTCTGTCTGCTCTGTCAGCCTGCCGTTCTCATCATAACCGTTATGTATCCCGGCTCCTGCCAGTTCCACATCCGTGATACGTCCATTCACATCATACAGATAGGTTGTGCTGTTTCCCGTCTCGTCGATAAATACCGTTTTTTTGTTTTCCCGATCATATGTTACAGCGCTTTCACCCCTGCCAGCCGTGTTCTGCCGGATCACTCTGCCATACACATCATACGTATTTGTCAGATAAACCTGTCCCGCAAAATCTGCAATGGTCGAAAGAAGACCTGCCTCATAGACAAAGGATATGGATTTGCCCGCAGAGTTACCGATCGCTGTCAGATGACCTTCCTGATAGGTGAAGACTGCTGTATTCCCCTGACTGTCCGCCGCCTCAGACAGATGTCCCCCTGTATAGGAAAGAGTCAGGCTGCTTCCATGTCTTCCCTTAATCTGTGTTATCTGTCCTGTCTGATTTTTCTCAAACCGATATTTCACCAGCCCGTTTTCCACGATCTGCGCAAGAACGAGGTCACTGTCAAACACATACTCCGTGCCGTCCTGTTTCCTGACCACATAAGAGGCATCCTCTCTCTGTTCCATGGCGTAGATGGTTCCGGCGCCGTCTGCCGCGCGGAAGGAGGCGTCTTCTTCCTTCAAGAAAGGAATCACCGCTCCATAAGGCGTGCTGAAATACGCATACTCCGCATCCATATACAGCAAATAATTTAATTCATGCGTCCATCCTGCTCCCAGTGCGGTGTCAAACGCGTCCCTGTCGGAATCATACATAAGCGTGAGGTGCAGCTTGTCCTTTCCGTAATCCTCCAGACACGTGTAACTCCACAGGAAAGCGCCGGTCAGCGCATTGACAGGGTCGTTCCCCGTATAGGAAATCCTGCCGTCCGTATAGGCGTTGTCGGAAGCCCTGTCCGCCAGACCGTTCTTTTTACTGATATCCGTCCTTACGCTTCCCGGCGCACTGTAACGGCTGGACCCTTCCGCGTTATTTGCCCTCGCGCAGTAGGTATGTTCCGTATTCGGCTGCAAACCGGAAAATACCTTACAGATCCGCCCCTCTGCCATGGGGTCTGTGCCGGACACATGATGGACGGTACCGTCAAAGGTAATGTCATAATCCGCCGCATCCGTTACCGGCGGGAAGCTTACGATCACGTTGTTGAATCCGGTCTGCGCCGTGACATCCGAGGGTACGGCAGGACCCACTGCAACCGTGGTAACCGTCTTTCTTGCAGTGTATGCGCTGTTTCCTCCGGCATTATATGCACACACGCTGTACTCATAATCCGTGCCGGGCTCCAATCCGGTCACGGTTTTGGATGTGCCGGTTACGCTTTGGGTTTCACCGTTAAAACGGAGTCTGTAACCAGCAGCTCTGCTCACGCTCCTCCATGAAACCGTCACGGAATCGGTAGTCGCCGTTGCTTGCACATTCTTGGGCATTTCCGGCGGCGCCATTGTCGTTTTAACTGAATATACCGAAGAATATGCACTGGTTCCCGCATCATTTTTGGCACGCACCTGACACGTGTAAGTCGTTTCCGGACGCAGACCCGAAACCGTCTTTGATGTCCCTGTCGTGTTGTAAACAGTTCCGTTAAATAACAGGTCGTAGCTCTTTACCTTCGACATATACTTCCAACTCACGGTGACACTGGTGGATCCTGCACTGAAACGAATATCCGTCGGCACATCCGGCGCCTTCAATAAGGTTTTCACCGTCTTAGACGGCGAGTAACTGCTGCGCCCGCCCTCATTGACAGAACGTATCTGATATCTGTAGCTTGTATCGTCCTTAAGCCCTGTCACCTTATGGGATGTCCCTGTCACCGTATATGTCTTGCCGTCGAAATAGAGTTCATATTCCGTTGCACCCGACACTGCATTCCATGTAAGCGTAACCGCATCCGCCGCAGCCGTCGTCTTTACCGTCGGGTATGTGGAGGGCGCATAGGGCAACGTCTTTACCGTCTTCACCGGGCTGTAGGAACTGGAGCCGTCCGTAGTGTTCACGCGGATCTGGTAGTTATAAGATGTATTCGCCGTCAATCCTGAAATCGTCTTACTTGTACCCGCCACCCGGTAGGTGGTCCCGTTAAACAGGAGATCGTAATTGGATGCTCCGCTGACCATATCCCATTTCAATGTGATAACCGTTTGCGACCGCGTCTCCTTTACGGTCTCCGGCGGCATAGATGTCGTCTTAAGCGTCTTCGCACGGCTGTAAGAGCTGGAACCGTCCGCGTTATTGGCACAGATCCGATAGCTGTAGGAGGTGTTCGGTTTAAGCCCTGTCACTCTGTGCGAAGTGCCATTTACGCGATAGACCTTGCCATCGATCTCCAGATCATAGCTGGTCGCTCCTGCCACCGACGCCCAACTCACAGTGACTGATTCCTCATCCGAAGAAGCTATCGGATTAGTGGGAGCCTTCGGAGTTGTCCGCACTTTTTTCTCCGGTCCATACTCACTGACGCCGTCTGCATTTTTGGAACGGATTCTATAAGCATATTCTGTATTGTCCTTCAGCCCCGTAAATGTTCTGGACGGGGAAGTCGTTCCATAGGTACTTCCGTTAAACTGGATATCATAACCCGTCGCCCCACTGACAGCATCCCATTTTATGGTAACAGAATTTTCCGTTGTCTGTCCCTGTATACCTGAGTCCAAGGGGGCTTTTGGTATTTGTGCCAGAGTTTGTATTGTTTTCGCCGCACTATAGCTGCCCACGCCGTCCAGACTTCTGGAAGCCACCTGATAGGTATAAGCCGTCTTCGGTTTCAGACCGCCATATGTCGTGGAAGTAGTGTTCTCAAGCCCGTATACCTCATCGTCGTTCAGACGGATCAGATACCCGATTGCTCCTGCCACCTTGTTCCAACTGACGGTTATGGAATCTCCGGTACTCGTAGCCGTCACGAAAGTGGGGGCTTTGGGCGGCGTAGCCACCGTTATCTGTTCTGTGTAGGCGCCTGCCACATCCGCATTCCTAGCGCGTACCTGAAAAGTATAGCTTCTCCCTGCAGTCAGCCCCGTAATTTCCTTGGAATTGGCTGTCGTGCTGTAGGTTTTCCCATTAAACAGGACATCATAACCGACAGCGCCGCTCACCTTGTTCCAACTGATGGTCGCAGATGTCTCTGTCGCCTTCTTTTTAATTCCCATAGGTATCGCCGGAGCGACGGGCGGAGTCTTAACGGTCTGCGTCGCGCTGTACGGGCTTGTCTGTTTTGCGCCCCTCGCCCTTACCGCTATCGTATGGCTTGTCTTTGGCGTAAGCCCGGTAAAAGTCTTGGACAATGTGGTTACATTGTAAACCTTGTTGTCAAACAGAATGTCATAGCTCTTGGCGCGTGCAACGGCGCTGAAATTCACAATAATTCGCGTAGATTCCGCTGTAATTTTAACGTTCTGTGGAACATCCAGCGGTTTGTTATCATAGAAGTCGTAGGGGATCAGAATTCGTTTTGCGTCTCCTCCAATTTTGATATTTCCACCAATCTCAGTAACCAGAACATCATACTGTTTACCAGCAGGCAGATTTGCCATGGTTGTATATGAATCCCCGTGCCAGTCATCATTCCTTTCGACAGCATAACTTAATCCCACCGTTGTGACATACACTTTCTGCTTTTCCACACCCGGAAGAATAATCCAGTTAGCCGTAATAGATCCATTGTCATTCAGCGTCAAATTCAACTTAATATCATTATTCGGTATCACTGACATAATAAAATCTCCTTTTCATTTTGATAGTATTTAGCCGGCTATCTTATAAAAAGGAGATTTCTCTTTCTTTGTAAACATGAAAATCTGCTTATCTGTCAAATTTTATAAGTTCATACTTTTCAATATAATCATGTATCAGGGATTCCGCATAACCCTGTGCCGTCGCATAGCCGCATTCCTGCAAATACCGTGCCGCAAGAGTGTAATCCGTGCATCCGATTACCGGTGCATACCTCAATGTTCTGCCCCCGTCTGTGCTTCTTTCCGCGATGTAAGTGTTATGATCCAAAACAGACTCTTCCCAACTGTCATACGCACGCCACTGCGTCTGTTCCACCGTATAATAACTTCCGTCCGCATTCTGCTCCAGTGCGTCTTTCACATAGATCCTGCCTCCCCACCCGTTCTTTTTGATGCCGAACAGGGCATTCGCCTTCCTCGCCAGCTCTGAGGTTCCCCAAGCCGACTCCTTGATTGCCTGCGCAATTACCACTGAGGGCAGAACAATTCTGCGCTCCCGCCAGTCCTCACATGCTGTTTTACCTACAAGTTTCATAAACCTTTCTTTTTCGCGCTCAGTCTTTTTGCCTTTTTCGAGCATAGTCTCACGGATCGCCTCATAAATTACATGTGCTACTGTCTCCTGTGCCCCCATACGTTCGTAAATTTCCACATCTCTTTCACTATCACAGAAACATACTTCGATCAACAAAGCTTTTGCTTTTGTCCTGCGTATCACATAGAGCCCGCTCCCATCTTTCACACCACGATTTGAAAACCCCAGCTTTTCAAGATTTGTACATATTGACGTCGCGACGGAATGCTTTTTCCCTCCATATGTATAAACTTCGGTTCCCTGTGCCCTATGTTCTTTCGACGCATTAAAGTGAATACTGATAAACAGGTTCAAGGACGACTGATTGGCTATTTCGACTGTTTTTTCAAGATATGCTTCCTGCGATACCGCCCTGTCAACGGTACAGTTTACCACGCTGACACCCGCATCCGTAAGCATTTTCATCAAAATATTCCCGACAAGCCTCGTATGTTCCGATTCTCTAATCACTCCGACTGCACCCATTCCCGATCCTTCCAGCGTGTGACCGCAATTAATTCCTATTACCATATAAATCTCCCCCTTTATTTTTTCTGTACTTCCGGTAATCCCGCAAGGGACGTCAAAACAGAAAGCAGACCTGCCATGGTCACCGTTGAAATCAGCCGGATCCAGTCCACATCATCCAGAAGTACGGAAGTCCCAATTGCCGCGATCGCGGTTTGAGCCATTGTTCTGACTGCCCTTATGCCCGCTGCCTCTACCCAATGTTTCATTTTCTTACTCATTCTTATTGCCTCCTTCATCTTCCCCTTTTTCCATTTTTCTGAGTTTTTTTAAGGTTCGCATTTTTAACTGATTTACCGTCTGTCTTGACTTATGATATTTTCTGGCAATCTCGGCTATGCTATATCCTTTTGCGTAGACAAGATATAATATTCTTTTCTCGTTTGGATTTAAAAACTTGTCCACGCCAAGCTCGGTAAAAATATTCTGCTCATCTTGTTTTGCGTTTTTTGTCTCGACGTAATACCGCTGCTCCTCCGTCAATTCTGAAAAGGCAATCTCCCTCTCCTTCTCAGAAAGCCTGCGAGTCTTTTTACTGTAAAAATGAGTGACGGAAACCTTAATATACGAGACAACCGCTTGATCCTTCGTGATATTTAATTTTTTCAAATCCACGGTCTTAACCAATTCAATAAAGAACAGCAGACAGTCTTCGTATGCATCATCATATCTCAGCTTTTTTGCATACTTTTTGAGCAGAGGCTGAAATCTGTTTATCAGTTCCAGCATAGCTTCCTCGTCCCCTTGCTGCGCCTTCGCCAACAATCTACAAATCATACCAAATTCCCCCTTTATTACAAAAGAGCAATATCTGGTAAAAATGTAAATATCCGGAAATATATTTATGGAATGTCCGGCGGACTAAAAAGACCGCCCGGTAACAGGATTGTCCCCTGCTATCGGGCGGTCATTGCCTCTTCTTTCTCATTTTGTCAGCTTATTTGTGTAATATCAATATCCGTGGAATGCTTTCGCAATTCCTTACCTGCATATATCATAAATAAACTCCGCATTCTTATCCATCGCCTCATAGGCGGTCTTGAAGGGCGACATCTGGAATACATGCCACATCCCCTTGAAAACATCCATCTTCACGCTGACATTGTCTTTCAACAGCTTTTTATAGAGCATCGCCGAATCGTCGTGCAGAATCTCGTTGCTCCCCACTTGAATATAGATGGGCGGGAAACCCTCATAATCCCCAAACAAGGGAGAAATCAGCGGGTCCGTCAGTTCCTGCCCCGCCGCGTAGTTTTCTATCATCTGCTCCAGATAAGACGCGTTCAGGACAGGGTCGATCTCCGCCTTGGTCACATGGGACTTGCCGGAAGCCGTCAGATCCGTCCACGGCGACATGAGGGCAAGCCCTCTCGGCATCAGCCGTCCCTCGCTTTTCAGCTTGAGACAGAGGGAAAGCGCCAGATTGCCTCCTGCGGAATCTCCCGCCAGAATCACATCCCTCGCGCCGTACCCCAAAAGCATCAGATAATCCCATATCTGCATAGCGTCCTGCGTCGCCGCCGGATAGGGATTCTCGGGCGCCAGCCTATAATCAAAGCTGAGCACGTCCATGGAAGTAGAGGACGCCAGCTTCGTCGTCAGCGTTCTGGCATAGAGGCTGCTGCCCGTGGAGTACCCGCCGCCGTGGCAGTACAGTATGATATATTTCTTCATGTGCGCCCGGTTTACCGTAATCCATTCCCCGTGAATCGCGCCGCCCTCCTCACCGCGCGCGGCAATCTCCACGTCCTCCACGATCACATCCCTGCTGTTCCCAAGAAGGGCGCCGAAATGATCCTGCGACTGGCGGTGCTTCTCGATATCCACGTTCTCCACCGCGCCGTGCATCCGCTTAATCAAATTCATCAATCCGGCGTTCTTTTTATCTATCCTGCCTGTTTTTCCCATAGTTCCTCCGCTCTTCTTCGTTTCCCGGCGCCGCATTCGTTTTTCCGCGCGCTCCTTAATATGCAACAATTTTACCATAAATAAGGGAATTTGTGGTATACTGATTCCATGTACAGACATTTATCGAAAAAACAAGTAAATAAGCCGGCTCTCCGGAACAAAAAAGACGTCTGGTATAAACTGGATTTGTCAGCCACCGTTTATCCCACTCTGCAAAGGCGGGATTTTTCCTCGGTGTACCGTCTCAGCGTAAAATTGAAGGAAGAGGTAGACCCTGCACTTTTACAGCGGGCGCTGGACCTTACGCTGCCCCGTTTCCCCACCTACAAAGTGGCGATCCGCAAAGGACTGTTCTGGCGTTATCTGGAACCGAACAACAGACCCGGTCCCTTCGTGCAGGAAGATATCAAAAACCCCTGTATGCCCATGCACTTTAAAAGTAACAACCGTTATCTTATTAGAATATACTACTTCGGCTGCCGCATCTCTCTTGAGGCGCACCACTGTCTCGGCGACGGCACCGGCGGCATGAGCCTTTTACAGACGCTGACTGCCGTATATCTGGGACTGCAGGGGCACAAAATAACCCCCTCCGGCTTCGTGTTAAAGCTGGACGAGGAGCCTGACCCGGGCGAGCTGGAAGACTCCTACATGCGCTATGCCACGGCGAAAGTCAAACCGCCGCGTCCGGCGGAAAAGACATACCGCGTCCGGGGCACGAAGGAACCCTTCTACACATTGAACATCGTAAACGGGGTTTTGTCCGTTCGTGAGGTCATGACGGCGGCAAAGAAATACGGTGCAACCATCACGGAATACTTAAACGCCGTGCTGCTCTACGCCCTGCTCCAAAAACAGCAGAAAGAATTTCATCTGACATACAGACCCGTCCGGATCGCCATGCCCGTAAATCTGCGCCGTTTCTTTCCTTCAAAAACTCTGCGCAATTTTATCACCATGGTATATCCATCCATCGATCCCCGGCTCGGCGACTACACCTTTGAGGAGATCGTGACGGAAGTGCACAATTTCATGCGTTATTATATAAACGCAAAATTCCTGTGCGGCGATATCACCACGAACGCCGCCACAAAGCACAACTTCTTGATACGCATTGTGCCCCTTTTTATCAAGGATTTTGTGGTGCGCACCTTCTACACCCGCGTGCAGGACAAAAACTCCTCCGCTGGGCTTACCAACATGGGCGCGCTGGCAGTGCCGGAGGATATGAAACCGTTTATCGACCGTTTCGATATCTACATGGGACAGCCCTTTTCCTCCCGCACCAACTGCGCCATCATCAGCTTTGAAGATATCCTGACCATCAACTTCGCGAGCAGTATCGTGGAGAGCGACGTGGAACGGCATTTCTTCCGCAAGCTGGTGCAGGACGGCGTCCACGTAAAGATAGAGAGCAACCGCTCGTCGGAAACATTATAACATCCGTTATGAATTATCCGGCGTCGTATCACATACAATTAAATCATGTTTTAAGAAAGGATTTTCTATGTCATACTGTGTAAACTGTGGTGTGGAGCTGGAAGCTTCCCTGCGGGAATGCCCGCTGTGCCACACGCCTGTCATCAATCCGGTCGAAGCCGGAAAAGAGTTTCCGCCTTCCCCCTATCCCGTCAACAAAGGACAGGTGGAGGTCGTCAAGAGAAAGGATCTCGGCATCCTGCTCTCAGTTGTTCTGATTGCCACGGGCGGCACCTGCCTGCTGCTAAATCTGCTCGTATTCAACCGCTCCCTCTGGTCTCTTCTGGTGATCGGCATCTGTATCTGCCTGTTTGTATTCACCTTCCCGGTGGTATTCTACAGCAAAATGCCGTTCTTTATCTCGCTTTTTGCGGACGGGATGGCAGTGGCGGTATACCTGTACATGATCGCCTATCTGACTCCCTCCACCGCATGGTTTTGGGAACTGGGACTGCCCATCGTGGCGCTTGTCACACTCGGCATGGAAGTCTTTACTCTGCTTGCAAAAAAGGTGCCCTTCACGATTCTTTCGGGCGCCCTGTGCCTGTTTATCGAGATTCCTCTGTTCTGCACCGCTCTGGAACTGATGATCCGCCGCATGATCCAGTCTCCTTTGCGGCTCACATGGTCCGCCGTGGTACTGACCGTCTGCGTCATCATCGACGTTGCGCTCGTCACGATCCTCGTAAAAAAACGCCTGCGCAACGAGGTGCGCAGACGCTTGCATTTCTAGTTGGCGCATAAGCAGACTCGAGATGCTTCGCATCTCTCGTTCGCGTTGCTCGCCGTAAACCTCCCGAAACAGACCCTCATGCAAGCATGGCGCCTGTTTCGTAAGCTTTCCGTCTCTGCTTATCGCGCATACCTCTTTTCCGCGTCCTCCAACGACTGATACCCATAGAACGCGGTTTCATTGGCGATGGTCTGTTTTAACAGGCTCTCGCCCTTTTCTTTTGCCTCCTCCGTCTCCTTCCGGATCAGCGAGAGCGTCCTCATGGAATAGGTGTAAAGCTCGCCCCGAAGGTAACTTTCCATGGAAGATCCTGCCATAATGCCGTCCTCCGCCGTGGTTGCCACCCGCCCTCTTCTTCGCAGATTCGGATACTCTTCCGCCATTTGGGCATCCCACTCCAGATTGACCGCTATAATCTGTTCTACAATCTCTTTCTTTTCGGACACGTCGGGAAGATGCCCCTTAATCTCCTCAAATTCCTCCGGATAGGTACTCTCCATCATCCACCCGTATTTCTCAAAAATCGGGTTTCTGCCCTCTTCTACCGCCTCGCGGCAGTCTTCCTGATAGCTCAAAAGCACCTCGTCAGAGTAGACCATCCACTGGCTCATGCGCATTTTAAAGAAAGTGTCGGGATCGTCCTGGCAGGACGCCCTGCCGCCCGTGTTATAGACCTGCTGAAACAACTCCCACTCCATCTGCGCAATGTCAAATATCAACTGTTCCCGCTCACTGACTTCCGCCATGTCCCCCTGCCTCCTTCGCTATCCGTTGTGCGGAGAATGCCCGTATTTTGGGCATTCTCTTATGCGAAACTTAGTACTTCCAAGTCAGCTTGCTGACTTTGCGTCTTCGTCCTATGGCGAGACGTCTTTAGAAGTACTTTTCGCATTGGCGTCCGCCGCTGTCAGATATGCCATCATTTCCCCGGGCGTATAGTCTGTCAGCGCTTCCGTATACGACATATGAGAGGTGACAAGTGTCTCTCCCTCCACCGTTATGTAAACCGCATCAGCATCATAGTTTGCCAAAAATGTATTGGCAATCGAAGAAATAATAATGCACTCCGCCTCTGTGGACATGGTCATCAGATACTCGCGAAAGCTTCCGGAAAGATCCAGATACAAAATCCTGCGTCCGTCCTCTTCCCGCTCCTCCATCGAAAGCGCCTTCGCGTCCAGAAGGGGCACAATATTATGCCTTGCCAGCGCGCCAAGCAGCACATCCGGCGTGATCTGCTCCGCTGTAATCACTTCCTCCGTCAGACCGGATCCCATATCTTTCCCGTAGCAGATCACCGTAGCCTTTTCCTGTTCTTCGCTTTCCTCCTGTATCCTGTCGCTCTCTTCAACAGACTTATCCGGCTCTTCCTCCAACAAGTATTCCAAAGAATTGACCAGCATTTCCTTGGAAGACATTTCCGGCACAACAAACTCTTCCGTAGTCACAGCCGTGTCCGCCGCCCTGCCGCAAGCCGTCAACAGCATGACAGCCAGAAGCGCAAGCGCCGCCATGTTTCGCTTTTTCATAATCTCCTCCATTCCAAAGCGCATTGCGCTGAGGAACGCGAGCAGAATTTCAAATTCTGCTCTGCGATCACCGGTTGAATAAATTGCTCTTCAGAGAATTTATTCAACCTTATCCTCCCCGAATGCAAATCCTCTAAATCGCTTTATTTTATCACACCGCATCCGAAAAGTAAATTAACTTTTTATCCCTTTACCGTGCGTCCTGACTTGATCACCTCCAACAGGGCAAAATCCTTGTCTGCAAGCAGGATATCGGCACGCCGTCCCGGACACAGAACGCCGCACTCTCCGGAAAGCCCGACTGCCTCGGCAGGATTCCTCGTCGCCGCCCGGACTGCCTCCTCCTTGGGAACGCCCATCTGAATCGCCGTCCTCATACAGTCATACAGGTTGGTGGCGCTTCCCGCAATAGTGCCGTCTTTCAATAACGCCCGGTTGCCTTTAACAATCACCGGCTGCCCGCCCAGCGCGTACTCCCCGTCTTCCATACCTGTCGCCATCATACTGTCGCTGACCAAAACCATCCGATCCGCACCGAAAAGCTTGAACGTGCTCTTCACCACACAGGGATGGATGTGAATACCGTCACAAATCAGCTCCACCCGCGTCTCCTCATTCTCCGCCGCCGCGCCGATCACACCCGGTTTCCTGTGCGTAAAGGGCGGCATCGCGTTATACAGGTGGGTCACATGGTGCGCCCCCGCCTCCATTGCCTCCTTCGCGGTCTCATAGTCCGCGCAGGTGTGCGCGATGGAAAACCGGAAGGCATCCCGGCAGTCGCGGATGCAGTCCATGGCGCCCTCCGTCTCCGGCGCAATCGCCACCATACGGATCATCCCTTTCGCCGCCTGCTGCAGCTTCTCAAGCATCTCCCTGTCCGGCGTCCTGATATATGCCGGATTCTGCGCCCCCTTTTTCTCCTCGGATATAAAGGGACCTTCCAGATAAATGCCCCGCAGGACATCCTTTACGGGAACGCCCTCCGACAGAACTTCCGTCTCCGCCGCCGCTGCACCCGCCGTACAGATTCCCAAAAGCTGCTCCTCGGAAAGCGTCATCGTTGCCGGACAAATCGTGGTGGTGCCGTGGGTCATCTCGTAGGACGCAATGGCGCGCACCGCCTCCGCCGTGCCGTCGCAGAAATCATAGCCCGCACAGCCGTGGAAGTGAATGTCAACCAATCCCGGCAGAATGTAGGTCTGCGCCTCCTTCTCCGTAAGCGCTCCCGCCTCGACCGGCTCCACCTTCTCAATCCGCTCCCCGTCTATCACAACTTCACCCGGCTCAAAACACATCCTGTCGGTGTAAACCATCCCTCTGAGTACTCTCATTTCACCCACTCCTTTCCCGTCTTTTACGATTTTTATGAAACAATCGAGTAGGGAAGGTTTTCTCCCTACTCGCCGCGTCGCCCGCATGCTGTGAAACAGCAAACTTCCATATGCGGGCGTGTGCATAAACAGAGGCAGTTGCGCACGCCTACATCCTGCCTCTGTTACTTTCTGATTTTTACCTTTATTCACAATGCCCCGTTTATCTTTAGAAGCCGGCAAGCGCCGCCTCGTCTCCCACCAGAATCACATCACTGTGAAGCTGCAGCACAGATGCCTGCACTTCGGGGGTAATCGGACCTTGGAACGCTTTCTTCACAATCTCACGCTTTCCTTCCCCTGTGACGATCACCACAATCTTCTTCGCCTGCATAATGGATCCGATACCCATAGTATATGCTTCTGTGGGCACTTCATCCATAGAATTGAAAAACCGCGCATTTGCCTCTCTCGTCGTCTCCGAGAGGGTCACACAGTGAGTCTCCTTCTCAAAAACACTGCCCGGCTCGTTAAAGCCGATATGCCCGTTATGCCCGAGCCCCAGAACCTGCAGGTCAACGCCGCCGTGAACCCTTATGATCTCCTCATAATCCCTGCACGCCTTCTCCTTATCCGGCTCCATCCCGTCCGGGACATAGGTATTTTTCTTATCAATATTTATTTTGTCAAACAGATGCGTATTCATAAAATAGCGGTAGCTCTGGTCGTTCTCTGGCGAAAGCCCCCGGTATTCGTCCAGATTGATGCTGTGTACCTTGGAGAAATCCAAATCTCCCTGCTCATACCGTCTAATCAACTCCTCGTAGGTGCCGATCGGCGTAGAGCCCGTCGCCAGCCCAAGCACACAGTCGGGCTTCATAATCACCTGCGCCGCAATGATGTTTGCCGCTATGCGGCTTGCATGGTCGTAATCCTTTGCACAATAGACTCTCATACTTTGTTACCTCCATTCTGTTCCGTTCCCCAGTGGGTGTTTCGATACTCCCCGGCGGACATTCCCTCCATCTTTTTAAACACACGGGAAAAATGCGCCAGATCCTGAAATCCCACCTGTTCTGCCACATCGCAGATCCTCAAGGAAGGATCTTTTAACAGTTCCTTTGACTGGTCCATGCGCGCGCCGTTCAAGATATCGGAAAACGTCTTTCCCGTATGCTTATTCAGCAGTTTTGACAAATGCCACTGGCTGACATACACCTGTTCCGCCACATCGGAAAGTCGCAGTTTCTCTCTGGAATTTTCCCGGATATACTCCAGCGCGTTTTTCACAATAAAGCTGTTCGCCTCACCGTTTTCCTCCTCTGTCTCCGGGACAGCTCCCTCCTTCTCCTGTAAAACCGTCTCCTCAGACAATGCAAGCGGCAGATTCAGCAGTTCCAGATGCTTTGTAACAGCGGCAATCGCCTCCTCCAGTTCGTTCATTTTAGAAGGTTTCAGTAAGAATCTGCTGACGCCCAGCTCGATCGCCTGTCTCGCGTACTCAAATTCCCTGTAACCTGTAAGGATAATAAGCTGCATGTCGGGAAACTCCGACTTCAGACCCGCTATCATTTTCAGTCCGTCCATCTTCGGCATACAGATATCCGTAATCACGATATCCGGTTTCTTTTCGCGAATCAGCTCAATTCCTTCTTTTCCGTCGTTTGCCGTGCCTGCCACATAGCAGTTCCACTTCTCCCACGCAATTGTCTTGGACAATCCCTCCACGATCAATGGTTCATCATCGATAATTGCCACTTTGTACATTTCTAACCCCCACATGGTACCATAATTCCATGATACCGAAATTCCTTACAAATGTCTATTCCTTCTTTTCTCCTATTCCCATGATTCCCCTGTTCCGAATCTCAACTGCGCACGGAGAATGCTGCCTTTCAAGCATTCTCCTATGCGAGACTTAGAACTTCTCCGCGAAATGCCCTCTGGCATGAGCGGCTAGAAGTTCTTCTCGCATTAGCCTTTGACTGCGCCCGCGGTCATTCCTTTGATAATCTGCTTCTGCAGACAGCAGTACACGATAATGACCGGAACGATAATTAACGCTACCACAGCCGCCATCAGACCGTAGTCGGTTCCCTCCTTGGCGCTGATGTTGTTGAGCATCATGGTGATACTGTACATGTCCGGTCTTCTCAGGAAGAAAGACTGTGTAAACAGATCGTTGTAGCTCCACAGGAAGGAGAAGATTGCCACCGTCGCGAAGGAAGGCTTTGTCAGCGGCATAATCACCTTAAAGTAAATCTGGAACGCGTTGCAGCCCTCCATATAGGCCGCCTCCTCAAGCTCTATGGGCAGTCCCTTGATATAGCCGGTCAGCACCACCATCGCAAATGCCATGTTTCCGGCGATCTGCGGCAGGATTACCGACAGCATGTTGAGGAACCAGCTTCCCGTGCTTGCAATGCCCCATTTAAACTCCATCTGGTACACCGAAATGACCGTCGCAAAAGCCGGGAACATCATCGCGCCCACCACAAGGGAATTGATCAGGTTGGAACCGCGGAACCTGTATCTGGCGAGGGCGTAAGCGCCCATACCTGCAAGCAGCACCACTAAGAGCGCAACCATGGTGGAGATAAACAGGCTGGTCTTGTATGCCCCGAAAATGTCCGTCGTCTCGAAAGCCTTCCGGAAGTTTGCCGTCGTGAACAAGTCTCCCATCGGAAGCGCAAAAGAGTTTTCCAGAATCTTATTCTTCGCCTTAAATGAGTTCTGTATGACCCAGATGATGGGATAAACCGTTGTCAGCGCCCAAATAATCAAAATCACATACACCACGATCAATCCGGGTGACATCTTTTTTTTCTTAGTCATAGTCTATCCCTCCTCCTAGTAATCTTTCTCTTTGAAAATGGCGTTGACCACCTTGGAGAGCACCACGCCAAGCACCACGATCAGAACCGCCAGCGCCGCGCCGTAATCCACGTTCTTGGTCTCCATCGTATGATAGTACATGTACGTACCGGTCAGGAAAGTCGTCTTAAGAGGCATCCCCTTGGGGAACATGACCCACGGCAGATCGAACACCTTGAGAGCGCCGGTAACCGCCAGAACGCTGCAGGTACAGATCACATTGTGGAGCAGCGGAACCGATATGTACCGCACACGCTGCAAAGCCGTCGCGCCGTCGATCCTTGCCGCCTCGTAGAGCTCGTCAGAAATATTGTTCAGTCCCGTCACAAGGATGACAAAGTAGAAGCCCACGTACTGCCACATAACCGGCGCCATCATCGTAACAAGGGCGATTCCCTCCGCCTTCCAGTCCGTCAGATCCTGCTTGCCGAGCATTTCCAGAACCTGATTGACCATGCCTTTGTCACGGAGAAAAATCAGGTTAAACATCAGACCTAATGCCGTGGCGGAAATCACGATGGGGAAGAAAAAGAGTGTTCTGAAAATCTGTTTTCCCCTGCCGATATTGTCCACCATCAACGCCAAAATGATGGCGATCCCCACCTGTCCGACTAACGTGACAGCCATCATGATGATCGTATTCTTCACGGAGGTCCACACATTCGGGTCGTGCAGCATCTCCTCGTAGTTGGTATACCACGGCGCGTTAAATTCAGTCGCCGTCGCGCCAAGCTGTTTCAAATGCATAAAGCTGTTAAGAATCGTTTTAAAAAACGGATAATAAAGGAACAATACCATGAACAGAAACGCCGGAAACAGAAATGCCAGCGCCGGCTTTTTATTGCGATAAATATTAGCTCCCATAAGCCACCTCCACACTTTCCAAAAAGTTTTTTAAGGAAGGGGCAGGGTGTTCCCCTGCCCCTTCAAACACTCCCCTATGTGTTTTTACTGGTTGTGATATGCGTCTAAGCCTTCTGCTACCGCGTCCTCGGCTGCCACTCTGCCTGTCACAATCTCAGGCATGCCGTCGAAGGTAGATACGCGGCAGTCGCCTGCGAACAGATCCTGTACCGCACCCGTCAGGGATGTGGTGCCTGCCATCATGTTCATTGCCTTAATCTGCAGAGAGTTGAACTGTGAGGAATCAACCTCCGGTGCATTCTTCAGTGCGGATGCGCCGTGCTGTGCAAACTTGGGAACCTGCTCGTCAGAGGTCAGATACTCTACAAAACTGACTGCTGCCGCTCTCTTCGCGGGGTCATCCCATGCCTTTCTTGTGATAAAGTATCCGGAAGACAGACCGCCAATCAGGTCAGTTGCTTTTCTGTCGCCCTTGCCGGGTACGAAGGTTACGTCAAACTTATCTAACTTTGCGGAATCCAAAGTTGCCGGGTCGTTCGGGTCGGACTGACATGCACCCACGATACCGCCGACTTTCCATGAACCGTCAATCAGGAATGCCGCTTTGCCTTCCGTGAACATTGCGAAGGTCTCGTCGTCCGTTGCGGAGAGCGTATTCTCCGGGAAGTAACCGAGCTCATACAGCTCCTTGATGTCGTTCATGCCCTGTACCCAAGCCTGACCGTTCTCATCACCCGCGTTCTCCGGAATTTCCAGATGGGTTGCAGGCGACTGGTTGTTAAAGATTGCGAACTCCCACCAGTAATGCGGGATATTGCCGAGCGCTGCTGCGATGGGTGCGTAGCCCGCTGCTTTAATCTTCTCACAGTCCGCCTTGAACTGATCCATGGTATAGTTTGCGCCGGGCATTGCCACGCCTGCTGCCTCGAGAATCTCGGTGTTCACGAACATTGCCTCCCAGAAACCGTTTGCGGGTACCGCGTATTTCTTGCCGTCCACCAGAGACGCCGCAATCAGATCCTCGTTCATGTTCGATGCGTAGTCCGGATACTCTGCGCGAATCTCGTCGATGGGAACTACCTTGCCCGCCTCGATGAAGCTGTTGGAGTCTGCCCCGTTGAAGAAGAACAGTACATCCGGCTCAGAGCCTGTCTCAAAGTCTGTTGCCACTCTTGTCTTGAAGGTTTCGTCTGCTGTTGCGGAGGTGTCAACTACCGCGTTTCCTGTCTCCGCCTCCCATCCCTTCACTGCATCCTTGTAGTTCTGTGCGTTGGAGTCCTCACCTGCGAAGGTGGTCGTTACCACCAGCTCTACCGGACCTTCCGCCGCTGCGGGCGCTTCTGCCGCCTCTCCTGCATCTGCCGCCGGAGCCTCTGTCTCAGCCGCCGGAGCCTCTGCCGCACCTGCGTCCCCTTCATTGCCTGTGCTGCCGCTGTTTCCGCATGCCGTCATGGATAATACCATAGTGCCGGCAAGCATCGCTGCCATCATTCTTTTTTTCATCATACCCTTATCCTCCCTTTCGGTTTCCTTACAGAACATTTTCGTCTGTGGTTTTTGTTTATGTACTTATCATACTCCGTAAGAGAGAATACGAAAATTGTTGGTGTTGTTCTTTTTTGCCTTTTATTGTTCGCTTGGCACATCCATTTTGAGCAAAATTGTGCTGACGGTATGTTCCTCTTCGTTGCTGTCTATAAATAGTCCACAATCCGGCCCGTAAATCATCTTGAGTCTCTGGTCAACATTACGAATGCCGAGGCTGACCCGCTTCTCTTTTGCCATCTCTGCGTCCTTTGACAAAATTCTGTCAATCCGTTTCCTGTCCTCCTCCGTCAGATGACCGTTATCCTCCACCTCGATGCACAGATACCCGTCCTCCCGCTCGAACAGCCGCACCTCCAGCCTGCCCTGCTCGGTGATATCCATGCCGTGCTCCACCGCATTCTCCACAATGGGCTGGATAATCAGTCTGGGCACCTGCACATTGAGCAGCCGCTCGTCGATTCTTTCCTCGCACCGGAATTTCGCCCCGAAACGCTGGGATATAATATAGAGATAAGCGTCCGCATAAGCCATTTCCTCCGCCACGGAATGGAACTGCGCCTCCTTTCGGTTCATGGTCTCCCCAAGCATGGTGGAAAGCGCCTCGATCATGCCGCTCACCTTATAATTGCCGTTTAAGCGCGCCTCCCAGTTGATGATCTCCAGCGTATTGTTCAAAAAATGAGGATTAATCTGGGACTGCAGCGCCATGATCTTCGCGTCGCGCAGCGCCACCTCCTCCAGATAAATCTTGTCAAACTGGTTCTTGAGCTGCTGGGACATGTGGTTGAAGGAATCCTTCACCTGATAAAATTCCTCGTTGTCCTCCTCATTCACAATCTGTATTCCCAGCTCCCCCTCTCTGACCGCATCCGCCGCGGCAATGACTTCCCCGAGCGGCACCGTTACTTTATTATGGAAGAAACGCATCATCTGCACCACAAGCGGTATCATAAAGAGAAACAGGATGAGGAAAAAATACCACATGACTTTCATCTCCGCATATATCACGCTGTTATCGAGACTGACCATGAGTACCATCGTTCCTCCATAGGTTTTGATTCTGCGGTATGCATGGGAATAGTCCCCGCTCTTGTACCGATACACCGCATCGCGCTCTCCCAGCGTGTCCGTGATATAGTCATAATCATGCTCCGTATACTCCTCATTCTCCAGTCTGCCCGGCACAAGCAGTTCCCCGTTCCAGTACAGGGCGGCATCCGCATACCCCCAGATCCCCGCATAACTTTTCATCAGCGAATCCTGATTCAGCTCAAGCGCCAGCACTGCATAAGGAACGAACTTGGAGGTGACCAGATTTCTGACCATATAGATCCTGCCATCGATTCCCACCAGCGTCGTGCCCGTATCGAGCGTCTTTGCCACCTCCAGTATTTCCTCCTTCGCCTTCGTCCTGAAAAAACGGACATCCTGATAGGTGCCGCCGTTGCTCTCGTTCAGGGCATAATAGCAGTTCTCCGGCTCATTTAACACCACCAGCTCCGCCGTCCGGCAATTGTCGTCATAGGCATACTGCTGCCTCAAATATTCTTCCACGCTCTTCTCAAATTCCGTGCGGTTTTCCTCCCCGAAATACTGCCTGTAATACTTCGAGATCATCGCCATATACGAAGCGTTCTTGGACGCTGTCTCACAGTCCTTCAACTGGATCTCCATGATCTCCACCGTCTTTTCCACTGAAGAGTGAATGGTCTGATCTACCTGCCTCAGCACATTTTCCGTCATCAGCACGATGACCACAAGAATCATAATAAGCAACGGCAAAAACCACCCAAACACGAGCCGCCTTACCATGCTCCATCTGAGTGATTTTCTCCGTCTGTGTTTTTCCACAGCCTTATTTGTCATACTGTTTATGATACCCTCCGTTTTTTCTTATCTTATCATAAACCCAGATAATCCTCAAACACCTTACAGAACGCCGCCGCATCCGGCTTCTCCTTCATCTCACAGAAGATGCGCAGAAGAGGCTCCGTGCCGGAGAATCTGACAGAGATCCATCCGCCGTCCTTCAGGTAAATCTTTAAGCCATCCAGATAGGAAACCTTCTCCACCTCGTAGGGAATCTGCGGCAGCTCCTTATCCTGCAGAAGCTGCTTCTGAATCGCCTCCTTTTTCTGGGGACTGAAACGGTAATCCCGCTCCTCCAGCGCCATGCCGCCGAATTCTTTCCGGATCGTCTCCATAATCTCGGAAAGTTTCATGCCCGTAACCGCGATCATCTCCACAAGAAGCGCGGAGGCGTAGATGCCGTCCTTACCCTTAATGTGCCCTCTCACCGCCATGCCGCCGGAGGACTCGCCGCCGATGATGGCGTCTGTGGAAAACATCTTTGCGGAGATGTGTTTAAAGCCTACCGGTACCTCGCAGCACTGTTCCCCGAAGCTCTCCGCCACCCGGTCGAGCAGATGGGTGGTACAGATATTTCTCACTGCCGGACCGTGCCAGCCCTTATATTTCACCAGATAGTAGTACAGCAGCACCAGAATGTCGTTGGGATGCAGGAAGTTCCCCTGATCATCGATCACGCCGATTCGGTCCGCATCGCCGTCCGTCGCCAGCCCCAGATCGCAGCGTCTGTCAATCACATAGTTCTGTAGCGCGCGAAGCGTCTCCGCCGTGGGCGCGGGAAGCTTGCCTCCGAAAAGCGTGTCGTGCCTCTCATGGATGGTCTCCACCTCGCATCTTGCCGTCATCAGTATCGTTTTTAAGGAAGTCTCACTCACCCCATACATCGGGTCAAGCGCAATGCGAAGCCCTCTCGTCTTGATCTTGTCCATATCCACCGTGTCGATGATACTGTCCAGATACTCGTTGAGCGGGTAGATTTCCTCAATCAGCCCCTTCTCAATGCCTTCCGCGTAGTTCATCTCGTCCACGGGGATGTCCGTCACCTCGTTTATGTAGCGTTCGATATCCGCCGTCTGCACCTCGTCCGCGTCCCGTCCGCCGAAGGTAAACACCTTGATGCCGTTGTAAATTGCCGGATTGTGGCTCGCGGTGATCATCATGCCGTAGTGGTACTCGTGCTTCATCACATAGAACATGACGAGCGGCGTGGGCGCCGATTTGTTGATGAGGCTTGCCTTGATCCCTTCCGCGGCAAAAACCTGCGCCGCCCACTGCATCGCCTCCTTGGAGAGGAAACGCCTGTCATAGCCGAGCACAATGCCCTCCTTCTCCACCTTCTCCTCCCGCATCTTATCGCAGATCGCCCTCGATAAAATCTGGATGTTCTCCTTCGTAAACTCGTCTCCAATCACGGCTCTCCAGCCGCCCGTCCCAAATTTAATCATTGTATACCCTCCTTTTTATCCCATCGTTATCTCAACTATATGCCTGCTGCCAGCCTCCATAGGAAGAATTTTGTCTACCGCCACGCCGTCCACCTTGATTTCTTTTACGCCCTTCATCACGCCGTCCGGATTGAGCACCCGGATCTCGTAGACCGCGCCCCTCCATTCACGGACCGCATCAAACGCCTTCCAGTCCGCCGGAATACAAGGGTCAATGGTCATGCTGTCATAGTCCGGGCGTATTCCCAGCATGAACCTTGTCGCCGAGAAATAGGACCAGCCTCCGGAACCTGTCATAAAGGGATGTCTCGCCCTGCCGAATGCGCTGTGATCCCTGCCCATAACAAACTGACAGTAGGAATACGGTTCCGACTCTCTCATCTCTATCCGGTCATTCTGGTGATAAGGACAAAGCGCGTCGTAAAATTTCATTGCCAGATCGCCCCTGCCTCTCATACATGCAGCCGCCCATGCCCAAGGGTTCGGATGGGAGAAGATCGCCCCGTTCTCCTTTACCCCCGGATACACTCTGGTGACAAAACCGATATCATCATCCGGCACAGTATAAGACGGGGTGTTCAGCAACAGCCCGTAAGGCGTGTAGAGATACTCGTCGATGGCGGCAAGCGCCTTGTCCGCCTTCTCCTCATCCGCCGCGCCCGACAGAACCGCCCACGCGTTGGACTCCAGATGTACTCTTCCTTCCGCATCCGCCTGCGTGCCGATCTTTTTCCCTTTCGCCGTGATGCCGCGGATAAACCACTCGCCGTCCCACAGCTGCGTATTGCACACTTCCTTTACCCGCGCCGCAATCTGCGCGTATTTCTCCGCATCCTCCGTCCTGCCAAGCTGCTTTGCCAGACCGATAAACTGTGTCAGCGCCCAGTAGTGCAGGAAACTTACCATGGCGCTCTCGCCGCCGCCCAGATTGAGA